>Ga0335085_10004165_pt1 | contig 24184 bp, 22 predicted proteins | sample Lox_Sample_45_FD_206712 | JGI IMG/M metagenome (GOLD analysis project Ga0335085, IMG submission 206712) | Soil microbial communities from Loxahatchee National Wildlife Refuge, Florida, United States - Lox_Sample_4.5 | ecosystem: Environmental > Terrestrial > Soil > Wetlands | place: USA...
CGCTGGGGAGGGCGGGCGAAGATCGCCGTGGTACCGGTGACGGGCGACATCATCCGGGGCGAGGGCGGGCGCGATCCCTTCGGGGTGGTGAGGGTGGCGGGATCCGATTCCATCGCCCGGCGCATCCGGCAGGCGGCCGACGACCCGTTCGTGGCCGCCATCGTGGTGCGGATCGACTCGCCGGGCGGCGACGGGAACGCATCCGACCTGATCTGGCGCGAGCTGGTCCGGGCACGGAAGGAGAAGAAGAAGCCGGTGATCGCGAGCATGGGCGACGTGGCCGCCTCGGGCGGCTACTACGTGGCGGCTGGGGCCGACGAGATCTTCGCCGACCCCGGCACGATCACCGGGTCCATCGGCGTCTTCGTCGGGCACTTCGACGCCCAGGAGCTGCTGGGCAAGCTGGGGTTGAACTTCGTGACGGTGAAACGCGGCGAGAGCGCCGATCTCTTCCATCCCAACCGGGCGCTCACCGACGCCGAGCGGAAGACGCTGCAGGCCTGGGTCGACTCCTTCTACCAGGAGTTCGTCGGCCGGGTGGCGGAGGCGCGCGGCCTCTCCCGGGCGGAAGTGGACAAGGTGGCCCAGGGTCGGGTGTGGACCGGGTCGCAGGCGCTGGAGCGCAAGCTGGTGGACCGGCTGGGAGGGTTCGAGGAAGCGCTGGCGGAAGCGAAGCGCCGCGCCGGCCTTTCGCCCGACGAGGAAGTGGAGCTGGAGGACGAGGAGGCCGTGGCGGTGGAGCTCTCCGACTTCGCCGGAGCCTCGGCGCTGGACGCGGTCCCGATGCGCCTCGCCCCCCGCGCCTTGCGCGCCCTGCGCCTCCTGGGAGAGCCGGGGACGATGCGCGCGGCCCTGCCCTTCGACCTGGAGGTGCAGTAGATGGCGCTCACCGTGCTCATCGTCGAGGATGACCAGAGCGCCTCGCGCGTGCTCTCGGGCATCGCCGCGGAGGTGGGGCTTTCCGTCCGCACCACTGGCTCGGGAAGGGAAGCGCAGGAGCTGTGCGCGCAGGCGGCGGGCTCCGGCCATCCCTTCACCGCCGTGATCCTCGACCTGGTGCTCTCCGAGCTGGACGGGTTCCAGTTCGCCGACGCGGCCCGGGCCGCTCCCTGGGGAGCGAGCCTGCCCCTGGTCGTGGTGAGCGGGGTCTACAAGAAGCTGCCGGAGGACTTCGCCAGCCGCGCCCGGCCAGCGGCGTTCTTCCCCAAGCCCTTCGAGCCCAAGGCGCTGCGCGAGGCCCTGGCGAAGTTCGCCGGGGCGCAGGCCGGCCCCGGGGGAGCGGTGGAGGGCGAGCTGAAGGACAAGCCGGCGGCGGCGCTGCTGGTCAAGCTCCTCCGCGAGAAGGCCACCGGCGTCCTCACCATCACCCACGACACCTCGCGGCGGGCCATCACCTTCCAGCAGGGGGCGGTGCGCTTCGCCCAGTCGAACATCCGCTCGGAGACCGTGGGCGCCTCGCAGATCGCCTCCGGGGCCATCAAGCAGACCTCCTTCGACCGGGCGGTGGCCATCGCCAAGCAGCAGGGCATCGCCCTGCACGAGGCGCTGGCTGCGGCGCGGGTGATGACCCCGGAGCAGCTCCGGGTGGCGCTCAAGCAGCAGATCGCGGACGTCTGCACGGGAGCCATCGCGCTTGCGGTGGGCCACTACCGCTTCGAGCAGAAGACGCTGGAGGCCATCTCCGGGGTGCCGGACATGCGCACGAGCCCGGTCGCCCTGGTGGCCGAGGCGGCGCAGAGGCTGGGCAAGCCCACCCCGGCCAGGGCCTGGCTGGAGCGGCACGCGCAGCAGGCGCTGCAGCGCAGCCCCGAGCTGGAACGGGAGATCTTCTCCCTGCGCACCTTCTGGCAGGGGGAGGCGGTGACGCCGGTGGCCACGGGCGGGCGCACCATCGGGGACATCCTTCCCCGCATCAAGCCGGCCGAGCTTCCCCTCCTCCAGTACCTTTGCCTGAGCGGCCTTCTCTCCGCGCCGGGCGCCAAGGCCCAGCCGGAGGCGGAGGCGCGGGCCGCGCCGGTGGAGGACGACACCGGGAAGATCTTCAAGCCGGAAGAGGAGGCCGCGCGCCGGATGCTCTTCGCCGAGCGCGACCGGCTCAAGGACGCCTCCCACTACGCCATCCTGGGGCTGCCGGCGAACGCCAACGCCGCGGATCTGAAGGCCGCCTGGATCGTCGCCGCCCGCAAGTACCACTCCGACGCCTTCAGCGGGCTTTCGCTGGGCTCGGCCCGGCGCATCGCCGAGGACCTCTTCGCCCGGGTGAACGAGGCCAACTCCGTGCTCTCCGACGGGCACCGCCGCGCCGAGTACGACGTCTATCTCGATCGCAGGGCGAAGGGGCTGCCCACCGACGTGGGGGCCATCCTCCGCGCGGAGGGACTGTTCCAGAAGGGCGAGGTGTTGTTCAAGGCCGGACGTTGGGAGGACGCGGAGGCGCAGTTCCGCGAGGCCATCGCCCTCAACGAGACCGAGGCGGAGTTCCACGCCTTCCTGGGCATGGCCATGTTCAAGCGCAGCGGGAAGCCGGAGCAGGGCATCCCCCACGCCGAGAAGGCGCTGGAGATGGATCCGCGGCTGCGCACCGGGACGCTGTTCCTCACCCGCATGTACGAGGCCCAGGGAGAAGGGGAGCGGGCCCGCACGCTCCTCCGCAAGGCGATCGAGAGGGACCCCGAGTTCGAGCAGGCGATCGAAGAGCTCAGGCGGCTGCGGACGGCAACCCGGCCAGCCGGGCAACCCAAGGGCGGCTTTCTCAGCCGCCTGTTGAAGAAGTGATGGAGCGCACCAGATGAACGGAGAAGGACAGCGTCCCCCCGCACCACCGGAGCCCGCGCAGGCCGCAGACGCGCCGGAGCCGGGCAACGCCCGGTACCCGCAGCCGGGGGGAAATGGAAACGGCCCGTTCGGCCAGGGCGGCGGCCAGGGGCCGGAAGGCCAGGGCGGCAGCGGCCGCAGGCGGTTCCGGCGCAACCGCCGCGGCGGCCGCGGCCGGCGCGGGAAGGGGGGCGGGCACGGGCAGAACCAGGTCCCCGCGCCGCTCGACGCGCAGGGCCGGATCGTCGACGTGGAGAACGATCAGGGGCCGGAGGTCGCCGCCGAGGCGGCACCCGACGGCAACGTGGCCCCGGCGCCGCAGCCGCCCGCCGAAGGCCAGCCCGCGGCATCGGCGGAGGCGGCCCCGGGCGCCGATCCCGCGCAGCCGCAGGCGCAGCCCCAGGGGCAGCCGGGCCAGCAGAACCGGCCGCCGCAGCAGCAGCGCCACGGCCAGCAGCAGCGGCCGCAGCAGCAGCCGCGCCACGAGCCGGCCCAGCCGGTGGACGGCGTCCTCGACGTCGACCACCGGGGGAACGGGCGCCTGCGCACCCCCAAGATGAACTTCCTCCCCCAGCAGGACGACGTGGACGTCCCCCGGCACATGATCGACCGCGACCGCCTGCGCGCCGGCGTCTACCTCACCGGCCAGGCGGTGCGCCGCAACGGGCGGCTGCAGCTGATCAAGACCGACTCGGTGGAGGGCATGTCCCCGCAGGAAGCCTCCCGCCGCACCGCCTTCCAGAACCTGACGGTGATCGACCCGGACGACCGGGTGGTGCTGGAGACCACCGGCAAGGAGCTTCTCACCCGGGTGATCGACATCGTGGCCCCCATCGGCCTGGGGCAGCGCATGCTGATCGTCGCCCCGCCCAAGACGGGCAAGACGATCATGCTGCAGAAGATCTGCCACGCCATCACCGAGAACCGCCCCGAGGTGCAGCAGATGGTGCTCCTGGTGGACGAGCGCCCCGAGGAGGTGACCGACTTCCGCCGCACGGTGAAGGCGGAGGTCTACGCCAGTTCCTCCGACCGGCCCACCGACGAGCACATCCACGTGGCCGAGGTGGTGCTGGAGCGGGCCAAGCGCCTGGTGGAGGCGGGCAAGGACGTGGTCATCCTCCTGGACTCCATCACGCGGCTGTCGCGCGCCTACAACAAGGAGGTGGAGTCCAGCGGCCGCACCCTCTCCGGCGGCATCGACTCCCGCGCCCTGGAACGGCCCAAGCGCTTCTTCGGCGCCGCCCGCAACGCCGAGGAGGGCGGCTCGTTGACCATCATCGCCACCGCCCTGATCGACACCGGCTCGCGGATGGACGAGGTGATCTTCGAGGAGTTCAAGGGCACCGGCAACTCGGAGATCAATCTCGACCGCCAGCTGGCGGAGAAGCGCATCTTCCCCGCCATCAACATCCAGACCAGCGGCACCCGCAAGGAGGAGAAGCTCTTCAGCCAGCACGAGTACGAGAAGGTGAAGAAGCTGCGCGGCGCGCTGTTCGCGCTGAAGCCGGTGGAGGCGATGGAGCGGCTGCTCAAGTCGCTGAACGAGTTCCGGTCCAACGCGGAGTTCTTGGACGCGATCTAGGTATCGGCCGTGCATCTCAACGCTCGATGCTGACCGGAAGATACTTCGACGAGACGAAGGTGGGGGACACCTTCGGCGCCTCGCTCACCGTCACCGAAACGCACCTGGTGCTCGCCGCCGGGCTCTTCGGCGACTTCAACCCGCTGCACGTCGACGAGGAGTTCGCCGGGAAGTCCCGCTTCGGCGGCCGCATCCTGCACGGGGCCCTGACCAGCGCGCTCGTCTCCGCCCCCGCGGGAATGTATTTCCACGGCACCGCCATCGCGTATCTCGAGCACAACTGCCGCTTCAAGGCGCCCGTCCGCCCCGGCGACACCTTGCGGACCACCTGGACGATCACCGACCGGTTGGAGAAGCGGCGGCAGGGCGGCGGCGTCGTCGTCCTGCGGGCGCGCTGCGAGAACCAGCGCGGCGAGGTGGTCGCGGAGGCCGACGGCCGGATGCTGGTAGCGAACCGGATCGAGGAGGGGTGATGCCGCTTGCGCTCCGACGCGACCGGCGCGAGTCTGCGCGGCAAACGCGGAGGATCCATGAATCCCACCCAGGCATTCTCACAGGCGCGCGAATTCCTCCTGCGCCGCCGCACGGACTACGACGCCGCCATGGCCGGATTCCGCTGGCCGCGGCTGCCGCGCTTCAACTGGGCCATCGATTGGTTCGACGAGTACGCCCGGAACAACACCCGCACCGCGCTGCGCATCGTCCACGACGGCGGCGACAGGCCGCGCGAGGTCTCCGCGACGTTCGCCGAGCTCTCCGAGCGCAGCACCCGGGTCGCGAACTGGCTCCACGGACGCGCCGTCGAGAAGAGCGATCGCATCCTCGTCATGCTCCCCAACACCTTGCCCCTCTGGGAGCTGATGCTGGGAGCGATGAAGCTGGGCGCGGTGATCATCCCCGCGACCACGCAGCTCACCCGCGACGATCTGGCCGACCGCATCTCCCGCGGGAACGTGCGCCACGCCGTCGCCGAGGCGTCGGTGGCCGGAAAGCTGGACGGGTTCGGCGCGCTCCGGACGCGGCTGGTGGTGGGCGGCAGCGCGAGCGGCTGGACGCCATTCGACGAGGCGCGCTCGGGGAAGAACGAGCTGCCCTCGCGCGAGCCCACCGCGCCCGACGATCCGCTCCTGCTCTACTTCACTTCGGGCACCACCGCCCGGCCGAAGCTCGTCCTGCACACGCAGCAGAGCTACCCCGTGGGGCACTTCTCCACCATGTACTGGATCGGGATGCGCGAGGGAGACGTGCACGAGAACATCAGCTCGCCGGGCTGGGCCAAGCACGCCTGGAGCAGCTTCTTCTCCCCCTGGAACGCGGGGGCCACGATCCTCGTGCACGACGCGCCGCGCTTCAACGCGGCGCGCACCATCGCGCTCTTGCGCGAGCAGTCCGTGGCCACGCTCTGCTGCCCGCCCACCGTCTGGCGCATGCTGGTCCTGGAAGACCTCGGAGCGCGGCCGCCGGCGCTGCGCGAGCTCCTGAGCGCGGGCGAGCCGCTCAATCCCGAGGTGATCGAGAAGGTGCAGAAGGCGTGGGGCATCACCATCCGCGATGGATATGGACAGACCGAGACCACCGCGCAGATCGGCAACAGCCCGGGGCAGCCGATCAAGCTGGGTTCGATGGGACGTGCGCTGCCCGGGTACCAGGTCGCGCTGCTCGACCCGAACGGCAAGGAGGCGGAGGAGGGCGAGATCGCATTGCGGCTCGATCCGCGCCCGCTGGGGTTGATGGCAGCCTACCTCGACGACCCGGGCCGTACGCAGGCGGCGACGGCGGGCGGTTTCTATCGCACCGGCGACGAGGCCACCCGCGACAAGGACGGCTACTACACCTACGTGGGGCGGGGCGACGACGTCTTCAAATCGTCCGATTACCGCATCAGCCCCTTCGAGCTGGAGAGCGCGCTCATCGAGCATCCGGCGGTCGCCGAGGCGGCCATCATTCCCAGCCCGGACCCGCTGCGCTTCGCGGTGGCCAAGTGCTTCGTGGTGCTGAAGCCGGAGTTCCAGCCCTCGGCCGATCTGGCGCGGGAGATCCTCTTCTTCACCAAGGGGCGGCTCGCGCCGTACAAGCGCATCCGCCGGCTGGAGTTCGCCGAGCTTCCGAAGACGATTTCGGGGAAGATCCGCAGGGTGCAGCTGCGCGCGCTGGAGAAGGAGCGGCGCGCGACGGGACAGCGCGGCAACCAGGAATACTGGCTGGAGGACTTCGAGAGCGCGACCCCGTCCTGACGGACGGTCATGACGCAGACCATCCAACTTCCCAGCGCTGATGACGGGAAGGCGGCCGGCATTGACGCGGCCCGCGGTGAAAAGAATTGAGATCGTGCGCTTCGACGCCAGCGCGAAGAAGGGGGGAGAGGCCTCGTTCACCGACGCGAGCTGCCTCCAGCTCTTCAGCGTGATGCTCGACGCGAAGGACAACGCGCTGCTCGTCGTGCGCGACGGCGCGAACGATCTGCAGGGCCGCTGGATCGACGCGGCCGGCCCGCTCACCGGCTGGTTCAAGCTGGGCGAGCTGGCCGCGGGCGCGCTGCCCGGCAAGGCGGTGGTGCTCACCCGACCGCTGATCGGCGGCGGCGCGGCCCTGCGCATCAACGGCAAGTGGACCGCCAGCATCCCCAGCGGCAAGGCCGAGGTCGACGCCGCGCCCAAGAGCTTCGAGGACGGCAAGGACGCGCTCATCGTCCGCGAGGGCAAGGCCTACGCGATGGTGCCGGAGTTCGGCGGGACCGGCGGGCTCGACGTCGTGGAGCCGGGCGGCACGAACTGCGGCGCCGAGACCACCGCCACCGCCGACGACGAATTCCACATCGGCCGCGACGGCACGCTGCTGGACCGCAACCAGTGCACCGCGACGTACTGGCCGCAGGCGCTGGCAGGCCACTGATGGGTCAGTTCGTCTTCGCCGGCTCCAGCAGCTTCCTCTGGAAGAAGTACGCGGTGGCCGCGGTGGCGTAATCCCGGTTCTCCTTCTTCTGGAACCCGTGCCCCTCGTTCATCCCCAGCAGGTACCAGACCTCCCTCCCCCGCCCCCGCACCGCCTTGACGATCTGCTCCGCCTCGCCGCGGGGCACCCGCGGGTCGTTGTAGCCCTGCTGGACGAACAGCTCCGCTTCGATCTTCTCCGCGCTGAGCAAGGGCGAAATGCGCTCCTGCACCGCCCGCACCGCCGGATCCTGCTCGTCGCCGTACTCGGCGCGGCGCAGGTCGCGGCGGTAGGGCTGGGTGTTCTGCAGGAAGGTGACCAGGTTGGAGATCCCCACCACGTCCACCGCCGCCCGGATGCGCGAGCCGTAGAAGGCGGCGGTGGCCAGCGTCATGTAGCCGCCGTAGCTGCCGCCGTAGACGCCCACCCGCGAGGCGTCCAGGTCGGGCTGGTCGGCGATGAAGTCCAGGGTGGCGGCGATGTCGGTGAGCGCCTGCTCGCGCTTCACCCCGTCGTCCGCCGCCAGGTAGACCTTCCCGTACCCCTCCGAGCCGCGCACGTTGGGCATCAGCACCGCCAGCCGCAGCTCGCCGGCCAATAGCTGCACCAGCGGGGAGAAGGTGGGCCGGCTCTGTCCCTCCGGCCCGCCGTGCCAGATCACCACCACCGGCACCCTCCCGCCGGCATTGCGGGGCTTGTAGAGGAAGGCCGGCATCATCCCCGTCCCTCCCCCGGCGGCATAGCGCACGAGCTGCGCGTCAACGAACTCCGACGGATCGAGCCCGCCCGCCTCCGACTGCGTCCAGCGGACCACGCGCATCCCTCTCAAGTGCACCTGGTACACGTCGGCGGGCCGGGTGGCGCTCTGGAAGGTCAAGGTGAGCAGGTCGCCGGCGCGGCGGGGGACCATGAGGTTCCCGATCACCGCGTTGTCCGGCAAGGAGATGGCCTCCGTCCAGCCCATGCGGGTGCGCAGGTAGAGGCGCGAGATGCCGTCCTCGTTGGCGCTGTAGACGATGCGCGACCCGTCGGCCGCCACCGCCAGGCCCTCCACGTCCCATTTCAGGTTGGGGCAGAGCGCCGTGTGCCCGCCCTTGGCGTCCAGCAGGTAGAGGTGGTTGAAGTTGCTCCAGCGGTCGGTGATCAGGAAGACGCCCTTGCCGTCCCCGGTGAAGCGGGCCTCGATTACGCTCGCCTTCCCTTCCCTGGGAGTGAGCTGGGTGAGCTTCCCCGAGGCCACCTCCAGCGAGAACAGGTCGGCGTCCTGCACGCTGCGCTCGTGCCGCACCAGCAGCCGGTGCCCGTCGGGCGAGAACTCCAGCGGCTCCCAGGCCCCCTCCGCCTCCGTCAGCCGCCGCGCGTTCTTCGGCGACGCCGTCTCCGCCAGGTAGACGTCGGTGTCCTTGCCGTTTCTCTGCGTCCCGGAGAAGGCGATGCGCTTGCCGTCGCGGGAGATGGTGAGGGCCAGGTGCCGGCTCTTGCCGTCGGTGAGCATCTCCGAGCGGCCGGTGTGCCGGTCGAGGCGGAAGAGCTGGAAGAGCTCGCCCCCGCCCTTGTCCTGCAGGTACCAGACGGTCTGCGGATCGCCGGGCTGGAAGCGGGCGCGGCCCACCGGCTCCCCGCCGAAGGTGATCTGCGTGCGCATCCCCAGCGGCATCTCCACCACGTGGAGCTGGGAGGTGGACCCGAAGCGGGTGGAGACGAGCAGCGTGTTCCCGTCGTCCGAGACGTCGGCGAGGATGGCGGCGCGGGCGCTGAGGTACTGGCTGGTGCGCGCCCGCAGACCTTCCGGCAGCGGGGGAAGCCCGCTCTGCAGGAGCGAGGGAACCGAGGCCACCGGCTCCATCCCCTCGATGGCGGAGGGAGGCGGCTCCGGCGCGGCGGCGAGCAGGAGGACGAGCGCGAGCATGCGTTCAGCTCCAGAGGTAGCGGAAGAGGACCGGCCGGGGGTGCTCGACCACCAGCGCCGCCCGCCAGGGGTCGGCCACGTCCAAGGGATGCACGGAGTAGCGACGCGCGGCGTCGGCGATCCCCTTCGCCCAGAGCAGCCGGGGCGGGTCGAGGGCGATCTCGTACGAGCGGGTGGAACGGGAGAGCCCCTCTCCCGTCACTTTGAGGAAGGCCTCCTTGCAGGTCCAGAGGCGGAAGAAGGCGTCGGCCCGCCTCGCCGCGTCCTCTTCCGCGAACAGCCGCTCGTTCTCCCCGGGCGCGTAGAAGCGCCGGGCGATGGCGTCGCTGCGGCGCGGCCGGGGAAGCTCCACGTCCACCCCCACCTCCACGCCGGCCAGGGCGATCACCGCCAACGCTCCCGAGTGGCTGATGTTGAACAGGAGATCGGAGCCGGCGAGGCGCGGCTTGCCGTGTGCCCCGTAGGCGAAGCGCACCTCCGCGGGCGGACACCCCAGAGCCCGGCCCAGCACCTCGCGGAGGATGCCTCGCGCCGCTCCCCAGCGGGAGCGCAGCGCATCCGTGGCGAAGCTCCGGAACCGCTCTTCCTCCCGGGGAGCGAAGCTGGCCCGCAGCGTCGCCAGCCGCCCCGGCCCGACGTCGAGACCTGCGCCGACCAGCGACACTTCTCCCGCCGCCGGCAGGATGTTCTCCGGGGCGGGCCGCCAGGAAGTTGGGAACCTGGGGGACTGTGTCATCGTAGGCACCGCAGCCAATCTTAGCCGCGAAAACCGGAGGGCCGCTGTCGTCCGGATTGCCGCATCCTGGAGGTCACAATGCGCAAGATCATCCTGCTCGCCCTCCTCGCCGGCGCCTGCGGCGGCTCATACACACCGGGTACCAGCGCCGGGGGCGGCATCGGCACGCCCGGCGGCAGCGTCGGCGGGTCGGCGACCATCGAGTGGACGTTCGCCACCGGCGACGCCGGCGTCACCACCACCGTCGACGCCGGGACGCAGATCCGCTGGCACAACGGCGACGCCGTGGTGCACAGCGTGGTGCCCCTCACCACTCCCCCGCCCGACCCCACCGGCAACATCGCGGCAGGCAGCAACAGCACCACCCAGACCATCTCCACCCCGGGGACGTACCAATTCATCTGCGGCATCCACGGCCCGTCGATGCACGGCACCCTGGTCGTTCAGTAGTCCTTCTCCACCAGGTCGTGCGCGCCGGAGACCAGCACGCGCAACAGCTTGAGCGTGCCCACCCCGTCGCTCTCCGCCACCGCCAGTACCCGGTGCTCGGGGTCCATCAGCCGGACCTTGCGCCCGCGGGAGAAGGGCGGCGCGCGCAAGCGGGAGAGATCGGCCGGCCCCGGCGCGTGCCCGTGCGCCACCCGGCGGGCGAGCTGCAAATCGAGCTGCAGCTCCGCCATCTCCGCGAGCCCGCGGGCCAGGGGGTGGACGAAGCGCTCCAGCTTCTCCCGCCCCTCCTTGGCCGCCGCCATCAGCGTGTCCAGGCCCACCGAGTCCTCCAGGGAGAAGGGCCCCACCCGGGCCCGCTTCAGCTCGCGCAGGTGAGCCCCGCACCCCAGCTTCTCCCCCAGGTCGTGGGCCAGGGTGCGCAGGTACGTGCCCCGGGAGCAGCGGACGAAGATGGCCGCGTCGGGCGAGCGGAAGGAGAGCAGCCGGGCCTCGTCGATGTGCACCTGCCGCGCCTCGCGGGGCACCTCCTCGCCGGCCCGGGCCAGCTCGTAGAGGCGCCGGCCCTCCACCTTGCGCGCCGAGTACATGGGCGGGGTCTGCTCGATCAGCCCGACGAATCCCTGCAGCGCCTCCCGCACCCGCGCCTCGTCCACCCCTTCCACCGGCCGGGTGGTGAGCGTGCGCCCCGCGCTGTCCTGGGTGTCGGTGGTGGTCCCCAGCCGCACCACCGCGTCGTATTCCTTCTCCCCCTCGCTGATGAAGCTGGCGATGCGGGTGGCGTCGCCGATGCAGATGGGCAGCACCCCGGTGGCGATGGGGTCCAGGGTGCCCGTGTGCCCGCACCTCTTCGCCTTGAACAGGCCTTTCACCCGGCGGACCACGTCGAAGCTGGTGGGACCGGACGGCTTGTCCACGACCACCACGCCGGAGAATTCACGCGCCATTCTTCAGGGCTTCCTCGATCTCGTGGGAGATGCGCGCCCGCACCGCCTCCTCCTCCCCCTCGATGCTGCAGCCGGCGGCATTGTGGTGCCCGCCGCCCCCGAACTTCTGGGCGATGGCCGCCACGTTCACCCGGCCCCGGGAGCGGAAGCTCACCCGCCAGGGGCCGCCGTCCTGCGGCTCGCGGAAGCTGGCGGCCACCTCCACCCCGTCCACGCTGCGGGCGTAGTTGATGAAGCCGTCGGTGAGGTCGAGCTCGCTGCCCGTCCGCGCCACCATGGCGTTGGTGATGGTGATGGTGGCCAGCTTGCCGTGCACCTCCAGGGTGGCGAGCACGTCGGCGAGCAGGCGCATGCGGGCCAGCGGCTGCTGCTCGTACACCCGCACCGTCATCTCCCAGGGATCCACTCCCGCCTCCAGCAGCTCGGCGGCGATGCGCAGGCACTCCGGGTCGGTGCTGGAATAGCGGAAGCAGCCGGTGTCGGCGAGGATGCTGGCGTAGATGCACTCCGCCGTGCCGGGCGAGAGCGGCGCTCCCAGGGCCTTGATGATCTTGTAGGCGAGGATCCCCACCGAGGCCGCGTGCGGATCGACGTAGTTCACGTCCCCGAAGGGCTCGGTGGTGATGTGGTGGTCGAGGTTGAGGAGCACCCCCCGCCGCCCGTCCCTGGGCACGTCGGGCCCCAGCCGGTCGAAGGCCCCCGCGTCGGTGGCCACGGTGGCGTCGAAGCGGGCGTCGGCGGGCAGGGAGCGGGACACCTGCGCGGCCCCGCTGAGGAAGCGGAAGTTGTAGGGCAGCTCGTCGGGGTTGTAGACGGTGACCTCGCGCCCCAGCTCGCGCAGCGCGCTGGCGATGGCCAGGGCCGATCCCAGGGCGTCCCCGTCCGGCCCCCGGTGCATGGTGACCAGCACCCTCTGCGCCGGCCGCAGCGCCGCCACCGCCAGGGGCAGGTTCTCCTCCGGCTTCCAGTCGCGCGGGTTGGCCACGCCGCGGTTGATGGCCTTCATTCCTTCTCCGGGGGGAGAGGACCCTCGTGCCGCGCGTCTTCCTCCTGGTGCACCTGGCGGATGAGCTGCTCGATGCGCTCGCCCCGGTCGATGGCCTCGTCGTAGGTGAAGTGCAGGTCCGGCACCACCCGCAGCTTCAGCTCCTCGGCGATCTCCCGGCGCAGCCAGCCGCGGGCGTGGGCCAGCCCCCTGGCGGTGTGCGCCCGCTGCCCGGCGTCGCCGTGCACCGTCCAGTAGACCCGGGCCTCGCGCAGGTCCGGCGACATCTTCACCCCGGTGATGGTGACCAGCCCCACCCGGGGATCGCGCAGACCGCGGGCGATCCGCTCCCCCAGCAGGTGCTGGACCATGTGGGCCACGCGCTCGGGCCGGTTGTGCGTGCTCACTTCAGATCTTCCTCCTTCAGCCAGCCCTCCGGCTCCTCCCCCTCCTCCTCCTCCTTCTGGGGGAGGCGGGAGAGGTCGTGGGCCTCGAAGTCGGGCTTCTGCGACCAGTCGCTCTTCATCTCCGACCAGGTCTCGATCTCCATCTCCCGGTTGACGATCTCCGCGATGTTGCCCGCGTCGCGGACGCACTTGTCCAGCACCTCGTTGACGAAGCTGTGGTCGTTGGCGATGGCCCCCACCCCGATCACCGCCCGCTGCCAGACGTCGTTATCGCCCACTTCGGCGACGGTGACGTTGAAGCGCGAGCGCAGCCGGTCGGTGACCCTGCGCACCACCTGCCGCTTCTCCTTGAGCGAGGAAGCGCCGTGGATGTAGAGCGTCAGCCTGAGGACCCCGACCACCATCTGCCCACCGTGCAGGTCCCCGCTGCCGCTAGGTCAGCGAGGGCCGGATCGTCTCCAGCTCGTACGCCTCGATCACGTCACCCGGCTGGAAGTCGGTGAAGTTCTCGATCCCGATGCCGCACTCGAAGCCCTTGTCGACCTCTTTCACGTCGTCCTTGAAGCGCTTGAGGGAGGCGATCTTGCTGGTGAGCACCGGCTTCTGGTCGCGGAGCAGCCGCACCATGGAGGTGCGGGTGATCTTCCCGTCGGTGACCGAGGAGCCGGCGATGGTGCCCAGCCGGGGGACGTTGAAGGTCTGCAGCACCTTGGCGTGCCCCACCACCTTCTCCTTGATGATGGCCTCCAGGAGGCCCTCCATGGCCAGCTTCACGTCGTCCAGCGCCTCGTAGATGATCCCGTACTGCTTCAGGGTCACGCCCTGGGAGGCGGCCGTCTCCGCCGCCTTGGACTCGGGCTTGACGTTGAAGCCCACGATCATCGCCTTCGAGGCCGCCCCCAGCATCACGTCGCTCTCGGTGACGTTGCCCACCGCGGAGTGGATCACGTCCACCGACACCTTGGGGGTGGAAAGCTTCGCCAGGGCGGTCTTCAGCGCCTCCACCGAGCCGTGCACGTCGGCCTTGACGATGATCTTCAGCACCTTCGCCTCGTCCTTCTTGCCCTTGGCGAGGATGTCGTCGATGGAGAGCTTGTTGCTCCGGGAGAGGTCCTTCTCCCGCTGCTTCTTCAGCCGGTGCTCGGCCACCACCGCCGCCGCCTGCTCGTCCTCCACCACGTTGAAGTCGTCGCCGGCGGAGGGAGCGCCGTCCAGGCCCAGCACCTCCACCGGGAACCCGGGGGGGACGTCGTCGATCTGCTCGCCGTGCTCGTTCATCATCGCCCGCACCCGGCCGTGGTGCACGCCGGTGACGATGGCGTCGCCCACCCGCAGGGTGCCTTCCTGCACCAGCACGGTGGCCACCGGCCCCCGGCCCTTCTCCAGCTTGGCCTCGATCACCGTCCCGGCCCCGGGGCGGTTGGGGTTGGCCTTCAGCTCCATCACCTCCGCCTGGAGGAGGATGGCCTCGAGCAGCTTCTCCAGGCCCTCGCCGGTGCGGGCGGAGACCGGGATCATCATGGTGTCGCCGCCCCACTCCTCGGAGATCAGCTGGTGCTCGGAGAGCTGCTGCTTGATCCGCTCGGGCTGCGCCCCGGGCAGGTCGATCTTGTTGATCGCCACCACGATGGTCACTTCCGCCGCCTTGGCGTGGTTGATCGACTCCACCGTCTGCGGCATCACCCCGTCGTCCGCCGCCACCACCAGCACCACGATGTCGGTGACGTTGGCCCCCCGGGCGCGCATGGCGGTGAAGGCCTCGTGGCCGGGGGTGTCGAGGAAGGTGATGGAGGCCTCCCCGCCGTCGGAGCCGATCACGTCCACCGAGTAGGCGCCGATGTGCTGGGTGATCCCCCCCGCCTCCCCCTCGGCCACGTGGGCCTTGCGGATGGCGTCCAGCAGCGAAGTCTTGCCGTGGTCGACGTGGCCCATGATGGTGACCACCGGCGGCCGTGGGAACAGGTCCTCGGGCTTGTCCTCGGTCTCGGGGATGAACTCGTCCAGCTCGAAGCCGACCTTCTCCACCTTCCAGCCGTAGTCGAGCGCCAGCACGCTGGCGGTGTCGAAGTCGATGGGCTGGTTCTGGGTGATCATCTTCCCGTTGGCCACCAGCTTGCGGATCAGGTCGGCGCTCTTCACCCCCATCGTCTGGGAGAGCTCCGCGGGGGTGATGGTCTCCTCGATGCGGATCACCTTCTTGTGCTCCGCCATCTCGGTGATCTCGGTCTGCTTCCCCTTCTTGGCGCTCTTCTTCTTGTGCCCGCGCACCGGCACGTAGGAGCGCTGCCGGGCCAGGTCGATGAGGTCCTGCTTGGAGAGCGACTCCGTCTTCTCCACCCGCGGCCCCTTCTTGCCGCGCTGGCCGGGGCCGGCCTTGTCCTTGGTGACGTCGATGAACTCGCGCCCGCGGCCGGGGCCGCCGGAGACCACGGCCAGCTCGCGCACCTCGCCCACCGGGCGGGGCCGGAACCCGCCCCCGGCGGGAGGCCGCGGCGCCGGCCGGGCGATGGGGATCAGCGGCCGGGAGAGGACCACCGCCCGGGTGGCGGAGGGACGGGCCTGGAGGTTCTCGGTGAGCTGCACCGACTGCACGCCTCCCGGCCCCTGGACGATGGGCCCGGTGGGCTTGGGCGGCGGCGGGCGCACGTGCGGGCGCGGCGGCGGCGGAGGCGCGGGCCGGGCGGCCACCTTGGTCACGCCGGCGGGGACGTTGCTCACCGGCGGCGGCGGCCTGGGCGCCTCCACCGCGCGGATCTGGGGCGGAGGAGCGGGCGCCTTCGCCTCTTCCTCGGGCTTGGGCTCCGGCGGGGGAGCGGCCTTCTCCGGCTCGGGGACGACGTGGGGCACCTCCACCGGCCTGGGCGCCTTCGCCTCCTCCGGAGGAGCGATCTTCGGGGCCTCCGCCCGGGCCACGGGCTCGGCCGCGGCGGCCACCGCCTGGACGCGGGGCTCGGGCGGCGGCGGAGGAGGCGGCTCGGGACGGCGGATCTCGACGGGCGGCCGGGCAGGCTCGGGCACGGCCGCCTGCTGGGCGGCCATGGCGGCGGCGTGCTCGTGCTCGGCGGCGGTGTCGGCCTTCTTGCGGCGCAGCACCACCCCGCTGCCCGAGGGCTTGGGGGCCTCCACCCGAGGCACCTTCTCGCCCCGGAACTTCTCCAGCACGGCGACCGCCTGGTCGTCCTCCAGGGAGGAGGAGTGGCTCTTGACGTCGTACTCGTGAGCGCGCAGCCAGTCGACCATCTCCTTGTTGGAGAGGCCCAGGTCCTTCGCCAGATCGTAGACGCGCTTCTTCGCCATCCGGTCTTGAATCCCTTCCAGAAGACACCACCCCGCTCTTGGAGGGGTTAGGTCTTTAGTCCGCTGCCTCCGTTGCCGTCAAGCGAACCGAGGCCCATCCATTCGAGGAGGCGGTCGAGCGCCGGCGCCGCCGCCTTCCCCTTGAGCGCGCGGGGGATCTCCCCCTTGCGCACCGCCTCCCGCGCACACCGTACCTCGCGGCAGATCCAGCACCCCCGCCCGGGCTTGCCCCGCCCGGGCACCGCCTGCCCCGCCTCCGCCGCGAGCCGCAGGAGCTCCGCCGCCGGTCGCACCTGCCGGCAGCCGACGCACCTGCGCTGCGGAGCCTCCGGTCTCACCCGCCCCGCACGCTTCCCTCGCCCCACCGCCTTACGCTGTCGGCTGCGGCTGGCCGGCTTCCGCCGCCTTCTTGGCGTCCAGGTCCGCCTTCAGCCGCGCCTCCTCCTGGAGGTAGTGCTCCACCGCCGCCTTCACCTGCTTGCCTTTCTTCACCCCCAGCCCGGTCTGCTCGCCGAACTTCACCACATCGGGCTCGTTGTGGATGTCCTCCACCGTCTTGTAGCCGGCGTTCGCCATCTGCTCGATGTTCCGCTCGCTGATCCCCCGCACCCGGAGCAGGCGCTCCTGCTGGGTGAGCTCGCTGGGGTGCTTGCGCGCCTCGGCCAGCCGGCGCTCCTCGCGCTCCTGCTCGATGCGGGAGAGCTCCTCCTCGTCCTTGCCGATCTGGTCGCGGGCCGAGGCCAGGTAGCGCTCCACGTTGTCGGGGGTGATCCCGGGCATCTGCAGCAGGACCTCGGTGCTGGCGTTGGCGAAGTCCTTGGCGCTGCGGAAGCCGTGCGCGTAGAGCAACTCCACCGTGGCCTCGGGCAGGCCGATGGCGGTGAGGGAGCGGGAGGCGAACTCGCGCATCTCCTTCACCCGCGACTCGCTGTTGATGTCCAGCTTCCAGCCGGTGAGCTGGGCGGCCAGGCGCACGTTCTGCCCCCGGCGGCCGATGGCCAGCGAGAGCTGGTCGTCGGGGACGATGATCTCCATCGCCTTGTTCTCGTCGTCCAGCAGCACCCGGGAGACCTCGGCCGGCTGCAAGGCGTTGCAGACGAAGCGGGCGGCGTCCTCGTCCCAGGGGACGATGTCGATCTTCTCCCCGCGCAACTCCTGCACCACCGCCTGCACCCGGCTGCCCTTCATCCCCACGCAGGCCCCCACCGGGTCCACGTCGCTGTCCCGGGAGGCGACGGCGATCTTGGTGCGCCCTCCGGGCTCGCGGGCCACCGCCTCGATCACCACCACCCCCTCGGCGATCTCCGGCACCTCCATCTCGAAGAGCTTGCGCACCAGCTCGGGGGAGGCGCGGGAGAGGATGATCTGCGGCCCCTTGCTCTCCCGCAGCACGTCGAGGACGAAGGCCTGCACCCGGTCGCCGGCCCGGTAGCTCTCGCGCGGGGTCTGCTCGCGCACCGGGAGCACCGCCTCGGCCCGGCCGAGGTTGACGATGATGTTGCCCCGCTCGAAGCGCAGGGAGATGCCGGAGACGATCTCTCCCTTGCGGTCCTTGTAGTCGTTGAAGACGTTCTCCCGCTCCGCGTCGCGGGTGCGCTGGATGATCACCTGCTTGGCCGTCTGGGCGGCGATGCGCCCGAACCCCTTGCGGTAGGTCTTGAGCTTGAGGATGTCGCCGTAGCGCTCGTCCTGGACCCGGGCCTCCTCCTCGTCCTCGGGGCGGTAGAAGATCTGGAAGAGCAGCTCGTCGCCCAGTTCGGCCTCGATGCCCTTCTTGCCCGCCTCCTCCAGGGAGATCTGGTTCACCGCCTTGACCGGGTCCTCCACCTCCACCCGCTCCACCACGGTGAGGGTCTGGAAGACCTCCACCACCTGCTTCTCCTCGTTGTAGGTGGCCTCGATGGCCCGGTCCTGCCCGAAGTGCTTCTTGGCGGCCTGGGCGATGGCGTTCTGCAGGGTGTCCACCAGGACGGTGCGCTCGATGCCCTTGTCCTTGGCGACCTGGTCCAGGACCATGTTCAGGTTGACGATGGGGGCCTGCGGTGCGGGGGAAGCCATGCTTTTCTCGTTTCTATTCTTGTCGGGACTACTCGAACACCGGATCCACGTTGGCCTTGCTCACCAGCGCGTGGGGCACCCGGAAGAGCTTGCCGTCCACGTCGACCACGATCGAGGACTCCTCATAACCTTTGAGGATCCCTACAAAAGTCTTCCGGTTCTCGCACTCCGGAACCGGACCGAACGTCCGCACGCGGACCCTCTCGCCGGCGTGCTTGAGGAAGTGCTCCGGGGTCCGCAAGGGCCGGTCCAGCCCCGGGCTGGAAACCTCCAGATCATAGGCGCCGTCGATCGGATCCTCCACGTCCAGCGCCGCCGATACCGCCCTGGAGACCGCGCTGCAGTCGTCCAGCGACACGCCCTGGGCCTTGTCGATGTAGAGGCGCAGGGTCTGCCGGCCCCCGCCCCCGCCCATCTCCACGTCGATCAGCTCCAGGCCCTCCTGCGCGGCCAGTGGCCCCGCGATCCGCCGCACTTTCTCGAGGATTTCTTCCTTGCGACCCACTGCCTTCTGCTCCTGAAACGAAAAAAGTGGGCCACCCCGGACCCACTTTCGGCAACAGCTCCGAAAATGTGGGGCGGAAGTAACAGACCGACCCGTGATAGTCAACGGCGGCGGAGGCGAGCGTGTTCCAGGCGGCAGCGGTGCAGATGCGGTCCGGCCCGGACCGGGCGGCCAACGAGGCGCAGGCCCTCTCCCTGCTCGAGGAGGCGGCCGACAGGGGAGCGAAGCTGGTCGGCCTTCCCGAGATGTGGGAGCACATCGGGCCGGCGAAGGAGAAGCATGCCTTCGCCGGGCCCATCGAGGGTGCGCAGCTCGCGGCCATCCGCGCCTTCTGCGAGAGGCGCGGGGTCTTCTGCCTGGCGGGATCGGTCGCCGAGCTGGCGCGGGACGGGCGGGTCTACAACACCACCGCCTTGATCGATCCCCGGGGCGCCATCGCCGCGGTCTACCGCAAGCTGCACCTCTTCGACGTCGACATCCCCGACGGCGCGCGCTACCGGGAGTCCGAGCAGGTGGCGCCCGGCGACGCGCTCCCCAAGGCGGTGGAGACCGGCCTGGGGGTGAAGATCGGCCTCTCGGTCTGCTACGACCTGCGCTTCCCCGAGCTCTACCGGCAGATGGGGGCCGACCTGATCTGCGTGCCTGCCGCCTTCACCGCCTACACCGGCCGGGCGCACTGGGAGGTGCTGCTCCGGGCACGGGCGATCGAGAACCAGGCCTTCGTGCTCGCGCCCGCGCAGGTGGGGCAGATCGGGCCCGCGCAGGAGAACCGCTTCGCCTGGGGACACGCCTGCATCATCGACCCCTGGGGCGAGGTGCTGGCGGACGCGGGCGGCGAGAAGGAAGGGGTGGCAGCCGCTGCCATACATCCGCAGCGCTTGTCGCAGATCCGCCGTGATCTCCCTGCCTTGCAGCACCGGCGCCGCGATCTTCTCTGACCGCCGATTCGTTGACGCTCCCGGGATCGGTCAGTAAGGTCGATCGAAAGATCCCGAGAGGGGAAGCATGCAACTCCGCAAGCTCTTCGCAGTCGCAGCCGCAGGGGTCTGCCTCGCGTTCGGGGCCCTGGCCCAGACCGATCCGGCCGCGTCCTCGATGGACGGCGGCGCCAGGTCCCCGGCGAAGTCCAGCAAGAAAAAGAGCACGAAGAAGTCTTCGAAGACCTCGAAGTCCAGCAGGTCCTCGAAGAAGAAGAAGGCGAAGAAGACCCAGGCCCCCGCCCAGCAGGCCGCGGTCCCCGACCTCCCCGTCCCCGACGACGGGGAGGCGCCGAAGCTCACGCACGAGGCGCTGGCCGGCGGATCGCGGGGGAAGCCTCTCGCCGTCGCCGCCCACGCGGACGACCCGAACGGCGTGTACGGCCCGGTGCTCTACGTGCGCAAGCAGGGCCTGGGCGCGGGCGACTACGTCCCCATCCGCATGGCGGCCTCGAAGATCGTCCCCGGCGACTACTCGGTGGAGGTGCCCGCCGCCCTCACCAACGTGGAGGTGCTGGAGTACTACCTCGAGGCCTGGGACATGGCGGGCAACGGGCCCGCCCAGGTGGGCACGGCGGACGCCCCCCTGGCGGTGCCGCTGGCGGAGGAGAAGAAGGCCGTCGCCACCGTCATGATCCATCCCAAGGGCGCGCCCCCGGCCATCACCCACTCGGCGGTGGCCCACGCGCCCAAGGGCAAGCCGGTGGAGATCAGCGCCCGGCTGGTGGGTGATACCGGCGTACAGAACGCGGCAGTCATGTTCCGGCACACGGGAGAGAAGGACTACAAGGCGCTGCCCATGGGGAACATCGGCGGCGACGACTACACCGCCACCATCCCCGCCGCCATGGTGACCTCCGACCTGGAGTACTACCTGGAGGCGTACGACAAGTACGGCAACGGGCCTGCCCGCTCCGGGTCGCCGGGCATCCCCTACTCGCTCAAGCTGGCGGAGGCGGTGGCCCCGGTGCCCGCGCAGGCCGCGGCCCCGGTGGCCTCCAAGCGGATGCTGGAGGACGAGAGCGAACCCACCTACGTGGGCCTGGGATTCGACGGCGGAGCGCCGGGCGGCGCCGGCCTGACCCTCCTGGTGAGGCCCCTCTGGTGGCTGCGCCTCAACGCCGGGCTGGCCTACAACGTGGCCGGCTTCGGCTGGCGCGGCGGCGTCTCGCTGGCCCCCGGCCAGTGGACCGTCACCCCCACGCTGAACCTGGACGTCGGGCAGTACCTGAGCGGCGACTTCAACAAGGTGGTCACCATCACCGAGAGCAACCCGGCCGTGGCCAGCGCGGAGCGGGCGCTGCTGGCCAAGACCACCTACAAGTTCGCCACCGCCCAGCTGGGGCTGGAGTTCGGATCGCAGCGGCGATTCGTCTTCTACGTGCGCGGCGGGATCACCTACTTCGAGAGCACGCTGCCCCACGCCGAGCTCAGCGCCATCGCCCAGAGCAACAACCCGGACCCGAGCAACACCATCACCGTCACCCAGGACGTGAAGTACTCGTCGATCGTCCCCTGCGCCAGCCTGGGCTTCAACATCTTCATCTACTGAGCGAGGAGATCATGAGAAACGGCCGGCTCATCGCCTTGCTCTTCCTTCCCCTGCTGGGCTGCTACGCGCAGATCGAGGCGCCCTCGGTGACGATGACGCACAACCTCTGCGGCACCACCGACTGCATGCCCGGCTTGGGGGCCAGCCTGACCGTCTGGCAGGTCTCCGGGGCCAACACCTTCTCGGTGAGCTTCGGCGACCAGCCGCTGCTCAACCCCACCAACTCGGTGGGCCCCACCACCGTGAACACCTCGCTGCTCCTCAACCAGGGCGAGTTCGACATGATCACCACCGGCGCGGGCGCCGACTTCTCCGGCGTCAACACCGTCGATCTCTACGCCGTCAATCCGGGCGTCTCCACCGCGGGCGATCCCTGCGCCACGCCCGCCAACTGCACGAAGATCGCCTCCTTCAACAAGACCACGGACGGCGCGGCCAACCGGCAACTGGTGCTGAAGGGGAACGGGAGCGACCTGGCCAAGCTGATCGACACCTCGACGCACACGCTGTCCCTGGAGATCCGGCCCAGCGGGAACGCCCCGACGCCGGCGCTCTGGAACGCCCAGGTTTCCATGGACATGTCGCTGACATCGCGGGCGAATTTGCCCTGAGCGCGGGCAGGCTGGCGCTCGTTTGACAACTCGTCTGGCCGGGAAGTACCGTCCCTCGCGGTGTTTCGCCGCCGCCGCCGCCGTCGCCGTGCATCCTGAGGGTCGCCCCCATGGACATCACCGAGGTGCGCGTCTTTCCGGTCAATGAGGAAAGGCTGAAGGCCTACGTCACGATCACCCTCGACAACTGCTTCGTGGTGCGCGACCTGAAAGTGATCAACGGCAACACCGGGCTGTTCGTGGCCATGCCCGCCAAGCGGCGGAAGGACGGCACCTTCAAGGACATCGCGCACCCCTTGAACAGCGAGACCCGCGAGCGGATGGAGAAGGTGATCCTCGCCGAGTACGAGCGCGAGCTGGCGCGGGGTACGCCGTCCACCTCGGCCGCCGCTGCCGGCGGGTAGATCCGGGAACGGGTCTCGTTGTAGAAGGCCGCGCATGGCCGAGACCGAGTCCGACCTGGTCGTCTTCTCCGGCAACTCCAACAAGCCGCTGGTCAAGGAGATCTGCGAGTACCTGAAGATCCCCGTCGGCCGCTGCGAGGTGGACAAGTTCTCCGATGGGGAGATCCAGATCGAGATCGAGGAGAACGTCCGCGGCCGGGACGTCTACCTGGTGCAGAGCACCTCCACCCCGGTCAACGACCACCTGATGGAGCTGTTGATCATGATCGACGCGGCCCGGCGGGCCTCGGCCCAGTCGATCACCGCGGTGGTCCCCTACTTCGGCTACGCCCGGCAGGACCGGAAGGTGGCCCCGCGCACGCCCATCACCGCCCGCCTGGTGGCCGACCTGATCACCTCGGCGGGAGCGGACCGCTTCCTCTCCATGGACCTGCACGCCGGGCAGATCCAGGGCTTCTTCGACATGCCCTCCGACCACCTCTACGCCTCGCCCATCCTCCTCGAGGACATGAAGCGCAAGTACGGCGGGCGCACCGACGAGGTGGTGCTGGTGAGCCCCGACGCCGGCGGCGTGGAGCGCGCCCGGGCCTTCGCCAAGCGGCTGGGCACCACCCTGGCCATCGTGGACAAGCGGCGCCCCAAGGCCAACGTGGCCGAGGTGATGCAGATCGTCGGCGACGTGCGGGGCAAGACGGCGCTGATGCTGGACGACATGATCGACACCGCCGGCACCCTGTCCCTGGGGGCCCGGGCCCTCTCGGAAGCGGGCGCCCGGCGCATCGTCGCCTACGCCGTGCACCCCGTGCTCTCCGGCCCGGCCATCGACCGGCTGCAGGCCTCGCCCATCGAGGAAGTGGTGGTCACCAACACCATCCCCCTGCGCGAGAACGCCCTGGGCTGCAAGAAGATCACCCAGCTCTCGGTGGCGAAGATCTTCGGCGAGGCCATCAGCCGGATCCACTCGGGCGACTCGCTCAGCTCGCTGTTCGTCTGAACCTTCCGCCGGGGAGAACCATGAAGCTCATCGTCATCGCGGCCTTCCTGGCCGCCGGGTGCGTTACTGCGAGGCCGCTGGGATCGTTCACCACCCTGCCGCCGGATACGCCGAAGGAATGCACGAGGTTGTGCCAGAGCATGGGGTTGCTGCTCACCGCGGTGGTGGTGGTGGCGGACTCCGCGGGATGCGTCTGCGAGGCGCAGCCGGGAACGGCGAGGCCCGCGGGCGCGACCGCCGCCGCCTCGGGAGGAGCGGTGATCGCTGCGCGGGCAGCGGCAGCGGCGGCGCAGCAGCAGCAGATGCAGCAGGCGCAGCAGCCCCCGCCCCCGGCCTACGTGCCGATTCACTGACCCCCCGGGCGCATCTTTTGCGCGGCGCGGGCATCCATCTGCGGGCGTGGGCGAGTTTCTCATCCAGCACGGTTACGCGGTCCTCTTCGGCGTCAGCCTGATCGAGCAGCTCGGCTTGCCCGTGCCGGGAGCACCCTTGCTGCTGGCGGCGGGGGTGCTGGCGAAGACGGGGCGGTTCTCGCTTTCCGCGATCCTCGCCCTCTCGGTCCTCGCCTCCGCTCTCGGACACCTGGTCTGGTACGAGGCCGGGCGCCGGCGCGGGGCGGCCGTGTTGCGCCTGCTCTGCCGCATCTCCATCGAGCCGGACTCCTGCGTGCGCCGCACGGAGGACCTCTTCGCCCGGCACGGAGGGCGGGCGCTGGTGGCGGCGCCGTTCGTCCCTGGCCTGGGCGCGGTGGCGCCCCCGCTGGCCGGCATGTCCGGGATGCCCGTGCTCCGCTTCCTCCTGCTCGACTCCGCGGGCGTGCTGCTCTGGTCGGCGGCCTTCGCCTTCGCCGGCTACATCGCCGGCCCGGAGCTGATGGCCCTGGTGCAGGCCGGGCTGCGGTTCGGCGCCTGGCTGGCCCTGGCCTTGGGCGCAGGAGTAGGCGGCTGGCTGGGCTGGAAAATCGCCCAGCGCAGCGTGGTGGCGCGAGCCTCGCAGGCGCCGCGCATCGAGGCGGACGATCTCCGCTC
>Ga0335085_10004166_pt1 | contig 24183 bp, 20 predicted proteins | sample Lox_Sample_45_FD_206712 | JGI IMG/M metagenome (GOLD analysis project Ga0335085, IMG submission 206712) | Soil microbial communities from Loxahatchee National Wildlife Refuge, Florida, United States - Lox_Sample_4.5 | ecosystem: Environmental > Terrestrial > Soil > Wetlands | place: USA...
GCGTCGCGCGATCCGCGCTGGGCTTCGCGCTCGCGCGCGCGGGCGACGAGGAGGAAGCGCGCGCCATCTTGGGCCGCCTCGAGGCGCCCTCACCCGGTGAGTTCGTCTCCCCGTTCGAAGCGGCGTTTGTGCGGCTGGGGCTGGGCGACGACGACGCGGCGCTCGCGGGCTTCGAGCGCGCGGCCGCGTCGCGCACGCCGCTGGTGATCTGGCTCGGCGTGCAGCCCGAGACGGATCACTTGCGCGGCACTCCGCGATTCGACGCGCTGGTGCGGAGCCTCCGGGTCGCGCCGTGAGGGGCACGGACCGATGACGCGCATCGACGATCGCTACGTGGTCGAGCGCGAGCTCGGGCGCGGTGGGAGCGCAATCGTATATCTCGCGCATGACGAGCGCCTGCCTCGAGCCGTCGCGATCAAAGTGCTGCAGCGCACCATCGCGTCGCAGTTGAGCATCGAGCGCTTCCTCCGCGAGGTCAACATCGCGTCGGGCCTCGCGCATCCGAACATCGTCCCGCTGCTGGATGCCGGCATGACGGAGGGGCTGCCGTACTTCACGATGCCCTACGTGGAAGGGGAGACGCAGCGCGCGCGCCTCGAGCGCGAGCCACGGCTGCCGGTCGCCGATGCGATGCAGACCACCATGGATGTCGCGGACGCGCTCGACTACGCGCACGCGGCGGGGATCGTGCACTGCGACATCAAGCCGGAGAACATCTTGCTCGTGGCGGGGAAGCCGATGGTCGCCGACTTCGGCATCGCGAAGGCGATCCGCGACTCGAGCGGAAGCGACACGATCGCGACGCTCACGACGCAGGGGCACGTGATCGGGACGGCCCAATACATGAGCCCCGAACAGCAGATGGGCCAAGGGATGGATGGGCGCAGCGACATCTACAGCCTTGCCACGATGCTCTACGAGATGCTCACGGGCATGATCCCGTTCGGCGGACGGAACATCGCCGAGATCTTCGCGAAGCGGCTCACGTCGTCGCCGCCACCGATCGTCCCGCAGCGCGGCGATGTCCCCTCCGCCCTGGAGCGCGTGATCCTTCGCGCGCTCCAGCTCGAGCCCTCGCAGCGGTATCCCACGGCGCGCGACTTCTCGCTCGCGCTGCGCGAGGCGGCGGTGCCCGCCGCCGCGCCGCGGCCGGTGGACGACCGGCCGTCCATCGCGGTGCTGCCGTTCGAGAACCGTCCCCCCGATGCGGAGCGCGGGTACTTCGCCATCGGGCTCGCCGATGGGGTGGCCAACGCCCTCGGGCGGCTGCGGAATCTGAACGTCGTCGCGCGCACGAGTGTCTACGCGATCCAGGGCAAGTACACCGACCTGCGCGAGGTGGCGCGCACGCTCAATGTGTCGTGGCTCGTGGAGGGCGCGGTGGACCGGCGCAACGGCGACCTGCACATCTCGGTGAACTTGGTTGACTCGGGTGGCTTCTCCAAAATGAACCAGACCTTCGATCGCCCCGTCGCCGAGGCGATCCCGATGCAGGCTGAGATCGCGCGCGCGATCGCGGACGTGCTGAGCCCGTCGCTCCTCGGCGGGGCGACTCCGGCCTCAGCGACCACGGACGCGGAGACCTACCGCCTCTACCTGCTGGCACGGAAGTACTGGAGCACGCGCGCGCCCGTCCCGATCACGAAGGCCGCCGAGCTCCTCCAGGAAGTCGTGACGCGCGATCCGGCTTTCGCCCGCGGATGGGCGGCGATCGCCGACGTCCACAATTCGCGATACATCTACGGCTACGCACGGCCTTCGGACCTGCTCGGGCCGGCGCGCGACGCCGCGCGGCGGGCGATCGAGCTGGACCAGTTCGCGGCCGAGCCGCATGCCGCGCTGGCGACGGTGCGCGCCGTCCTCGATCGCGATTGGGTCGAAGCGGAGGCCGGCTTCCGGCGCGCGATCGCGCTCGACCCGACGTACTCCAGCGCGTACGGGTGGCTCGCCAACTACGTGCTCCTCCCCCTCGGGAAGTTCGACGAGGCGATGCACGAGCTCAGCCGTGCGCGCGCGGTGGACCCCGTGTCCGCGCACATCGGCGCGAGCATCGGCATGACGCACTACTACGCTCGCCGCTACGACGACGCCATCCGCGAATGCCGCGCCGTGCTCGAGTTCGAGCCGACGTACCTCATCGCGCTCTACTTCCAAGGGCGGAGCCTGGTGGAGACGGGCCGGTACGATGAGGGGATCGCGTGCTTCGCTCGCATGTCGCAGATCGCGGGGGGCCATCCGTTCCCCGTGGCGGAGACCGGATACGCGCTCGCCAGGCGCGGCGACCGCGAGGCGGCGAGGAGCGAGCTCAACATGCTGCGCGCCATGCAGCGGGACCGGTTCGTTTCCTCGTGCCAGTCGGCGCTCATCCACGCGGCGCTCGGCAATGCGCAGGAGGCGCTCGCGGGATTCGCCGGCGGCTTCGAGGAGCACAGCACCGATCTGCTCTGGCTCGGGATCCACCCGGGGCTCGACGAACTGCGCGCTGACCCCGGCTTCCACGCGATGCTCCGGCGCCTCCGGCTGGCGTGATCCGTGCAGTGCGGCGCACGACGACCGCGTCTCGCGCGCCGCACCGCACATGCTCTAGTGCCGGTAGCCGATACCCACACCCACCTGGAACACGTTCGCCTTCCCTTCGCCGCCGCTCGACGTGAGCTGTGCGTCGTAGCTCAGGTACGGGATGAGCGCGAGCCCGCCCTCCGTCACGTGCCAGTCGTAGCCGAGTCCGATCGCGCCGGCGGCGCCGCCATTCGATGAGGAGCTCGAACCGCCGCCGCTCCCCGTCGCGTTGGTGTAGCCGGCGCCGAACTTGATCCAGAGGTCGTTGTTCGCGCTCGGATACAGCGTGGCATTGGCCAGGAAGTAACCCACGCTGAGCGTGAATCCATCCTCCGACTTCCTCCACATGTCGTACTCGGCGCCGAGGCGCCACTTCTGGCTGAGCGTGCCGCCCGCCCCAGCGTAGAAGCTCATGCTGTTCGTGTTGTTGCTCTCGCAGTCGGTGCACGTGACGGACAGCGAGCCGTAGCCGACGCCGATGCTACCGTAGAATCCCTCCGTCTGGCGGCGGGCGCCGGCGGCCTGCGCCGTAGCGGGAGCGACGCTCGCGCCGGCACAGAGCGCCAGCGCGAGGACAGCGAGGTGCTTGAACATGGTGATCCCTCCGTACACGAGTGGGTGGTGCAGTGGACGGGGGAATGGTGCGGGATGGCGCTCAACGTCTTCTCAATCGCGCGGGGCCGCCGCCGGCGCTCACGCGGTTGAGTCCGCGTTGAGGGGCGGCGCGCCCGATCAGGGGCGGGAGGTCAGGGCCGAGGCGAAGGCGTCACATCCCTGCCCGGGTGAGAGGGGTGCGACGTACGAGTCGCCTCCAGGAGCCGCGCGATGATCGCGTCGAATTCCGTCTTCCGGCGGCGCGCCCAACCCGGGAGCTGCAGCGCCCCGAGCGAGAAGAGCGTGAGTCCCATCAGCGCGATGAAGCCCACGCCCGTGAGCGCGCCGGGATTGCCCGCGACCCCTCGCGCCGCGAGCGTGAGGAAGGTCGCGGCGGACCCGGCCAGGAGCAGGCTCCCCGCGCCCATCTGCGAGCGCGACGCCCCTCGCACGGTCTGGAGCCGGAGCCGGCTCCCACTCCGCGTCGGTTCCAAGAGCGCCTGCAAGTTCCCGTTGGTCCATTGCCGGAAGGGGCCGTCGTAGCGCATCACGCCGCGCGCGTGGAACGTGGTCCGCAAGTCCGCGACCAGCCCTTCCCAATCCGAATCGGAGAGCGGCTTGTCGAACTCCACCACGCGTCCCACTCCGATCGGCAGGCCGAGCATCCGCTGCGACGAGAGCTGCCCTCGTTGGTCCAGCGACTGCGCCGCGAGCGCGATCGATTCCGGGGAGATCCCGGTCTCGCGTCCGATCTCCTGCAATGCGGCGAGCGTCAGTCCCTTCCCCTCGGCGGACGCGGGGAGCTCGGCGTGCTCGGTCTTCGAGGCGAGCTCGAAGATGGCGGCAACTTCATCGTCGTCGAACCGGCGCTCGGGCATGACGGAAGATAATCGGCGGGGGCGGTTGTTCGAGTCGCGGCCGGATGAGGCGCGCCGCCTGAGGATGGCGGTCGGGCGTGCGAGCGAGCGCATCGTGTCCGATGTTCTCTTGCCCACTCAGCGCCGAGGAACTCATAGTATGGCCATGCCGCACGCTGCTGCCGATTGGAACGTCGAGATGGTCCACGCGCTCCCGGACGACGGGAATCGCTACGAGATCATCGATGGCGAGCTGTTCGTGAATCCGGCGCCGCGGCTGCTGCATCAGGCGGCGGTGCTCCAACTGCTGCTGCGACTGGATCCCTACGTGCGGGCGAACCGCCTCGGCATGGTCCTCGCTTCGCCGGCGGACATCATCTTCGATGCGCGGACGCTCGTGCAGCCGGATGTCTTCGTGTCGCTGCCGTTCGAAGGCCGCCGGCCGCGCGAGTGGCGGGAGGTGGAGCTCCTGCTGGCGGTGGAAGTCCTCAGCCCGAGCAGCCAGCGAGCGGATCGCACGGTGAAACGACGGCTCTTCCAACGGGAGCGCGTCCCCGAGTACTGGATCGTGGACCTCGATGCGCGATTGGTCTCACGATGGCGGCCCGATGACGCGCGTCCCGAGGAGATCGATAAGCGGCTCGATTGGGCGCCCGCGGCAGTGGTCGAGCCGCTGCACATCGACCTCGCGCTCTTCTTCGACGAGCTCACGTCGCTCTAGCCATGGCGGGCGCCGGCTCGCGCGCCTCCGGCTGGCGCGGCCGGTCGCGCCGCAGGCCCAACAGCTCCGCCTGGAGCACGAGCCAGATCACGATGCTCGGGATCGCCTTCAGCCCGTACGTGCGCACGACTCCGATGCGGATCGCATGCGGAGTGAGCTCCGAGCTCGCGACCGACGTGAGCAACAGCGCACCCACCAGGAGCGCGAGGTCCACGGTGCCGCGATCGGCGGCGAGGTACCAGATGGCGATGCCGGTCATCGCGATCACGAAGGACGGCGACTCCGCCTGGTGATTGAAGATGACCATGTAGATGAGCAGCGAGGCGAGGTAGCGCAGCCGGAATGGCCGCTCGGCCCACCGCGCGCGCGCGACGACGAGGGGGAGGAGCAGGACCAGCGTCCCGGCGAGCTCCACGGGCCAGTTCGGCCAGTGCACGCCTCCCCAGAGATGCAGCTGCTCCATCACGCCGCCGATGAGATGGGTGTTGACGCGGGTGACGCCGTTGAGCTCGTCCGACTGCACCACGAGTTGCCACGACCGGTATTGCTGCACGAGCGCCCCCGGCGAGATGACGATGAGCGGGAGCGCCGCGATCGCGACGCCCGACGCCGCGAGGGCGGCGAAGAAGCGGCGGCGCCGCGCGTTCAGGAGCGCGAGCGTCGCGCCCGCGAGGGGAAAGAGCTTGATCGCCGTGCCGAGCGCGATGGCGACGGCGCCGCGCACGGGCCGGCCTTCGTCGAGCGACAGCCACGCGAGGACCACGAGCGCGGTGACGAGGCCGTTGCTCTGCGCGGTCTGCATCGATCCGAACAACTCCAGCGCAACGAGCACGAGCGCCGTGACCGCGCGCGCCGGCGGGAAGAGCCGCACCAGCACCCACCAGACCGCGAGCGCGTTGAGGAGGTTCCACACGACGAGCCCGATCACCGGCGGCAGCACGGCGATGGGCCCGATCAGGAACGCGAAGCTCGGACTGTACTTGAACTTGTCGAAGTAGAACGACGGGTAGACGGCGTACAGGTCGCGTCCGGCGACGAGATTGAAGAACGCCTCGCGGAAGATCGCGAAGTTGTTCTCGAGGTGCCGCCCTTGGGCATGGATGCTGGCGCCGATGGCGCCGCCGATGTAGGTGACCAGCATGAGGCGCACGCCCAGGCGCGCCGACTCCGGGTTCTTCCAGCTGATCATCGACGACTATCTTCGCACGGGAGGCCGGATCGCGGAAGAGCGGGCGGTGGTGACGGCAACTGACGATGGTCGACCATCGTCAGTTGCCGTCAGAACTCGGCCGGCGCTCCCTCGCCCCGGCGATGGCCAACCACAGCATCGTGACCACCTCGCCGAGCATGAGCGGCTGGCTCCATCGATAGACGGCGCCCTCATGATCCGGGAACAGGAACCCCGCGGCGCTGAACGCGAGCCACGCGAGGCAGGCGCCGATGAGCCACACGCCCAGGAAGCGCGGCAGGAAGTTCGAGCGGTACACGAGGATGCCGTAGGGGACCAGCCAGAGCCCCCAGAAGATCGCGTTCGCGAGGTCGATGTGGTGGTGGAGATCCAGGAAGAGCATCGCGAGCGCGGCGCGCTGCGGCGCGTCGATCGCGCCGAAGAAGTCACCGCCGCGCGCGAGCTGCAGCGTGGCGACGTCGGTGGCCGAATTGACGAAGAAGAGCGGCACCTGCATCACCGCGCCGAGGATCACCATCAGGACCGCGAGCTCGTGGTCCACGTCGTTCAGCAAGCGGTAGAGTGCGATCGGCACGAAGAACCAGAGCACGGCTCCCACGAGCTCGCTCGCGATGCCCACGCGGAAGAACCACTCGTGCGCCGCGATGTTCGCCACGGTCGCCGCAGCGTCGCCGTGCACGAAGAGCTTGCTCGGCACGATCAGGAGACGCACCACACCCACGGCGGAGGCGAGGACGTAGAGCAGGCCCGCGACGCGCGCCTTCGATCCGAGTGACATCGCACCTCCGCCTGGCGGGGGGTCAAGAGAAGGTACGGGGCGCCCCCGGTCGAAGATTCGCGCGCTACGCCGCGAGCGCCGCCTTGAGCGGCTCCCAATAGAAGAGCTTCCAGCCGAGCGCGATCCGCCCGGCGTGCGTGGCGGGCACGCCGTACTGGTGGAAGCTGAGACGCGTGCCGCGCCCCGCCTTCCGCAGTTGGAAGTCCGCGATCGAGTAATGTCCCGTGGGCCAATCGTCGCCATGCCACGCCTGCACGAGGCGCGCGTTCCGTTCCGCTCGCAGCGTGAAGCCGTTGATGTCGTCGTCCCACGCGCTGAAGCGCGAGCCCGGCTTGGTGCTGATCACGTATCGCGCGCCAGTGATGCGCGCCATCCGTGTCGGGCTGGTGAGCGCGCCGTACACCTTCGACACCGGCGCATCGATCAAGATGCTCTGGTGGATGTTCCTGGTCTGCATGGGCTCCTCGCTCGCTGTCGTGAAGTGATGGTCGCTAGGTCTCGGCCGGCGCCGCGCGTTCGAACAGGCGCGCGAAGATCGCGCCGAAGATCATCCCGCCGATGTGCGCGAGGTACGCCACCCCTCCTTGCTGCGCCGACGTGATCGCGCCCACGCTCAGGAGCTGCATCACGAACCAGACGCCGATCAGCACCACCGCCGGCACCATCGTGACGCGCGCGAACAGGAAGATGATCAGCACGCTCTTGATCTGGTCGCGCGGGTACGTGACGAGGAACGCCCCCATCACGGCCGCGATCGCGCCGCTCGCGCCGAGGTTGGGCACCGTGGAATGCGGATCGAACGCGACCTGCGCGAGCATCGCCACCGTGCCACCGATAAGGTAGAACGCGGTGTAGCGCAGCGAACCCATCGCATCCTCGATCTCCGGCCCGAACGCCCAGAAGAAGACCATGTTGCCGAGGATGTGCGACCAGCTCGCGTGCATGAACATCGCGGTGAGCACGGTGATCCAGTGCTGGCCCGCCGTGAGCGCCGCCGGGATCACGGACCAGCGCAGCACGAACGCCTCGCCCCCCGCGAGCTCGAGGAAGAACACGAGCGCGTTGAGGACGATGATGATCGTGGTCGCGATGGGGAAATGGACGGGACGGCGGGTCTCGTCGCGCAGGGGGATCAGGGTGCCCATGATACGATGTTCGTTCAGGTCTGGCGGAACTGCAACTGACGATGGTCGACCATCGACGAGGCATGACAACTGTTCCTCTTGGACCGTGCACGCGGATCCCTCGTCTCCGCCGCGCGGCGGCGGCGGCGGAGCCGCGCCGCTCGCGCCACCCGGTGGGCGCTGCGGCCTGATGCGCACGGTCCAATAGGAACGGTTGTCATGCCATGTCGATGGTCGACCATCGGCAGTTCGCGGTCGACGACTCTTGCCGGATGGCGGTCCGAAACCCAAGATGACACGGAGCCTCACACGGAAGCCTGTCATGGCTGCGATCTCCCTCTCCGTCAACGGCGCGAGTCACTCCGTCGATGTCACCCCCGAGACGCCGCTCCTCTGGGTGCTGCGCGATTCGCTCGGGCTCACCGGCACCAAGTACGGATGCGGCATCGGACAGTGCGGTGCGTGCACGGTGCACCTCGATGGCGTGGCCACGCGGACGTGCACCCTCCCGATCTCGGCCGTCGGCGCCAAGCGGGTGACGACGATCGAGGGGCTCGCGATGGGGGACGCGCTCACCGCGGTGCAAGCAGCGTGGATCGCGGAGGATGTGCCGCAGTGCGGCTACTGCCAGAGCGGACAGATCATGGCCGCCGCGTCGCTCCTCGCGAAGAACCCGCATCCGAGCGACGCCGACATCGATGCGGGGATGACGAACGTCTGCCGTTGCGGAACGTACCAGCGGATCCGCGCCGCGATCCACCGGGCGGCGAAGGGCAACGGCAACCACAACTGACGACGGTCGACCATCGTCAGTTGCCGTTGCCCTTGTTCAGCGCCGTCGTGATGATGAGCTTGACCGTCCACGGATCCGACGCGCTCGTGAGTCCATAGCCGACGCCGAACTCCGCGTCCCAGCGCTCCCAGTGGCGGTCCACCACGGCGTAGAGCTGGTGTGCCTGCTCGCTCCACGGATCGAGATCGCTCACCGTGCCGAAGTCGGCGTACTGCTCCAGCGCGACCGCCCACGATCTGTTCGGGTTGTACGCCACGCGCCAGCACGGGACGAACTCCAGGTTCGCGAGCCCGTTGTAGTCCGTGTCGAAGATCGGATTCACGACGATGTCCACCGCCGACATGTGCCACGCGAGGATGCCGCGGATCTCGCCGCCGTACCGCGACGAGCTCCAGCGCGGCTGGTTCACGCTGAACTCGAAGTTCACGCCGTACGCGAACGCGCGCGCGTCGGCGTGCGGCGACACGAAGAGCGCGCGCAACTTGAAGCCGTCGTAGCCGAGCCCGCTCGACGCGTCGCGGCTCCACACGGGGAAATAGAGCCCCGCCTCGAACCAATCGGCCACCCCGTAGGCCCACTCGAGTGCGCCGTTGAGCGAGTGGTTCGCGACGACCGCGCCGGGGAAGGCGGGCTGCGCGAGACCCTGCGCCACGTAATTGGTGTGGAACGTGAGGGTCACCTGGTGCGGATCGGCGATGGAGGCGTCGTAGACCTGGATCTCATCGGTCTGGGCGCGGGCCGACGCGGGCATCGCGGCGAGCACGATGGCGATGGAGACGGAGCGGAGGGAGGTCGCTGTCATCGCGGGTGGAGAGCTATGCGGCAGGGGGAGAGCGTGTTGCGACTGCCACCACAACTGACGATGGTCGACCATCGACATGGCATGACAACTGTTTCTCTTGGTCCGCACACGCGAAGCCTTCGTCTCCACCGCGCGGCGGGCGCGGCGAAGCCGCGCCGCTCGCGCCCCCTGGCGGGCGCTGAGGCCGGATCGGCACGGTCACATAGGAACAGTTGTCATGCCTCGTCGATGGTCGACCATCGTCCGTCGCGGTTGCCGTTGTAGTTACGGCAGGATCGCCCCCGTGCTCCCCGCTGGCTTCACCCATTTGTCGTACCACCCGATCCACCGCGTCAGCCGGTCCACGAGGAAACTCGGCCGCGTCAGCCCGTGGAACTGCCCGGGATACAGCACCAGCAGCGTCGGCACGCCGTTCGCGCGCAGCGCCTGGTACATCTGCTCGTTGCCGACCGCGGGGACGTTGAAGTCGGCGGTGCCGCTCATGAACATCGTTGGCGTCTTGATGCGATCGGCGTGGAAGAACGGATACGAGAGGGCTACCCAGAGCGATTCACTCTTCCACGGCGCGCCGAGCTCGAGCTCGTACTGCGTGATGTACTCGTCCACGCCGTACATGCTCGTCTGCAGCGCGCTCGCCGCGCCCGCCACCGCGCCCTTGAAGCGCGTGGTGCTCGCGATGAGATAGTCGGTGGAGATGCCGCCGTAGCTCCAGCCCCCCACGCCGAGGTGATCGGGATCGGCCACGCCCTGCTTGACCGCCTCGTCGACCGCGCCGAGGAGGTCGATCACCTCCTTGTGTCCCCAATCGGCCCAGATCGCGCGCGTGTACGCCGCGCCGCGGCCGCTCGAGCCGCGGTAGTTGGGCGAGAGCACGGCGTATCCGCTCGCGGCGAACAGCTGCCGCTGCAAGTTCCAGCCGTGATCGTCCTGGCCGTTCGGCCCGCCGTGGATGAAGAGGATCATCGGCAGCTTGGACGTCTTGTCTGCGCCGGAGGGCCGCATGAGGACGCTGTGCACCTCGGTGCCATCGCTCGACTTGCTCGCGAAGTCGTCGAGCGTCGCGAGCTTGAGCGTCGCGAAGAGCGAATCGTTCTGGTGGCTCAACGCGAGCAACCGGTTCGCGTTCGGCCCCGCCGGCGCGAGGAGCGCGAACACTTCGACGGGACGCTCCGGCGTCGACAGCGTGAGCGCGATGCGCGATACCCCCGAGACGGTCGTCGCGCTGTACGCGGCCACCGAATTCCATCCGGGCGTGAGGTCCTCCACGTTTCCGTCGGCGACGCGGATGCGCGCGAGATAGCGCGTGCGGTCGTCATCCACGATGGCGAGGAGCGTCTTGCCATCCGCTTCGAAGCGAGGTTCGCTCTGCGGACGGTCCAGCTTGGGCGCGACGAGCCGCGCCGGCGCGCTCGCATCGCTCGGCGCGATCACGATCCGCTCCACGCCGTAGGCCCAATACTTCGGCTCCGCGCCTTGGCGGAACGCGATCCACTTGCCGTCGGGACTCCACACCGCCGGACCGGTGTTGATGCCCGTGAACGTGGAGATCCGCTTGGGCGTCGCCCCCTTCTTCGCGTCGATCACGTAGACGTCGGAGCGGCCGCCCGTGCCCGGCTCGGGACGCGGCGTGCGCACGAACGCGAGGCGCGTGCCATCGGGGCTCCAGCGCGGCGACTCGTCATCGTCGCGGCCGGTGGTGAGCGTGTCCACCTTCTTCGCGGCGACATCGAGCACGAGCACGTGATCGTCCTCGCTCTGGAGATAACCGTCGACGTCGCGCTTGAAGCCGTAGCGTTCCAGGACGATCGGCTTCGGCTTCCCCTCCGCCTTCGCCCCCGTATCCTTCTTGGCCGCGGTGTCGAGCGTGGCGATGAGCGCGAGCTTCTTCGAGTCGGGCGACCACACGATCTCGGAGACGCCCCCCTCGATCTTGATGATGCGCTGCGCTTCACCGCCGCGGCGGTCGAGCAGCCAGACCTGGGCGCCCTTGCCCTCATCGCGCGACGAGAGGAACGCGAGCCAGCGCCCGTCGGGGCTGAATCGCGGATTCGTCTCGTTCTCCTTGGTGGACGTGAGCTGGATGCTCTGACTGCCATCCCAGCTGGTCATCCAGAGATCGGCGTTCGACTTGTCGGCGGCGGAATCGATGGTGCTCACCACGTACGCCACCCAGCCGCCGTCGGGCGAGATCTCCGGATCGCGGAGCGAGCGGATGTGATAGAGATCGTTGATGCGGATGGGGCGGGGCGCCGGGGCCTGCGCGGCCAGGACCGGCGCGGCGAGGGCGAGCAAGGCGAGGGGGAGTTTCGGCATCGGGCGAGGATGACGGAGGAGCCGGCATCGCGCAAGGGCTGTGTACTGCAACCGCGACTGCAACCACAACCGCAACTGACGATGGTCGACCATCGACAAGGCATGACGACTGTTCCTTCTCGATCGTGCACATCCCGCCCTCATCTTCGCCGGGTGGGCGTTGAGGGTTGATGTGCAGGGTGAAATAGGAAAGGTTGTCATGCCTCGTCGATGGTCGACCATCGTCAGTCGCGGTTGCCGTTGGGCAACTACCAGAGGCCTTCCTTGTGCCGATATCCTGACCCGCCCCGGATCTCCATGAAATCCTGCCTCGCTCTCCCGGCCGTTCTCCTTGCCGCACCGGCGCTCGCGCAGACCTTCGCCCTCCCGGCGGCCGGTCTGGCCGATCCCGCCGCTCGCGCGAGTTCCATCCCGCAGCTCGCGCGAGCGGTGCTCGCGAGTGATTCGTCGCCGGCTGGCGGCGATCGCGCTCGCGATGACCGGTTCCAGTTGATGATCGTGGCCGGCGATTACGCCGGCGCGGTCGCGGTGGGTTCCGCGCTGCACGAGAGTCGCGTGGCCGCCGCGCCCTCGCGGCTCGATCTCAAGGCGGCGAACGCGTGGTGGATGCTCTACGCGCAGGCGCGGCTCGCGGAGGCGCGGGGCATGTCCTTCGACTCGGCGCTCGCGATCGCGTACCGCGCGAGCGTCGCCACGCTCGACGACCGTACCAACGCGCTCGTGCTCCGTGTGCTCGGTCTCGCGCCCTCGCTGTTCGACTCCGACCTGCAGCGCGCCGTGCGCGCCCAGCAGGGGAGAGACTCGATCTCGCGCGATGCCGCCGTCGCGCTCGCCCGCGCGTATCTCGCGTCGACCGCGATGCACGTGATGGCGCGGCCATTGGCGCCGCTCATGAACGCGGATGACGCGCGACGCTACGTGATCGACTACGACCGGCTCGTGCACGTGACGAGTGGCGTGACCCTCTGCACGATCATCGTGCGCGGACGCGGCCTCCCCGCGCGGAGCCCGACGATCCTGCGCTACACGATCTACAACGATTCCGCCACCGACATGCGCGAGGCGCGGCGCACGGCGTCCAACGAGTACGTGTCGGTCACCGGCTACGTGCGCGGCAAGGGGTGCGGTCCCGGGCAGGCCAGGGCGTACGTGAACGACGCCTCGGATGCCTCGGAGCTCATCCGCTGGATCGCGCGCCAGCAGTGGAGCGACGGCCGCGTCGGCATGTACAGCGGGAGCTACGAGGGCTTCACGCAGTGGGCCGCCACGAAGTACATGCCGAAAGCCCTCAAGACGATCATGACCGGCGCGCCCGCGGCCCCGGGGATCGACGTCCCGATGGAAGGGAACATCGTGTGGAACTTCGTCTACGCGTGGCCCTTCTATGCCGTGTACACCAAGGGTCTCGATACCGCCACGTACAACGACTACCGCCGCTTCCGGCAGGTGCAGCGCGACTGGTACGTGAGCGAGCGCGCCTATCGCGATCTCGACAAGTTCGACCGCGCGCCGAACCCGACGTTCGACGAATGGGTGGACCACCCATCCTACGACGACTACTGGCGCGCGATGCTGCCGTCCGGCGAGGAGTGGGCGAGGATCGGCATCCCGGTGCTGCAGACCGCCGGCTACTACTACGGCGGGCCTGGCGCGGCGCTCTACTACTTCACACAGCACACGACGCATCGCCCCGACGCCGAGCACTATCTCGTGATCGGCCCCTACGGTCACCTCGATGCGCAGCACGGCGTGGTGAGCGCGCTCGGCGACACCTCTACCATGATCTCCGGCGACGAGATCGATCCCGTGGCGCGCATCGACATCGTGGCCGACCTCCGGTACCAGTGGTTCGACTACGTGTTCAAGCACGGCCCGAAGCCAGCCCTCCTTCGCGACCGGGTGAATTACGAGGTGGTAGGGGCGAACGTGTGGAAGCACGCGCCGAGCGTCGCCGCCATGGCGCGCGAACGCACGCAATGGTTCTTGAGCAGCGCTCGCGAAGACAAGGCGTTCGCGTTGCACGCGCGACGCGCCGCGAGCGATTCCGCGGTGACGCTCACCGTGGACCTCAAGGACCGCCGCGACGTGGACAGCCTCATCCCCGGCGGCGGCGTGCGCGACACGGCGGTGAACACGACCACGGGGCTCGAGTTCGTGAGCACTCCATTCACGCAGACCGTGGAGCTGAGCGGCCTCTTCTCCGCCCATCTCGAGCTGATCACGAACAAGAAGGATTTCGACTTCAGCATCGAGCTCTTCGCGCGCACGCCGGGCGGGGACTATCTGCAGATCCCGCCGTATCAATCACGGGCGAGCTTCGTGGGCTCGCTCGCGCGGCGGCATCTCCTCGCGCCGGGCAAGGTGGAGCGGCTCGACCTCACGTCCATCCGCTTGGCGAGCCTTCGGATCCCGGCGGGGAGCCGATTGGTCGCGGTGATCAGCGTGATCAAGAATCCGGGACAAGAGATCAACTATGGCACCGGCGGGGTCGTCGCGGACGAGACGATCAAGGATGCGGGGGCGCCGGTGGAGATCAGGTTCTTGCCGGGATCGTATGTCGAGATTCCCATAACGACAGTCGACGACAGTCGACGACAGTCGACGACAGTCAACCAAAGTCAACCAAAGTCAACCAAAGTCAACCAAAGTCAACCAAAGTCAACCAAAGTCAACCAAAGTCAACCAAAGTCAACCAGAGTGAACGGAATTGAGGGGACACCCTGGCGGTGCTCCTACCCGCCGGAGGCGACCTTCGTTGACTTCGGTCGACTTCATTCGACTGTCGTTGACTGTCGTTGACTGTCGTTGACTGTCGTTGACTGTCGTTGGCTGTCGTTGACTGTCGTTGACTGTCGTCGACTGGTGCTACGGGATCGGCAACCCCTGCGCCGGCGGCGAGAACGCGAGCCCCTGCGGCACTTGCAGTGAGCCGCCGGTGTTCGAGATGATCGTCGTGGGTGTTGGCGATCCGGTGGCCGTCAATTGGCTCGACGTGAACTTGAGGAGCTTGTCGCCGACGTAGGCGGCCACCCACAGGGAGCCGCTGTTGTCGAAGGCGATCGCGATGGGTGACGTGCCCCCCGGCATCTTGAGGATCACACTCGGCGTGGGCGTTCCGATCGCGGTGAGCGCGTCCGGGGTGAACTTCGCGATCGTGTCGCTGAGGGTCGCGACCCACAGATCCCCCTGCGCGTCGAACGCGATGCCGAGGCAATCCGTCGTGCCCTGCGATCCGGAGATCGCCGCGTACGGCACCGGGCCGCCGCTCGTCGCGAGCTGCGCGGGGGAGAAGCCGACGATCGTGCTGTCGCCGTAGCTGTCCACCCACAGATCTCCCTTGGCGTCGAACGCGAGCGACCACGGGCGCTTGAGCGAGCCGATGATCGAGTGGATGGTCACCGCGGGCGATTGCGTTCCGCCGGCCTGCAGCTGCGATGGGGTGAACTCGAAGAGCTTCGCGTTCGCCTGGTCCGCCACCCAGAGGTCGCCCGAGGCGTCGAACGCGACCGCGATCGCGTACTGGATCGCGGTGCTGACGAGCTTGCGCGCCGGCGCGGCGTTCGTGTTCGCCGTGATCTGCGACGCGGAGTAGTACTTGAGCGTGTCGGAGTTGTTCACGTACCAGATGCCGCCGCTCGAGTCGACCGCGATGCTCACGGAGCCTTGCACGACGCTCCCCGAGGTGCCGCTGCCGATCTTCACGGCGGGCACCGGGGCGCCGGTGGCGCCGAGGTTCGCGGAGGAGAAGCCTGAGATGTTGTTCGCGATCGCGTTCGCCACCCAGAGTATGCCCGAGCTCGCGCGAGGCGCGCTGTACGTGACCGTCGCATTCGCGGTCTGGCCGGCGGCCACCGTGGCCGGACTCCCGGTGACCGCGGGAGCGTACGCGGTGCTCACGATCGGGTCGGCTGTGACGCCGGCGCTCGCGCGGATCACGTAGTCGCCGGGGGTGAGCCCGTGGAGCGTTCCCGAGCTCGAGACCGTGATGATGGAATCGGCCGGCGTGATGACGTTCACCTTCGCGCTCACGCCGGCGGGAGCGGAGATGGTGATGTCGAGCGAGCCGGTGGGTCCGGGGCCGGTGCCGCCGTTGGAATTGCTCTTACTGCAGGCCGCGAGGGCGAGCAGGAGCAGGGCGGGGAGATGGCGTGTCATGGAGGAGCGACGCGCAGTCGGGCGATGCAGCAACGGCGAGCGGACGGGCAAAATGACTGGGACCGACTGGGCGAGTCAACAGAAGTGAACGGAAGACAAAGAAGTGAAAAGAAGTGAGCGGAAGGGACCTTCTCTTCACTTCCATTCGCTTCTCCTCACTTCCGTTCACTTCGGTCGACTGGCGTGGACGCCCTCTACGACGCGAGCAGTTGTTTCATCGGCCCCCAATAATTGACCTGCCACCCCTGCGCGAGATGTTCTCCTTGGCCCGCGGGGAATCCCGTGTGATCGAACACGATGAGCGTGCCGGCGGCGCGTGCTGTGAGCTCGAAGCGCGCGATGGAGTACACTCCCGCCGGCCAGTCCGCCGGCCGCCACGCCTGCACGACGCGGGTGTCCGCGACGAGCTCGATGTTGCGGCCCACGATATGCCCATCGAAGAGACTGAACGCGCCCCCCGCCACGGCGTCGATCATCGCGGGAGATGTCGGCGAGCATGCGGACCTCGGTGTGAGAGGGATCGTCCCAACTTACGCCGCTCGTTCCAGAGCGTCCACGGATTCGATAGCTTCACGCCATGCGACTCTCACTCGTGGTACTCCTCTTCGCGTCGCGAGTGGCCGCGCAGGAGCTCGAGCCGCGCTCGTACTCGCCATCGCCCATCGGCGCGAGCTTCTTCGTGATGAACTATTCGTACTCGTCGGGGGGCATCCTCTTCGATCCGACCATCCCGGTCACCGGCGTGCACGCGTACGTGAGCGCCATCACGCCGGCGTACGGGCACACGTTCGCGATCGGGAACGCGCAGGCGCTCTTCACGATCGGGATGCCGTACGCGTGGGGGCCGTTCCTCGGCCAGGTGGTGACGACCGGGCAGGATTCGAGCATCACGCGCGCCGGCGTCGGCGATCTGCGCGCGAAGTTCTCGCTGAACTTCATCGGGAGTCCGGCGCTCACCCCGGCGGAGTTCGCGAAGCGGCCCCCCTCGCGCTTCCTCATGGGGGCGAGCCTCGCCATCTCGGCGCCCACGGGGCAGTACTTCGCCGACAAACTGATCAACATCGGCGCCAACCGATGGGCGTTCAAGCCGGAGATCGGCGCGTCGTACAACTGGAACGCGAAGCTGTACCTCGATCTGTACGCGGGCGCGTGGCTGTTCGGCACGAGCCACAATTTCTATCCGGGCACGAGCACGCAGACGCAGGATCCGCTCGTCAGTCTCCAGTTCCACGCGAGCTACACGTTCATGCCGCGCACCTACTTGGCGCTCGAGAGCACGTGGTACAACGGCGGCCAATCGCACCTGAACAACGGCCCGCCCTCCACGCGCACCGACAACACGCGGATCGGCCTGCTGTTCGCGTACGGCTTCACGCCGAAGCAATCGGTTAAGGTGAGTTGGTCGGACGGCGCGACGGTGCGGGTGGGGAGCGCGTACACGACGTGGGCGGTCGCGTATCAGGTTCTATGGTTCTGAACGACGGTCGACGACAGTCGACGACAGTCGACGACAGTCGACCAAAGGTGACTACCTCCAGATCATCACCGTGCCCGCCGAGCCACGGGTATCGGTCGGGAGGATGATCTTGCCGTCCACCACGATCGGACTGTTCCAGTGTCCCTCGCCGGCTTCATAGCGCGCCAGCTCCTTCCCGCTGGGCGCGTCGTAGACGCGCAACGTGCCTCGGGCATCGTAGACGAACAGCATCCCATCGGCGACGACGGGGCTCGTGCCGGCGCTGTCCACCTTCCATAGAGACGCGAGCGCGCCGCCGCGCAGCGCGAAGGTTTCCGTTCCCGCCTTGTCGGTTGCGAAGAGATAGGTCGCGGAATCCGTGGCGAGCACGGCCATCGCGCTGAACATGCCCGTTCCGCCGGGCGTGGCCACGATCTGCTTCTCCCCCCCCATGTGCGGCGAGCTGCCCATCATCGTCTTCCAATCGAGCACGCGGATCTCCCGGTCCTTCCCACCCTGCGCCACGAAACCGCCGAGGAGCGCCGGCGCCGTGGAGCCCAAGTCGGCGTCGGCGGCGTCGAGCTGCGCGGTGTTGGTAGGCGTGTAATCGCCGAGGATGCGCGTGGCGTCGGGGTCGAGCTCGATCACGGCGTCGCCCCAATGCGTGCGCCCATCCCAGCGGCCGTTGCCGGTCGCTACGAAGAGGTTCCCGGTGCTCGCGTCGATCACCGCTCCCGCACGCGCCCAGATCGCGGCGCCGCTCTCGGGGCACTTGTTCGGATCCATCAACTCGTGGCGGTCGCTGCAGAGCGCGTTCCACACGTGCAGCAATCTGCCCGTGGCGGGATCGAGGATCGCCACATGCCCCTGGTAGGGGGGCGCGTCGCCGATGTATCCGCCGGTGGTCGCGATCACGTGCCCGCGATCGAAATTGAGCGGGCTCGCGATCTTCTCGCGCGCGGGATAGCGCGTGATCGCGCTGCGCCAGAGCACGCGCCCGTCGGCGATCGCAAGCTTCTGGATCATCCCGTCGGGGGACGCGGCGTAGATCGACGCTCGATCGGGATCGGCCACCGGAGTGGCGGTGGTGATGCGGTACGTGCCCGCCAGCGTCTGGTAGCTCTCGGGGGTGTATTCCCAGAGCACCGTGCCGCTGTCGGCGTCGATCGCGATCGTCTTCCCGTACGTGGTGGTGACGAAGAGCGCGTCGTGCGCGGCGCCGCGCACGGTGACGCCGTGCAGATAGATGGCGGAGGCATCGACCGCGCCATCGATCTCGACTTGCGCGCGATGGAGCGACGCGACGGTCGAAGCGGTGATCCCGGTGGTCCCGCGCGGCGCGCTCGTGCGCGCGACGTCGTAGCCGAAGCGCGGCCAATCGGTGACGGTGGCGCTCGGCGCGCGGTGCGAGGCGGGAATGTGCAGGGCCGCTTCGATCGCGAAGGCGGCGAAGGGAGCGAGGAGGAGGGCGGGATTGCGCATGCTGAGCATAGTACCCTGGAGGGCGGGGGAGTTCGCGGCGATCAACGGACTAAGCGCCGGAAGTGAACGGAAGTGAAGGGAAGTGAACGGAAGTGAAGGGAAGTGAACGGAAGTGAAGGGAAGTGAACGGAAGTGAAGGGAAGGGGACTCGGCGCTCGCGCTCGTCGATGTCGGCCGCTTCTCCTTCGCACTTGCGCCGGTCCAGTCGCGGGGCGACCTTCTCGCCCCCACCACATTTGGAGATTCTAATGCGCCCCTCCCTCAGAGCGTCGGTCGTCACGGCGCTGCTTTGCGTCTCCTCATCGCTCGGAGCGCAGGCCGCGAAGAAGCCCAACATCATCTTCATCATGGGCGATGATATCGGGTGGTTCAACATCGGCGCGTACCACCAAGGCATGATGGCGGGGCGCACGCCGAACCTCGATCGCTTGGCCAGCGAAGGGATGCGCTTCACCGATTATTACGCGGAAGCGAGCTGCACCGCGGGGCGCGCGAACTTCATCACCGGCGAGATCCCCATCCGCACGGGGCTCACGACGGTGGGACAGGCGGGCTCGCCGCTCGGCATTCCCGCGGAGGCGGTGACGATCGCGACGGTGCTCAAATCGATGGGGTACGCCACCGGGCAGTTCGGGAAGAACCACCTGGGCGACCTCAACAAGTTCCTGCCGACCGTGCACGGGTTCGACGAGTTCTTCGGCTACCTCTATCACCTGGATGCGATGGAGGACCCGTGCCACCCGAACTATCCGGAAGCGGCGAAGAACACCGTGGGTCCGCGCCACATGGTGCACAGCTGGGCCACCGACGTGGATGATCCCACGGAACAGCCACGCTGGGGGAAGATCGGGAAGCAGAAGATCGAAGATGCCGGAGAGCTGTGTCCTGAACGGATGAAGACCATCGACGACGAGATCTTGTCCAACGCACTCAAGTTCGTGGACAAGGCGCGGAAGGATGGGAAGCCCTTCTTCCTGTGGCTCAACCCCACGCGCATGCACGTCGTGACGCATCTCTCGGACAAGTACGAGAAGCTGCGCACGCCGGAGAACGGGTGGTCCACCGAGGAAGCGGGGATGGCGCAGCTCGACGACATCGTCGGCGCGGTGATGAAATACGTGAAGGACAACGGGCTCGACGAGAACACGATCATCGCGTTCAGCACCGACAACGGGACGGAGAACTTCACCTGGCCCGACGGCGGCCAGACGCCGTTCGCGGGCGGCAAGGGGACGGCGCTCGAGGGGGGCTTCCGTGTTCCCGCGCTCATCCGGTGGCCGGGGAAGATCCCGGCGGGGAAGGTGGAGAACGGCATCGTCTCCGGGCTCGATTGGTTCCCGACGTTCGTGTCGCTCGCGGGGAACGCGAGCATCACGAGCGAGCTCGCGAAGGGGAAGATGATCGGCGGGATGAACTACAAGGTGCATCTCGACGGCTACGACCAGACCGACATGTTGATGGGCAAGGGGCCGTCGAAGCGCCACGAGATCTTCTACTTCACGGAGAGCACGCTCTCGGCGGTGCGCGTGGATGACTACAAGTACCGCTTCACCGACCAGCCGAACGGCTGGCTGGGGGCCACGCAAAAGGTGGATTGGCCGATCCTCGTGAACCTCCGGCTCGATCCGTTCGAGCGCACGGGGATGTTCGATGGGAAGACCAATGGCTCACTCGCGTACTACAACTGGTTCCTGTACGAGTTCTGGCGCTTCGTCTACGTGCAGAAGGAGATCGCGACGGCGGCGCAGACACTGCTCGAGTTCCCGCCCATGCAGAAGGGGGCGAGCTTCAATCTCGAGGCATTGAAGGCGGATCTCGAGGCGAAGATGAAGGCGATGCAGTCACAACAATAGTCGACGGCAGTCGACGGCAGTCGACGGCAGTCGACGCCAGTCAACGACAGTCAACGACAGTCAACGACAGAATGGACGGCAGCCGGCCCGAGAATGGGGCCGGCTGCCGTTCGCTGTCGTTGCCTGTCGTTCGCTGCGGTTGACTGCCGTCGACCGTGGTCGACTGTCGTTGACTCTACGGTTCAGTGCGCTTGGAACGCGAACACGACCTTCCAATCCGCCCTCATATCCATCACCGGCCACCCCATCTTGGTGGCGACATCGAGTCCCGTGCTCAGCGTGCCGATCTTCGAGTCGCGATCGTACGCCCACTCGCGCTCGGCGTCCGTGTGATGGATGAACATGCAGAGCCGCGCCCCCTCGCCCGCGCACGTCCATTGCAACATCTCGAGGTCGCCGTTCGAGTTCCCGAACGCGGCGATCGGGCGCTTGCCGATGATGTTCTCGATCGCCATCGCCTTCCCGGGCCCATCGTCGATGAACAGGATCTCGGGGAGCTTGATCTGCTCCGGCGTCGTGCCGTGCATCACCCACTTGAGCTTCCCCATGCTCCCGATCACTTGCTCGTTCGGGACCCCGTACTTCTCCAGCGCGAACACGCGCATGAAATCGACCCCGCCGCCGGACACGATGTACGTCTTGAATCCGTTCGCGCGCAGGTAGGCGAGGAGCTCGAGCATCGGCTGGTACACGAGGTCCGTGTACGGCACGTGGAAGCGCGGATGCGTGGCCGACGAGAGGAATTCCTTCACGCGCGCGTCGAATTCGGCCTTCGTGATCCCGAACGATGCCGCGGCCACGATCTGCAGCAGCGCCTTGTCCCCGCCGGCCAGCGCATGACTCACATCCCCCTTGAGGATCGAGGCGAACGGCTCCTGCGTCTTCCACTCGGGATGCTGCGGCGCGAGGCGCTTCACTTCCGCGATGCAGAAGATCAGCTGGAAGTACATGGGCTGCTCCGCCCACAGGGTGCCGTCGTTGTCGAACGTGGCGATGCGGTCCGCCGGCGCGACGTAGTCGCGGCCCCCCTCGGTGGTCACGCGATGCACGAAGTCGACGATCGCCGCCTTGCGCGGCCCCTCGTTCCACGACGGGAGCGGATCCTGCGCGAACGCCCTCGCAGCGGAGAGAGCGAGGAGTACCCCAACCGCCAATCGCCAAACGCGCATCGGTGCTCTCCAGATCAAGGTGAACGATCGCGAGCGCTACGGCTTCTCCGCCACCCGCTGCATCGTCATCAATCCATCCATCATCTGCCCGCCGAGCATCTTGTCCATGCTCATGAACATCGTGACGAGCTTGGCGATGTAGGGATTGGGGCCGCGGATCGCCCACGTGACGGTGGTGGAATCCCCCTTCGGCGTGAACGTGAAGGTGGCCGTATCGTGCCCTTCCATCGGCTTCGTGAAGTCGAGCTGGATCTCCACCACGCTCGGCGCCTGCGACTGGATGATCCGCATCGCGCCCGATCCGGCACTGGAATTCCCCGACCACGCGTAGGTGGCGCCGACGCCGGAGGGAGCCCCACCGATCGTGCGCTTCATGTTGGGATCGAGCTTCTCGTAGGGAGACCAGAGGGGCCACGCGGGGAACGAGTCGACCATCGCGAACAGCTTGTCCGGCGGCGCCTTGATCGTCATCGAGCGCGAGACGGTATAGTGGTTCGGGCGCGTGGCGGCGAAGAGGAGACACGCGCCGATCAGGACGGCGAGGCCGATGAGGATCTTCTTGAGCATCGTGGTATCCCAGGGAGGGTGCGATGCAATACTCACTTTGGACGGGGAAAGTCAACTACGGTCGAGGGAAGTCAACGGAAGTGAAAGGAAGTGAAGAGAAGTGAACGGAAGGGAGGCCAGGGCCGTTCCTTCGTTTGACGACGCCCGGCGGGGGCTCCAAGTTGGCGGGGCAGGTTCCTCGCAGCCCGGGAGATCGAAGATGCGACGTCGTCTTGCGTTCGTGATCATCGTCCTCCTCGCGGGCGGAGCATCCGCGCAGACGCCCGCGCAGTTCGACTCCGCGCTCAAGGCCGTCTACGCCAAGTACAAGGCCAATGACAGCGGCGCCGTCGCGGACTACATCCCCGAGCTCGCCAAGGTGGACGCGAAGCTCTTCGGGATCGCCATCGTCACACCGGACGGCAAGACGTACGGCATCGGCGACGTGGATGCGCGCTTCTCGATCCAGTCGATCTCCAAGGTCTTCACGATGGCGCAGGACATCGAGGAGCTCGGCGCAGACGCGGTGAAGCAGAAGCTCGGCGTGGACGCCACGGGGATGCGTTTCAACTCGATCGTCGCGATCGAACTGCAGAAGGGGAAGGAGATGAATCCCCTCGTCAATCCCGGCGCGATCGCGGCGGTGAGCCTGCTCCCCGCGGCGACCGCCGCGGAACGGTGGGCGAAGATCATCGGGGGCGAGAGCGGATACGCGGGGCGTGCGCTCACCGTGAACGAGCCCGTCTACAAGAGCGAGGCGGCCACGAACCAGCGGAACCGCGCGATCGCCATGCTGATGTTCGCGTACGACCGGCTCTACGCCGATCCACTCGAGTCGACGGATCTCTACACGCGGCAGTGCGCGATCAACGTGTCGGCGAAGGACCTCGCCATGATGGCCGCGACGCTCGCGAACGGCGGCGTGAACCCCGTCACGAAGCAGCGCATGCTGCGCGCGGACAACGTGCCGCGCGTGCTCGCGGTGATGGCGACGGCGGGACTGTACGACGACACCGGGCAATGGATGTACGACGTCGGACTCCCCGCGAAGAGCGGCGTGGGGGGCGGGATCATCGCGGTGGCGCCGGGGCGTTTCGGGATCGCGGTGTTCTCGCCGCGGCTCGACGCGGCGGGGAACAGCGTGCGGGCGAAGCTGGTGATCGCGGAGATCGCGAGGGCGTTCAAGGCGAATGTCTATCGCTAAGCACGAGAACGACTGCGACTGCAACCTCGACCGCGACTGACGATGGTCGACCATCGACGAGGAACAAGAACTTCTCCTGTACGCTCGTAGCGGCGCCGAAGTTGGCGCCCACCCGGGCGGGCGCCGACCGTGAAGCCCGCAGGGTCAAACAGGAAGAGTGGTCATGCCTTGTCGATGGTCGACCATCGTCAGTCGCGGTTGTAGTCGCGGTTGCAGCTCGACCTCACCGCCGCTTCTTCGCCTTCTTCTTCGTCGCCGGCTTCTTCTTCGCCGGCGCCTTCACCTTCGCCTTCGCCGTCAGCTTCTTCCCGCGCTCCTGGATCTCCTCCGGGAATGCTTCCATCTCGATGATCTCCCGGAGCTCCAGCACGTCGCCGTCTTCGCCCGGCACCCGGCGCGCCCAGGCGAGGGCGTCGTCCTTGCTCTTCACGTTCCAGATCCAATAGCCGCCGATGATCTCTCCCGCGTACGGGAACGGCCCCTCGGTGGTCATCGTCTGACCGCCGGCGTGGCGCACGCGGGCGCCGCGCGAGGTCGGGTGGAATCCATCGAGCGCGACGAGCACCTTCGCCTTCGCGAGCTGCTCGT
>Ga0335085_10004167_pt1 | contig 24183 bp, 23 predicted proteins | sample Lox_Sample_45_FD_206712 | JGI IMG/M metagenome (GOLD analysis project Ga0335085, IMG submission 206712) | Soil microbial communities from Loxahatchee National Wildlife Refuge, Florida, United States - Lox_Sample_4.5 | ecosystem: Environmental > Terrestrial > Soil > Wetlands | place: USA...
CCTGACCCCTAACCCCGGTGCTTACTGGTGCCGCCGGCGATGCTCGTGTATGTCCTGTTGTGCTTCCCGGTCGATGGTGCGCTGCCGCGAGGTCTCACGGTGGTCGTAAACCTTCTTGCCCTTGGCCAGGGCAATTTCACACTTGATCAAATTCTTCTTCAGGTAAAAGCGGGTCGGAATGAGCGTGAATCCCTTTTCCTGAACACGGCCCGCCAACTTATCCAGCTCCTGCCGGTGGAGGAGAAGGCGCCGGTCGCGAAGCGGATCGTGATTGGAGTAACTCCCCGCCGCGTATGGGCTGATGTGACAATCGATCAGCCAGGCTTGGCCCTTCTGGACGTCCACATAGCTATCTTTGAGATTGATTTTCCCGTCGCGAACCGACTTCACTTCCGTGCCCGTCAACTCCACTCCCGCCTCAAACCTTTCCAGGAGATGGTACAAATGCTGCGCCTGCCGATTGACGGCGAAGTGCTTCGGAGCAGGCTTTGAAGGCTTTGTCATAATCCCGTAATACGTAAACACCTGTTCGGATATAGATAATTTTAGCACAGGAGGCTGCACATTGGCCGAGCGTCCTCAGAAAACCTCCGTTGGCCTTCTGGCCGGAAGGCGGTGCCATGGCGGGATAGTCCGGCGGGTCACCCGATGGAACTCATGCAATTGTCATTGAAGGGTCTTCCATTGAACCATCCGTAGCCTACTCGACGTTCACCAAAAAGATGACATCCTGTCAATTTTGACAGTTGCCTATTGTTGGGCCCCGTCGTAGCGTTGGTGGCGCGAAACTGGTTCGGGGCTAAATTTTAAACCTGCTTACGCCCGGGAGGGTGGATGAAATTCACCCCTGTTTACGGGCATTGAGGCGGGCCGAAAGTGTGGTGCTGCGGTGCGACGGAAAGGAAAGGCTAGCTGTCGCCTTCGCCAGTCGCGTCCAATCGGCACTGAGGGCGCCGAGGTACCCGTTGAATGTGCAGGTTCTGCAAAATAGTTCTCGACTCACAAAGGAGAATAAATATGTTCCAAATCAAGAACACGGCTCCAAGAATTCACACGCATACCTTCGGCAAGTTGCTGCTCCTGGGTGTGCTGATGATCATCGTAAGCCTTCCCGGTTTTGGCCGGCAGAAAGACGAAACAATCGAGGCCACGGCGATGGGCACGGGCACTCAGATGGGAGCGAATATCGGTGTAACGCTGATCATTTATGAGTACTCCACTCCCGCAGACAAGCAGATCCTGGTGCAAGCTTACGAAAAAGGTCAGAACGAGGGGCTGGTCAATGCCCTCAGAAAGATGCGATCCGTGGGCCGCGTCGAGATCACGGGCACCGTCGGCAACGACTGCTCTTACATCTCGATGACCCAAACGCCCACGGGCCGGAAGATTAAATTCATCACTAACCGCCAAATAAGAATGGCGGAAGCTTGGACCGACAGCCAAAGTATGTCCTTCGACTTGACGGCTGGGGAGTTCGATCTGAATGACACGGAAAAGCACAAGAGCACCGGAGCGTTGTTCCCGGCTCTCCAGATCGTCCTCGATAAGGCGGGGCAGTTGCAACTTGATCTCACTCAGAACCCCTGGAAGCTGGTCGACGTCCTCGATTGGAAAGGCACGCCGGGCGTCAACTAAACCTGCACTCCCTGACGGCCGTTCGCTTCAGGGGGTGCAACTGTTGCAGAGGGTATTCCCGCCGACCCGGAGGCGGGAAAGCTTTCTCCGGGGCCAATCCCTGGGTCGCGATGCGGCAAAGGTTATGAGCCGGGAGGCGCGGATAAAGGCTGACGCTGTCGATTCTTTCAACCATGCCATAGCTAGAGGCTTGTTCAGGTTTATGTGTCTCCGAAGGGGCGAGCCTTCAACAACCCTCCGGACCTAAAGAACCACCGCTTTGCTCTTTAGAATTCCAGTTCCTATGTGAGGTGTCTGTATGAAAGGTCAGCGCAGCGTTGCTATCTGGTGTGCCTTGTTTGTGTTGCCACTCTTTTTGCTGGCCAGCATCATGGGGGCCAAAGATGAGAAGGGCAGCAAGTATCTTTGCTCGGAAGCGAATCCCGCGGGGATGTGTAGCGCCGATACCACGTGTGGATCGCCTTCCACCCCCTGCACCGTAGACATCAAGCGGACGTCGGATGCGGCTACTGTTACACCCAGCGTTCCCGGAGCCAAAGCGAACGCCCCTTTCTGCATCAAGGTCGGCACGACTTTAACGTGGAAAAGCTTGTCCAAGAATGTAGGTTTCGTCGTGGACTTCGGGCCTTCTTCTCCGTTTGACACGGGAACAATCATCGGAGGTTCCGACCATCCGATCAAAGTTGTGGCGAAGAAGCCAGGGTGCTACAAATTCTCCGCCGGAGCTTGCGTTTCGGGAGCAACTTACGGAATGTGCGGTGAAACGAACTCAGAGGTTGTGGTAACCGGCGGCGACTGAACCTGGGCAGGTGCGTTTCCCGGCAGGGTCACTGGCGCTCAGAACGAGGCGGTGCCGCGTCCAGTCGGCGCGTGGCGACAGCCGCAAACATTATGGCAGATCCCTTCGCGACGCTCAGGGCAAGCTGTTTGCCTCGCTTGGGATGAATGCAATCATTCTGCTCCCGGCATAGCGGTAGCTGCACCGCAAGAAAGCTGCATTTGTGCGCGCCGAGCATAGAAGTTGGCTCGCAATTCTATTGCCCCGCGAGGGTTTTCGCCGGCGGGAAGATCGAATTTAGAACGTGAGATGGAAAAACTCATCATGGAGGTTGCAGAAATGGGAAATCGAATAGGAAAACTAACGCTGCTGCTGGTGCTGGGTATCGCAACTCTCTTGGCGACCGCCTATGGCCAGGAGGAGGGAATGAAGCCGGAAGCCTATTCCGCGGTTGCCATGGGAGTGGGTGGAAGTGTGGGCGGCAAATCCATTCAGTTTGACTTCCGAATCACGCGGTACGCAACCGACGATGAAGTGAACAAGTTTGCCGGACTGCTGAAGGCGAACGGCCAGGATGCTCTTCGCCGCGCCTTGGAGAAAGAGGATGTGGGGCGTGTCAACCCCGTGGGGAGCGTTGGCAATCAGATTGCCGTGGCGCGAAAGGTGCAGGCGGGTAAGGACACGGTGATCACCATCGTCACGGCCCGCATCATGAACTTCGGTGAACTCTACCGAAGCGGGCGATCCGTCGACTACCCCTTCGGATACCTGCAGGTTAAGTTGAACGATAAGGGCGTGGGCGCCGGGAAAATATTCCCCGCAGCCAGCATCCGGTTCAACAAGAAGCACGGGAGAGTTGAAATCGAGAGTTTTGGCAATGCCGAGTACATCAAGGCCGTCAACGTCCGACCGCAGAAATAAGCGATGCCTTTGGCGGGCGCAGCCTGCTTTGTCTTGCCGCAGCTTGCTGCGGCGTTCTGTGAGTTCGAGAGTCCCCGGCCCTGCTGAGGGCGAAAGGTGGAGGTACGCCTCAAGCGAGGAAAGACGCACCACACTACGGGACCGCAGCAACAAATCTGACGCTTAAGACATAAGGAGATACATCGATGCTAAAAAATATCGGTCGGATATTTATCTTCTGCGGATTCCTTGCAGTTTCGATATTGACCATAGCTGGATCCGCTTTGGGACAGACGACGACCATAAAAGGCCTGATCGTGGGGCGCGACGGCCCGAATGTGATTATCAAGAGCCAGGAGGGCAACACCGTCACCGTAATCCTCGACGACTCTACGAAGGTTCAAGCGATCAAAGGCAAGCTCGGACTTCGCAGGTCAGACCTGGGCTTCACTGCCCTGGTGCCGGGCTTACCGGTTGATGTCCAGGCGGAGGGTCCGCCTACCCAGTTAGTCGCAAAGAGCGTGAAATTCAAGGCCAGCGACCTCAAAACCGCCAACCAGATCCAGGCCGGCCTGACGCCCACAGGAGAACAGCTCACGGCAACACAGCAGCAGGTCCAGGCTAATGAGCAGCAGCTTCAAGCTCAGCAGCAGCAACTCCAGGCCCAGAATGCGCAAATCCAGGCCAACCAGCAACAGATCCAGAAAAACCAGGAAGAGTCGGCGGCTCTGAGCAAACGCTTCGGTGAACTTGGCGACTACGACGTGAAGGCCGCGGCAACCATCTATTTTGCCGTCAACAGCAGCGTGGTCAACGCGCAGGGCAAGCAAGACCTGCAAGCGCTGGCCGCTCAGGCGAAGCAGATCGGTACTCACTACATGATCCAGGTGGCGGGTTACACGGATTCGTCCGGCAACGCTGCTTACAATCAGCAATTGAGTGACAAGCGCGCCGATGGCGTCATCGCCTATTTGCAGCAGTCATGCGGTGTTCCGCTTTTCCGGGTGCTGGCGCCTGCCGCCATGGGTATGTCGAACCCCGCCGCCTCGAACGAATCAACGCAGGGCAAGGCACAGAATCGCCGCGTCGAGGTGAAAGTGCTCGTGAACAGGGGACTCTCCAACTAGTAACGACTGAGTTGCCCATCGCAAAGACTGTTGGTTTGGTGATTGAAGCGGTCACTTCCCATTCTTGATCAACGTCACCGCGCCAGTTTGGAGTTCGTACACACCTCCTACCACCTTCACCTTCCCCTCCCTGACTCGCGGCGCAAGTATCGGCTCCAACCCCTCCAGCCGCGCGACTCCCATTGCGACGTTTTCGCGGGTCGCGTTCTCCAGCGGGGCGCCAGGCATTCCCTTGCTCCTGGCAACCGCGGGCTTGATGAGTTCAACCAGACCATTGATTGCACCCGGCAGCGAATCCTTGGCATCAATGTGCTTCATGGCGGCCTTGACCGCCCCACAACCACTGTGTCCGAGAACTACAATCAACGGTACGTTCAGCTCCGCGACCGCGTATTCAATGCTGCCCTTAACGGCGACACCCGTGCCTCCGATCACATTGCCGGCTACCCGCACCACAAAGATATCGCCTACTCCCACATCGAACAAAATCTCCGGGGCGACGCGAGAATCGGCGCAACTGACGATGACCGCCTCGGGGTATTGCGCCGCGGCGAGGGCACGAAAGTCCTCGGGTCGCCGCCGTGGATTGAGCGGCTGTCCTTTTACAAAACGGTCATTGCCGACGAGGAGTTGGCGCAACGCCCCGTCGGCATCCAAGGATTGCTTCCCGCCCCCTGCGTCATTTAGTCCGTCGGTCAAATACATCTCAGGCCGGACCAGACTGAAACCCGCTGCCGAGGCGAGAGTCATAAACTGGCGGCGTGATCCCTTCAACATTTTCTTCATAGTCAGCCCTCCTCGATCTATGGTACACGGAACTACAATGGGGCTGACAAAAATACCGAAAATGTGAGGACGACAACTTTTTTGAGTGAGTCAACGACACGGGCCTCCATTCACCCCCTCACTACTAATCGACCGCACCTGGCTATAGAGCAAATCCTGGACGATCGATTTGCACTCGCTTCATTCCCCCGCGTATGCAGATTCAATGTTTTCGTTACCCAAATAGCTGACAAGCCACTGAGTTCCCTACTTCCCCAGTTGCATAATAGCGGCGCGAAGGGGCGCGGTCGAAACCCGCATGATTCCCGCGTAAGGGGAGTACAGTTCCAGGATCAAGAAAATCGCGCCGGAAACAGCCAGCGCAGAAAGCACCAGACTGATGATTGCGGTCCCATGGCGGGGGGCAAAAAGGCCGAAGCTGATGAAAATAACCGTAAGCCAATAAACCAGTATCACCAGTAATGGCTTGGAAACCGAATTGGTCTCCTGCGCATACTGCAACCAGCGCGTTTGTCCCAGTCCCAACACGATGCTCACCGCCTCGGCCTTAGACGAGCGTTGCAAGTCATCCTTCGGGGAGAGTTCATGTACGTAATCGTACAAGACCTCGGCGCCGGCGGACGGGGCCACCGATTGCGGGGAAGCTGCCCCGCCCGTTGACGCCATCCGATCAAGAAGACCGACAACGGCGCGGCGCAGCACCTCACGCGCTTCCTTCGCCTCAGGCCCGTAATGAGCCAATACGCGGTCCAGCAGGACGACCTTGGCGGACATTTCCGTGAGTTCGTTGCTCTGCGCATCGTACGCACTTTTTGCCGAAGAGATCAGAAGGCCGAGAACAAGGGCAGACAACGTGACGACCAGCCCCATCCCTATCCTCACAACATCTTTTGAGTCAGAACTCAAATGATGCTCCGGCAAAACCCTGCGAAGGAACATGCCGAGCATGGCGCCCCCGAACACACAAGCGAACACAATTGCGCTGCTTGCGATGGAACTCATGATCGCTCCCTCTATCGCCTCATCACCGGCAGTAACATCCTCGGGCCGGCGGCCTGACAGTTGTTCGCAGTTACCCAATATTTCTTGATATGCCGTTCGGATTCTCCTCGCAAATAAAGCCTGCGAGAACTGTCACTTTTGACAGTATTCGCTGGAACCGGCATGTTCTATCCTGGCATGTGGACATCATGCAAGAATTCCCCCCCCACAGAGCTAGGGCTGGCGAGATCTGCGGAAAGCCGCAGGAGGATACACATGAGAATTACAGCACTACGAATCTGGAAAATCACAATGTTAGTTCTATTCGCTCTGCTGGTCGGCGCAGGATTCAATCGCCCCATCACCGCCCAGAGCCCGGAACTTCAGGAAAAGCTCGCCGCGATCCAGCAGGCGGCTGCGCAGAATAAGCAGGCGATTGCGCAGTATACGTGGGTCGAGCAGGTCACGATAAACTTGAAAGGCGAACAGAAAAAGGTGGAGCACTTCCAGGTGCGCCTCGGACCTGATGGGAAGCCACAAAAGACCTCGCTTGACCCGCCGCCCGCTCCACCCGAAGAGGGGGGCCGGCAGCATCGGGTGAAAGAGCACGTGGTCGAAAAAAAGAAGGAAGAGTATAAGGATTATGCGGACCAGATGAAGGAGTTAGCGCAGCAGTATGTGCCCCCGGACAAAGATCTGCTTCAGCAGGCCTATCAACAGGGGAACATCGCGTTGGCGCCCGCGGCGGGCGACCCCGGCGTGTTTCAACTCATCGTTCACAATTACTTGAAACCGCAGGATTCGCTGACCCTGACCTTTGACAAGACACAGAAGGCGCTGCTCCAAGTGCAGATTGCTTCCTACATGGACGATCCCAAGGATGCGATGAACTTGAAAGTGCAATTCGCCCGCCTCCCCGATGGGACGAACCATGTCTCCAATCTGGTGATCGACGGTGTAAGCAAGCAATTGAATATCGCCATTCAGAACTCGGCCTATCAGCACCTCTAGACTGCGGGTACCTGCTCTAAAGGGCTGTAGATAGGGTCAGGAGGTTGCCCCGAAGCGATCGCCCGGAACACAGCGAAGGAAGGGAGACACTATGAAATCAACCACAAATGGTTGTCTGCACGTTGCCATGGCTTGCGCCATGCTGATGATCACAGCATCCGTGGCATCAGCTCAAGATCCTGCCACCAATGCCTGGGGCGTCCTGCAATCTGCGGCTACCAATTCGTCGTCCTCTCAACGTCTAGCTGCCATGCGCGTCCTTCAATTGCTTCCGGGCCAAACCAAGGCAGCACAACTGGCCGAGCAGAGTTTGCAGGACAAAGAACCGACTGTTCGCGCCTCGGCAGCCCTGTCCCTCGGCACGATGAAATCCAAAAGCTCCATCCCGAAACTGCTGGCGATGATTAAGACAGAAAAAGACGGCGATGTGGCGCTTGCCGAGGCCAAAGCGTTAACCGACCTCGGCAATGAGAAGGGATACGAAGTTTACTACGCCGTCGTGACCCACACGTGGAAGTCTGGCGAAGGTCTGATGGGGGGTGAGGAGAAGGAATTGAATGATATCTTAAAAAACCCCAAGCAGATGGCAGACATGGCCTTCGAGCAGGGAATTGGATATGTCCCTTTCGGCGGCATTGGGTTCCAAGCTTATCAAACCATTCGCTCAGCCGAGGACAAGGGACCGATGGTGGAAGCAGCCGCAATTAAAGTGCTCGCCACCGACCCTGATCCGCGCACGGGAACAGCCCTCGCCAAGGTTGCCACCACCAGCAAGAGTTCGCTGGTCCGGGCGGCAGCCTACGATGCAATAGCACGGAGAAAAGAAAAATCGCTTTTGCCCGTAATCAAGGCGGGACTCAGCGATCCGAAAGATGAAGTGAAAATCACCGCAGCCGCGGCAGTCATCCGTCTGTCCGAGTAGTCTGGTCGGGCCAAGGGGAGCAAAGATTCTTGGGTTGCAATCCGGAGGAACAAATTGCGAAAGAAATCAGTATTGCTCGTCTTCGTCCTAGCTAACTTGGCGTTACTGGGCGCCGGTCCTTCCAAACTGCTGTTGAGCTGGAAGAACCCCAGCTATACCGGACCGTCGCTACAGAATATTATGGTCCTGGCCCTCAATGGGAAAGCGGGGGGCCGCGCGGATTTCGAAGATGCGTTTGTCCAAGCAATTTCCCGGACATCCGTAAGGGTCCGGCCCAGTTATGAGTATTTGCCGCGTCCCGACGCCACGCCCATCAACCCGAAGGATTTGAGAGAGCTCATCCAATGGAAGAAGTTTGATGGAATCGTGGTTGCTCGCTTGACCAAAGCGGACCAAAAAACGGTCTACGTCCCCGGCCAAGTCTATAGTCCCTATCCTTATTACGGAACTTTTTACGGGTATTACGGGGCGCTGTACCCGGTGGTCTATTCTCCTGGATATCTGAAGACTGAAAAAAAAGCGCAGGTGGAGGTGAATCTCTATTCCACCGCTGCCCCCGATGGTCAATTGGTGTGGACGGGATCCACGGATACCTTTGAAGTAAATTCCGTGTCCAAAGCGATTAAGGAACTGGTCAAGGCCATATCGAAAGAATTAGAAAAGCAGAATATCATTCCTCCGCCACTCGAATAACCAAAGCACCACCCAGACGATTGGGTGCGGAATTCTTCAAGGCTTGGATATCGTCAGCACGGGGGGAGCTATGCTGGCGCCCGGCGACGCGAGAGTGAAAAGCGTCATGAGAAAGGACATGCCGCGCTTGGAATTGATGTCGCGATCGTCAATCCAGAACCAGTAGCCGCGGTACTGGATGGCGGCGTAGATATCTTTTGGGTCGGGTTTATGCTCCGAAGAGTGCACATGAACGATTCGTTGAATATTAATCTCTCCCTCGGTATTCCCCAGGAGTGGCTTGGTGACGCGGTTTTCCGCAAGATGGGCAGCCGGGATATCAACCCCCGTTGCCGTCTCGGTCAGCATGTCGAGCATGGAACGCGTGAGAAAGGCAATCTCTGTGTCATTCCTGTTTAAGGACCCGAAAGCGATGTGGAATTCCGTCGCGTCGGGATTGAGACCCAGCAACTCTCTGACTTTTTTCGCGATCTCCTGTGCTTCCGGATCCGGGAGGCGATTGCGGAAAACGAACAGCTCTTCCTCGGCGCCCTTCCCGATTTCGACGCGAATATTGAAGTGGTTCCTCACCTGGAGCTCTCGCAGCAGCTTCAGCAGCTTGTAAAAATTGGGATCTCCGGCGTGGCGCGCCTTTTCGGCGCCGGAGTTGGCATAGATACCGTTGATGCATCGCACCGCCACGGCAAACACTCCATCGATGGGCCAGCCGGACTGGACCAACTGCAGAAGGGATAAAGGTGAGGCAGGCTCCAAGAGGCTCTTGATAAACTTGTCACCTGACATGAGGCTATAGGTGATGGTGGGGCTGTCCGCCCAATATCCGGAAACGCCTGCCGACGGCCCAACGAGGGTTCCACTCGCATTCGCAGCACTGATCGACGCCGATGCTTGCCTGGTGTACTGGGTGACGATCTGCTGGACGTCCAGGAAGACAGGAGGTTCCATGTAGCGCAGCTTGACGATGTTCGTTAGCATCTGCTCTTCCCACGATGTGGTTATGGCGGATGCATAATTGAACCGGTCGGGCGCTATTCTCTTGGGTGGGACTCGGAATGCGCAGGAGGGGAGAAAGAGGCACAGAAAGGGTATCAGAGCACTCGCAATGCTCTTGGGGAAAGAAGACCACACCGGCCGAGCATGTATTCTCATAATAAGTTCCTCATCAGAAAAGCCAATACACATGCCTTTCTCGCTTAAGGCCACGCTGACTGCATGCTGTCCTCCACATGTGCCAGCAACCGATCTACGCCTTCAAGGCGAATCAACCCATGCGCGCCGCTGCTGTAGGCCCTTATATTTACGACAGCATCCGCGCTGCCACAACTGGCAAAACTAACAGGGCCTACACGAAGGCGATCCCGGAGGCTGCCACTCACATCTTCTGCATGCCTCCCATGGTTGGTTCCGGAGTTCTGATTGTTAGAGAGTGGTGTTCCAGCCCCCCCCTTAAGGGGGCTGTCAATTTTGACAGTTTCAACTTCCGGATCGGGTGCTTATAAGAAAGGGTTGGCCCAAGAAGTGTTTCGACCGTGGAAGACCTTCCGGGAGGAAGGCAGAAGCATGTCCACACACGAAAGGTTCCGGACTCTCCGACGCAGGGGCACCTTCGCCGCCATTCTTATTTTTTGTGCTACTGCCAACATGATGGGGAAACGGAATGACGACGTGGTGGTGATGAAGAATGGCGACCACTTTACCGGTGAGATCAAGAAGCTGGAATCCGGTATCCTCTATTTTAAGCCAGCCTACGTGCTGAACACCGATCAGGTGGATTGGAACAGGGTGGATCGCCTGGAGAGCAAGGACACTTTCACGGTTCTCCTGACGAACGGGCAACGGCATACGGGCACGATCATCAAAACCCCCGCCGAAAAAAAGGATACGGCCGACTTCCAGATTGACTACGGAGGAACTCCGCTCAAAGTAAGGTCCGATCAAGTCTCCACGATTCAGCCCGTAGAACATGGCTTCTGGAACCAGCAGACGGGCTACGTCAACATCGGATTCAGTTTCAACCAGGGAAACAGCAGCACGCAATTTTCCATCGCGGGCGCCACCGATTACCGTAGGGAGCGCTACTGGTATCACCTGGATGGAAGCGCCGAGTTCAGCCGCCAATCAGCGAGCCAAACCGCCCGCTACACCACCGATTTCACCTATAACCGTTTTATTACGGGCCTTTGGTATACGGGCACCATCGTCAACTTCTTGAGGAGTGACCAACAAGACCTTGCCGCCAGAACCTCCATCAGTCAAGGCCTCGGTCGGATTCTCAAGCGGACCAACCGCACCGATATATCAGCGATTGGGGGTTTGACGTATACCCGTGAGAAGTATTTCCCCGTGCCCGGCCAGCAACCCGGCGGGAATAATGTGGAAGCCGTCACCGCGCTGAACTTCTCGGCTTACCGCTTTAAAACGGCCCAGGTTATCAGCCAGACTTACGTTTATCCGAGTCTCACCACGCCCGGGCGTGTCCGCATCAGCACGAATAACACCCTGATGTTCGAGCTCGTTCGAAATCTTAACTGGAATTTCACTTTGTACGAGAATTATGACAGTCACCCTCCGGTATATGCCAATAAAAACGACGCAGGAGTATCGACGGGGTTAGGCTGGACGTTCTAGCTTGCGGTTTTCCGCAACGGCGGGTGAAAACCTCGGCACTTTGGAGAGTATCTCTCCGGTGAAGAAACTTTCTGGATCAAAGTGGGACGCGGTACGACCAGATTCCGATGCTTGCGCCTTGGACTGACACAATGACCCTTTATTGCTGCGCTTGGTAGCTTTTCGGCGCGTTTTGATGGTAGATTTGAGAAGGCATACGGGGTTAAAGAAGCCATTCTGTCCTAACTTTTCGTTTTCCCGGCCCAGCAAGAACCGAGCCTTTTCCTCGCAACGGCATTGCGCCGGTCCTGTGTGTCGTAATCTAAGTGTGTGCAATATTGAACAGAATTTTGTGCCGGAATATGCAAGGCTGCGTAAGCCCAGCGTGTACGCGAAGTGCCGAACTCCAAAGGAGTTGCATTTCCCGGGGGTGATCACCCTGAATGACCACGCCTCCAAAAGCTCGTAATGTGATTACCCGGGGACATGAAGGGGGGCGCTGCCCTTGTCATTCCCGGAAGCATCTTTTTCGGGCGACAGCACTACTGCTTTGGATTATTCTGGCTGCGATAGCGCCTACACTTGGCTTCAGCGACGAAGAACCGCAAGATCACCTGCGCGTGCTCATTCTCTATTCATTTGAAAAGGAAATCGCGACTTTTGCCGAATTCGACCAGGCCCTGAGAGACAAACTTAATTCCAGCAACGTCGGCCGAATCGTGTTCTACACCGAGTACCTGGATCTGGCACGATTTCCCAATGCTCATCACGAGAAAGCCCTGGTCGCCAGCCTGGCAGAAAAGTATTCCAACGCCGACATCGATCTCGTTATTCCGGTCAATCTGCCTGCCATCGAATTTACCCGTAAACATCAGGAAGAAATCTTCGGCGCCACGCCGATGGTTTTTAGCGACCTGGATTGTCTCCCGATTAAGCCTTTTCCCCAATCGTCCAACGTGACCGGACTGGCGGAGATCAGGAAGATCGACCGGACGCTGGGCGCAGCCCTGCAACTTCTGCCGGACACGCGGCAGGTCGTCCTGGTGAGCGGATCTCTCCCCTACGAAAGAGATTGGGATCGGGAAGTCCGCAAGGAACTGCGCGGGTTTGAATCCCGCGTGGCGATCACCTCTCTTACCAACTTTCCCATGGACGAGGTTTTGAAAAAGCTGGCCGCCCTGCCGGAACATACCATCGTCTTGTATACGATGATGTGGCGCGATAGTGCCGGAGAGGACTTCCTTCCGGAAGAATCTCTAGCGCTTTTTTCTCGAGCGTCAAACGCTCCTATTTTTGGCGAGTTTGATGAGTATCTCGGCATGGGCATTGTGGGTGGCGACCTCGAGAATTTTCGCCGGGCCGGTACCATGACCGGCGAACTGGGCCTGCGTGTTCTGGGAGGCGCCAAGCTTGCCGATATACCGGTCCAATACGATGACAACGCCAACTACAAGTTCGACTGGCGCCAACTCCAGCGCTGGCAAATCAGTGAGAACTACCTGCCGCCCGGAAGCATTGTGCTATTCCGGGAACCTTCCCCATGGGAACGATACAAACGGCAAATCATAGGCTTGGTTTCCCTGGTTATCCTTCAGGCAGTGCTGATCGGATTGCTGCTGGCTCAGCGCAGTCGGCGGATGCGGGCGGAGAGCATGCTGCGGGCGAGCGAGAAGGCCAGCCGCCAACAGTTGCGCCGCTCCCCGGTGGCTTTGCTGATGGCGCAAGGGGCCGATCAGGAGATAGTGTTCATCAATGACAAATTCATGGCGCTATTCGGCTACACCCTGGAGGATATCCCCAACATAGCCCGCTGGTGGGCGCTTGCCTACCCGGACGAGGCGCACCGCGAAGCCATCAAAGCCCAGTGGCAGGCGCGGGTGAAGCAGGGCGACGCGAGCAATGCGGAAGCCGTGCCCATGGAGGCGCCCGTCCAATGCAAAGACGGTTCCCGGCAATATATTGAGTTTCATTTTTCCAGTTTGGGAGACGCCCAACTGGTAAGTTTCGTCGACCTTACCGAGCGCAAGCGGGCGGAAGAGGCGCTGCGTGAGCTCCAGGATTTGACGAACACAATCGTTGATAGCACCTCCGATATGATTTGGAGTGTCGATTCCGAGCACTTTGGCCTTCTCACCTTCAACCGCAGTCTGAATGATTATTTCCGCCAGCGGCGGGGAATTTCCCTCCACACCGGCATGTCCCCGGAGGACCTCTTCCCGAGCGATGATAAAGCCATCATCAACAAATGGCGCGAGTTCTATCAACGAGCACTCGCGGAAGGACCTTACAGTGTCGACTACGATGTGTATGCGGGCTCGAATGTTTTGCAATTGACCTTCAACCTCCTCAAGCGCGAGGGCAAGGTATTTGGGGTATCAGTATTCGGCAAGGACATTACCGAACGCCAACGGGCCCAGGATGAACTCCGGGAAAGCGAAGCGAGATTCCGGTTGTTGTTTGCCAGGAATCCTATACCCATGTGGGTGCGCGACCAGGAGACGTTACGGTTCATGGAAGTCAATGATGCCGCCGTTGCCCACTATGGCTACTCCCGGGACGAGTTTCTGAGGATGAGCATAACCGACATCCGACCTCCCGAGGATATTCCCCAGCTTCACAAGGCGTTGGCGGAAGGGCCGCAAACGTTGGACGCCGCTGGTCCCTGGCGCCACCGGCTAAAGGATGGACGAATCATCAGGGTTCAAATTACCCGGCATCCACTCCTCTGGAATGGCCGGCACTCTATCTTGGTGGCGGCCCAGGATGTTACCGAGCGCCTGCGGGCGGAGGAGGGGGAACGGAAAGCCCAGGACCAGTATCGGAACATCTTCAATGAGGCAGTGGCGGGCATTTATCGGTCCTCCCCTCAAGGACGATTGCTCGCTGCCAACCCCGCCATGGCCAGAATGCTGGGTTATGATTCGGCAGATGATGCGGTAGCATCCATTACGGACACAGAACGCCAGGTTTGGGCGGACCCAGGCGAGCGTTTGCGTTTAATTCAGCTCCATCAGCAGCAGGAGATTGTGCGCGGATTTGAGTGCCAGTTCCTGCGCAGGATGGGGCAAAAGTCTGGGTGTCGCTCAACAGCAGGAGAATTTGCGGGGCGGACGGCCAACCGCTCTATTATGAGGGCTTATTTGACGATATCTCGGAGCGCCGGAAGGCCCGCGAAGCGTTGCGTCAGAGCGAGGAGCGTTACCGGCATATGGTGGAGTCTGCCAATGACTGGGTTTGGGAAGTGGACGCGGAAGCGCGTTACACCTACGCTGGCCCCCAGTGTCGCGAGATTTTAGGCTACGAGCCGGAAGAAATCATCGGCAAGACACCCTTCGACCTTATGCCGCCCGTGGAAGCCCAACGTGTGGCGGAGGCCTTTGGTTCGATCGCCGCCCGGCGAGCACACTTCCGAGGGCTGGAAAACGTCAACCTGCACAAAGACGGGCGTATGGTTGTTCTCGAAACCAACGGCATTCCGGTATTTGACGAAAAGTTGGGATTCCGCGGCTATCGCGGGATGGACCGCGACATCACCGAGCGCAAACAGGCAGAAAGGAATCTTCAACAACAGGTAGCATTCGACGAGTTGTTGACCACAGTTCTGGCCCGCTTTGCCGCCTGTACGGCGCCGGAAATTGATGCCGGGGTCGTGGCCGCCTTGCAGGCAATCGCTGAGTTCATCGGGGCTGACCATGCTTTTGTTGTCGCCGTTTCGGGGGACAGGACAACATGGAGTGCCACCCATGAATGGTGTGCTCCCCACGTGGCGCCCGTAATGCATAGGTTCCAAAAGGTGCCCTTGGTGGGTCCGTCCGTGCCGGATGACCGCATCCTGGCAGGCGATGTCGTCCGGGTGAACGCAGTGGGGGGGTCCCCGCCGGGCATTCCGGAAGAGGGTCACCTGAAGTTGAAGGATGGATGCCTGTCATTTCTGAGCGTGCCAGTCAGCACCCGGACGGGGATTTTGGGATACGTCGGGTTGCATTCCCATGCGCGGCAGATTGCCTGGGGGGACGAGGACGTCACGCATTTGCGCATGGTGGGAGACGCCGTCGCCGGCGTCCTGGAGCGCAAACGCGTGGAAGATATACGCCGCGAGACCGAGGAGCGGTTCGAGCGTATGTCCGATGCTGCGCCGGTGATGATCTGGTTGTCCGGCCCCGACAAGTTGTGTGAGTACTTTAATAAGGGTTGGCTCGACTTCACGGGCCGAAAGATGGAGCAGGAGATAGGGGATGGGTGGACAGAAGGGGTGCATCCCGACGACCGGCGAAGATGCCTGGACACTTTCTCGACGGCAGTGGATGCAAGAGAGAACTTCCGCATGGAGTACCGGCTGCGGCGTTACGATGGCGAATACCGCTGGGTATCGGATAGTGGAGTTCCCCGGTTTGAGCCGGACGGCACCTTTGCCGGTTACATTGGCTCCTGCCTTGACATCACCGACCTCAAGCGCGCCGAGGAGAGCCTGCGCCACGTGAGTTCGCGCATGATCATGGCGCAGGAAGAAGAACGCCGCCGAATCGCCTGTGAACTCCACGACGATTTGAGCCAGCAACTGGCATTGATCGCCATTGACATGGAGCAACTGGCCCAGGAGCCGCCGGTTGGGGAGCGCGCTTTCGCTGCCTGCATGCGAGAATTGTGGGCCAAAGTTGAGGAGATTTCAGCAAATATTCACCGTCTCTCGCGACAACTTCATCCCTCGAAGCTGGAGGAAATGGGACTGGTGGCGGCAGTCAACAGTTATTGTCAAGAACTCCGGCGCCAGAAAACCCTGGATGTGCGGTTCTCGCATCGCGACATTCCGCGGGATATTCCCGTGGAGGCCGCGCTATGCCTTTACCGCATCACGCAGGAGGCGCTGCACAACGTTATCAAGCACAGTGGAGCAAAGAGTGCTGCGGTGGAATTGAGGGCCGGACCCGATGAGATCTGCCTCGAAGTGTCCGATTCGGGCCAAGGTTTTGACCTCAAGACCGCCAAGGAAGGTGCCGGCCTGGGGTTGGCCAGTATGCGGGAGCGCGCGAGGTTTTTGGGGGGACAATGGTCGATTTACTCCTCTCCTTCCCAGGGAACGCGCGTGATGGCACGAGTGGCCCTCCACCCCCGGTAGTGACGCGAAAGGATTTTGTAGCGCCGGGCTTTAGCTCGGCAAGGGGTTCCCTATTCGATACGCCCAGGGCAGGCTCTGAAGGGTGGCACTACGTGAAAAGGAGCTAGCACCGATCACCCGGGAAGGTTGAACCGGGACGTCCTTATGCACTAGGATAGGAACGGCCCGTTTCCGTCGTGGAGGAATTGCATGCCCCGGACGAAGATCCTGCTTGCCGATGACCACACATTGTTGCTGGAGGCCTTCAAAGGCCTGCTGGAGCCGGAATTCGAAGTCGTTGGAGCCGTGGCCAACGGGCGGGCGTTGCTGGTCGCCGCCCAGGCATTGAACCCGGATGTTATCATCCTCGACATTTCGATGCCGCTATTGAATGGGCTTGATGCCGCTCGGCAATTGAAAGGCTTGTGCCCTCATGCCAAGCTGATTTTCCTGACGATGAACCCGGATCCGGAAATGGCGGCGGAAGCTATACGGGCGGGAGCTTCCGGCTATCTCTTGAAGACTTCGGCTGCCTCGGAGTTGGCGAAGGCCATCCATCAAATCAAGCGCGGCCTGGAATACATCACGCCGCGCATGAAACGGGAACTGGAGAAGGCGCTTATCGAGGGCCCTCAGAGTAAAAGGGAACTCTACGAACCGAGTCTGAGGCAGCGCGAGGTATTGCAGTTACTGGCGGAAGGCCGCCCGATGAAGGAAGTGGCGGACATTTTGAACGTGGCTCCAAGAACGGTGGCGTACCACAAGTACCGGATGATGTCTAATCTCCGTCTGAAATCAACCGCCGAGTTGATCCGGTACGCTGTGATGAACAAGATCGTCCCCAGTTAACCCTCTCGCCCACATAACGGCAAGCCCAAGACTAGTACTTTTGACACTAGCGCTTGGTTTGCCGCCCAGCTATAACAGTGGGTGGTTATGGATTTGAATTCCGCCGTATTGCCCAGTGGCGTAAGTCTGGGTCTGCGAAGGAGTGCCATGCAAGACCGCCCGCGCGTGTTATTGGCAGACGATCACGAGCTCATGCAGAAACGGGTGAAGGAGATACTGGACCCGGAATTCGAAGTGGTAGGCGCGGTGGATAACGGGCGCGCCCTTGTGGCAGCGGCCGCACAACTCAACCCGGATGTTCTGGTAGTCGACATATCAATGCCGGTGCTGAATGGTATCGAGGCCGTCAGGCAGATCAAAGAGTCGGGCAACCAGGCGAAGATCGTCTTCCTGACCATTCACGAAGATCCCGACTCCGTGGGTGTGTGCCGGGAGGCCGGGGCGCTCGCTTATGTGGTCAAGTCGCGTCTCGCCTCCGACCTTATCCCCGCGATCCGCCTCGCGTTAACCGACCACACCTTTGTTTCACCCAATGTCCCCTGGAGCAGTTGACCAGCTCCCCAGACCACCCAAATGGGAGGCTGTCAAAATTGACAGTTGTGGAAAGGGGAGGGCTGTTCCATAAATGACATGAAACTGTCGTACGGGTCGGCGCTGTTCAGGCTGTCCTGGCCTTTCACGCGCGGTCGCAGGATTTGCCGAAGGGGGGCAGGATTACATGAGGTGGGACTTGGACCAGGAAGATGGGTTTGCAGTAACCAAGGAGGTCCAGGCTGTTGTCAGTAAACGGTATCCGACCGGGGCGTGGAAAAACAGAGGGGGCCCTTTTGACCGAACCAGACAAGCCCGCGAGAATGCCTGCTGCAAGGTTCCTGCGCATCCTCGAAGGCATCTTGTTGGTGACGGGGTTGGTCCTCCTCGGCGCATACGGCGCCGCGCGCATCCATGGCGCGATTATGTCGCGCCTTTCCCTGCACCGATTTTCCGCGCTTCAGCAGGCGAAGTCGGCTCCCGCGGAGGCTCTACACACCCATCACTCTGCGGATCAAGGGGTGGATTTCAGCCTGTGGTCGATGAAACGGATCGCCGCGTACGAGGAGAGCCTGTCGAAGGACTGGGGGGTTCCGCTGGGGGTGCTGCGGATTCCCAAGATCCATCTCGAGGTACCTGTGCTCGAGGGGACAGATGACCTGACGTTGAATCGCGGCGTCGGGCGAATCAGTGGAACGGGATTAGTGGGCAAAGGAGGGAACGTCGGAATCGCGGGACACCGGGATGGTTTTTTTCGCGGCCTCAAGGATATCTCGGTGGGAGATCGGGTGGAACTGGCCATGAAGGAAGGGAGTGAGATTTACGTGGTAGACCGGATTCAGATTGTGGATCCCCAGGACGTTTCGGTGCTCAAAGACCGATCCGTTCCTTCCCTCACACTGGTGACCTGTTATCCGTTCTACTTTATCGGTAACGCGCCGCGACGTTACATCGTGCAGTGTTCTCGAAAGCAAGAGTCTCAATGAAATCCGTGACCCGAAAAAGAGCTCGGGCATCGAAATTGAATCATACTCAAACGAGGAGAAGACAATATGAACCTTGGACAGCTCATCCGAAGACCTATCATCAGACTGCTGATGGTGGGAATTTGTCTGGCCTTCCCCCTGTGCATATGGGCCCAGGTGGAGACCAGCACGTCTGCAACCCACGGAACACCAAGCAAGCAAGTCACCGTTGAGAAAGGCACCGTCGTTTACAAAGGGACGAACGACCTCGTGGTCAAAATGGAGGACGGCCAGCTCCGGCATTTCGGCAATATTCCGCCCAGCGCGCGGGTAACTGTCGATGGTAAGCAACTCGGCTTCGCTGATCTCCAGGTGGGCATGACACTGCAGCGCACGATTACGACGACGACGACCCCGAAAATGATCAAGACGGTCCAGACCGTCACGGGGAAGGTATGGAACGTCATGCCCCCGAATTCTGTGACCCTCACTATGGAGGACAACAAGAACCAAACGTTCAAGATCCCGAAAGGTCAAAAGTTCAATGTCGATGGCCAGGAAGTGGACGCGTTTGGCCTAAGGAAGGGGATGATGGTCACGGCAACGAAAGTGGTCGAGGTCCCGGAGACTGTCCAGACAACAACTAAGTCAGTAACGGGTGAAATGCCTCCGCCTCCACCCCCGCTCCCACCCGCGCAGCCCATCCTGATTGTGGTGGAAGTGCCTGCACCCGCACCGGCCCCGGCCCCAGAGCCCGCACCAGCACCGGCACCGGCAGCCCTGCCCAAGACAGGGAGCTATCTGCCCGTTGTCGGACTCCTCGGGACATTGATGTTGGGTATGGGACTCGGCGTGGGAGTACTGCGTCGGATCTGGTAACTGCATTTTTGCGGCCCCGTAATTACACTCTGAGTGGCCTCTATACCAAGCAGGGTCGTTCACAAAAGAACGGCCCTGCTTTTCTTTAAGAGGGGCTTCTGTATTTACCACCGAGACCCTGAGGTACAGAGGGGGTGCGGGCTTTTTACTTTTGCCTTTTGAATGGCTTTCGCGGCTCCGCCGCAATGCGCTACCTCCTCTCGGAGAGGGCCGATCATATGACGGCGCGAAATGTTCTGGGGGCTGGTTTTCTGATATCGGCTGCCCTGCTGCTTGGTGCGTGCAATCGCGCCCAACCTCCGGATGACAAGGTCATCACGGGAGAAATTCAAGCCAAGCTTTACCAGGACGCCGCGCTCAGGAAGCGAGACATCAGCATAATTGCGCAAAATGGCTTCGTAGTCCTATCGGGCCAGGTAAACTCAGAAGACGAAAGGGCTGCCGCGGAGCGCCTTGCTACCGCAACAAGCGGAGTTAAGCAGGTGCTTAACCAACTTGTGGTTGTGGGGCCTCCGCCTGTTGCGAAGCCAACAGGACAAAAGCCGCCCCCGCCGGAAAAGCCAAAAAGCAGGTAGCACACGGCGGCGGAGCCGCGACCAAACACGCCTTGTAGGGGCTGGGCTTGCCCTGCCCATAGGCACGCCAAGGGGTGCCCCTACAATTGGTGCGAACATTCGGGGGCGCGTGTTGAAAGCCGCAGCCTCAACCCCAGTGACCCCTCACCCGCTTCGTACCTCAGCACCTTCTCCCCTGGGAGAAGGTTGAAAACTAAACATCCCTCTTCGAGGGGAGAGGGTGGCGGCCATGCGCCGCCGGGTGAGGGGTCCCTTCGCCAGCCAATAACCACTTGGTCGCTGCTTCGTCGCGCCGCGCAACACGCTCAATGGTTATGCCAGCTCTTGGGATCGAACCATCGAAACTGCCAGGCAACCCCCAGGCTGGAGAAATTTGAACCGCTGCGTGCCGTGGCTCCCTGGCTGTAAGCGATTTTCAGGGACTGACTTTTTCTGATGGGAAGAGAAACGGTTACGCCAAGGCGACTGTTGTCCTGCCTGCCGATTGGCGGACCGTCGTTCATATGGGCGGCTCCTCCCGAGTACCATGTCCCGTCCAAGGCAATCCAAAGCCGGGGGCGGAAGTTGTAGCTCACATGAGACTGGAAAGTCGGGAGGGGATCCTGTGTTCTCGTGACATTTCCCGGATAGAAAGCCGCGTTGGTCGTAAATAGCCAGATCCCCCCGTAGAAGTCGAAGAACCATTTCTTATAGGGATACGACAACCCCAATTCGGGTTTGAATGCCCATCGATTGGTACCGACCCTCATGGTGGGCTTTGAAAGTAGTGGCTCTCCCGATCAACTCCGCAGTGGCAGCAAGGCGTCATCGTCAAACAGAAAGAGAATGAAAACTACTGTCAGAAATGACAGTTTAAAACTTCCCGCTGCAAGAGTATAAAAGTTGTTTCGCACTGCGGACTCGAACGGAGATTGCTTTCAGAGCAGCCATCGCCAACATTCAACCGCCCCTCGGACCGTTGGTGTGAAGGAAGGCCCGGCGGCCGTGGCTGGTTGAAGGCTTTGCATCGTCGGAGTGCGATGGAGGGATTTTGATGACTTCTAATCGCTCGACAGACCGTGCGTGTCCCTTTAGGAGCATCGCCGCCGCCCTACTGTTTTTGGGAATTGGATTGATGGGCTTGCCGGGATGGGCGCAAACGCCTTCCACTCAATCGGGTGAGAAACCGCCAAACACTGCAACCGCCAGCAGCGGAGAGCAAGAAACCAAGCCAGCCGCAACCACCGCAACAAGTGATTCCAAGGCGAGCGAAAAAACAGCCGACAAGAAAAAGAAAAAGGAGAGCCGGGGTGCGATCGTGGCCGCCCCTCTTCCCATCTCCTCCCCCGCCATCGGTACCGGAGTCATCCCGCTGGTTGGTTATATCTTCCCCTTCAGCAAGAATGACAAAGTTTCTCCTCCTTCCGTCGTTGGAGGTTTGGGCCTGATAACCAACAACGGAACGCGGGTGTGGGCATTGGGGGGAGAGCTCTATCTTAAGCAAGATACTTGGGAGGTCACGGCAGGAATGGGCCGCGGCAATCTGAACTACGATTTCTACGGCACGGGGAATGCCGCCGGTAATGCCGGCCGGAAGTTGGCCCTGATCCAAACCGGCGACCTCTTTTTTGGCGAGGTCCTCCGGAGGACTGTGTGGAAAGTCTTCGTGGGGCCAAGGTTCTGGTATGCAAGGTCGACCATTGCGCCCGACTTGACCAAGAGTGATAGCGACCATCCCAACCTTTCTCAAATTGATCTTGCTACCAATGTTAAGGCCATCGGCTTTCGGATTCTAAGGGACACACGCCCCAACCGCTTCTACCCGACGAAGGGAACTCAGACCGACTTCAGCACGAATTTCTTCAGGATTAACTCCGGCCTCGAAATCCCCGTTAGCCCCCCGCCCGGATTCTTGCCCGGCCATACCTATGGCTTTCAGAGTTACCGGTTCATCTTCGACGATTACAAGAGCCTGAGCAAAAACCAGGTCCTGGCCACGAACCTCTACGTGTGTGGTATCGGCGGACAGGCCCCCTTTTACAGCCAGTGCATCTTCGGGATGAGCAATGAACTGAGGGGGTACACCGCCGGCCGGTATATCGACGATAGAATGCTCGCCGGGCAAGTGGAATATCGCCTTGTCTTGCCCATGCGGCTCGGCCTGGTGGGATTCGCCGGCGTCGGCGAGGTGGGCCCCACCTTTGGCAAGTTTGACTACAGCAATCTCCTGCCCAGCGTCGGCGCCGGCCTGAGGTTGCTACTGGCCAAGAAGTATCACGTCAACCTTCGAGTCGACATCGCTGAGGGCAAAGACGGTAACACGTGGAGCATGGGCGTTGGTGAGGCGTTCTAGTTGGGAGGAGGACCATCCGCCGAAGGATATCCCTGCTCTCGTTCCGATAGCTTGGTGACGCTCGCGCGGATAGGTTTACGTCGGGGTTGAGGGAGGATGGAAATCCCGCCATGGGCGGGATTTCCATCGAAGGCCGGTATATCAGGACTCCTCTTGCTCTAAGCTACACCGAGTCCAGAGCCCCATTTGCAAGACTCACTTTCTAAATAAACGCACACGTGTTCGCCAATATGGCAGGCCTTCCCTGCTGGGTCATCGCGGATTGACAACACAAGCTACATGCCCCGACCCGGCCAATGTCGCATGCGTTTACTTCACCGGTGGCGGGTAGTTCTTCAAAAGCTTCGTTACTGCTTTCGTGAGATATTTTTGCTGTTTATCGGGCTTTGCTTTGGCATCGATGGTCTTGCTTGCAGTGCCGCGCCAAACCAGTTTTTTGTTCGGGACCGAATACATATCCACGCCCAATTGTCCCACGTAGATCGTGCTGGTGGAGCCGGTGGTTGTGGTGCTGCTCATGCCCCCATATCCATATCCACCACGATACCAGCCGCCACCCCAACCGGGGCCGCCACCCCAACCCGATGAGTAGCTACTGAATTGCTTCTCTTGCCCAACGGCCGTCTGAAAACCAATGTACAAGTCGGCGTCGTCCGAATCGACTTTGGTGAGCCCTTTGGTCGCCAATCCCGCATCGAGCGCGGCTTTGATCTGATCCTGTACGAGTTGATTAGGCTCATCCGCGCCCTTAAGCTCAACCCACTTATAGGTCTTATAATCCGAGAACTTAGCATCCTTGTCAAAGTTGTAACGAACATCCTGAGCCCAGGCAGCGCTGACCCCGAAGGCAAGCAATGCCAGGACAGAAAGAGTGAGTCTTTTCATGGTTTTTTTCTCCTTGTGCGCCGGTCAAACCGGCGAAATGCTGCATGCGTTTACTTCACCGGTGGCGGATAGTTCTTCAAAAGCTTCGTTACTGCTTTCGTGAGATTTTTTTGCTGTTTATCGGGCTTTGCTTTGGGATCAATGGTCTTGCTTGCAGTGCCGCGCCAAACCAGTTTTTTGTTCGGGACCGAATACATATCCACGCCCAATTGTCCCACGTAGATCGTGCTGGTGGAGCCGGTGGTTGTGGTGCTGCTCATCCCCCCATATCCACCACGATACCAACCGCCACCCCAACCGGGGCCGCCGCCCCAGCCCGTTGAGTAACTATTGAATTGTTTCTCTGTTCCGATGGCAGTTTGATAACCGACGTACAGATCGGCGTCGTCCGAATCGACTTTAGTGAGTCCTTTCTTGGCCAATTCCGCATCAATCGCGGCTTTGATCTGACCCTGCACGAGTTCATTAACTTGATCCGAGCCCTTAATGTCGACCCACTTATAGGTCTTATAATCCGAAAACTTGGCATCCTTGTCAAAGTTGTAGCGAACATCCTGAGCCCAGGCAGTGCTGACCCCGAAGGCAAGCAATACCAGGACAAAAAGAGAGAGTCTTTTCATGAGGTTTTTCTC
>Ga0335085_10004168_pt1 | contig 24178 bp, 21 predicted proteins | sample Lox_Sample_45_FD_206712 | JGI IMG/M metagenome (GOLD analysis project Ga0335085, IMG submission 206712) | Soil microbial communities from Loxahatchee National Wildlife Refuge, Florida, United States - Lox_Sample_4.5 | ecosystem: Environmental > Terrestrial > Soil > Wetlands | place: USA...
TCACCTTTCCGTCGATCGCGAAGTAGGAGGAGGTGGCGAGGCGGGCGAAGGCCCAGCTGCGCTGGCCTTCCGGGGCGGTCCCGCCCGACTCCATCGTCTGGAAGACGTCCGGCCGCCAGGGGTAGTTGACGAACTCCGCCTCCGCACCCGACACCTTCTCCTTGCGGATCGACAACCCCGCCGCCGGCACCTGCGCGAGCGCCGGCGCGGCCAGGACCAGGAGGATGGCCAGCGTGACGCGTCTCAAGGGCTCGGCTCGACCCGGTCGTAGACCCGCTTGAGGTTCGACTTGGGCCGGGAGCCCCCCTCGAGATGCCAGACGACCGTGAGCCGGCTCCGGTCCGGGGCGAGCTGCCAGGTCTCGGTCAGCCTCCAGCCGCGCACGTTCTTCTTCTCGACCACGAGGGAGCCGTCCTTCCAGTAGCTTCTGACGTCCGAGGCGCCGTCGTCGGCCTTGTAGGTCTTGCCGTTGGGATAGAGGCTGCGGGCCTGGCCCGTCTTGTCCACGACCGCGATCTCGACCTCCGTCTGCGTGATCGTCAGCGTCTCGCCGGCCTCGGCGACCTTCTGCGGTCCGCGCGGGTCGTCGTCGGGAGCCGGGACCGAGGGGCGGCTCGTGCGGCTGCCCGCCGAGCCGTGGCTGCCCCTGCCGCTGCGGGGGCCCTGAAGCGCCGCGTCGGCGCCGGCCCGGGGCGCCGAAGCCTCGTGGCCGCTCTCGCCCTCCGGGCTCGTGCCCGGCTTCCCCTGCACGTCGTCGCTCAAAGCCTTGTTGACCTTCCAGTGGCCGGACAGGTCGGCCGCGCTGCCCTTCGATTCCTCCGCGGCCGCCGCCGGGCGTGGGCCGAGGGCGACGCCGCAAGCGACCGCCAGGGCGGCGCCGAGACACACCAGGCGCCCGCTCGCCGAGGCCGGCCCGTTTCGCCGGGGCGCGTGCGGTTTTCCGAGGCGTTCGGTTCGTAAGGGGATCGCAAAGAGTTGCGCCGACTCTTGACGCGGCACTCCGCGGGCTCGATGCTGGGACCGGAGCTTGGTATCCAGAGGGGGGAGCGATAGCCCGATGGCGTCGATGCGCCGTGGTCGTGCGGGGGCGGATTGCGGAGTCACGGTCGCCGTCCTCCTGTGGCTGGCCCTCGCGGGTCAGGCGGCCGGCGACGCCGCGCTCACCACGGCGGACATCGTCCGCTTCCTCCACGCGGGCATCAGCGAGCATACCATCCTGAGCGAGCTGCAGAGCCGGGGTTTCGCCGAGCCCCTCGACGAGGCCCGGGAGTCGGCCCTGCGGACGGCCGGCGCCAGCGAGACGCTGGTCGTGGCCATACGCCGGGCCGCCCCCGGGGCGAACCCGGCTCCGCCGCCGCCCGCGCCGCCCCACGCGGACCGCCCGCCCCCGGGCGCGGGGTCGCCGGAGCCCACCTTCGCCGCCGCATCCCGCACCGTGCGCGTGCCGGTCTCGGTCCTCGACAAGACCGGCCAGCCCGTGCTCGGTCTCGAGGGAGGGGAGTTCCACATCTCCGACAACGGGAAGAAGCAGACGGTGAGCCTCTTCAGCCGCGAGCGGCACCCGTTGCGTGTCGTCCTGGCCCTGGACGTCAGCCGGAGCATGGACAACAAGATCCGCGAGGTCGAGGAGGCCCTGGCCCACTTCATCGACCTCCTCGAGCCCGCGGACGAGATCATGGTCATCACCTTCAACGACCGGGTCCGGGTGGTCCAGGACTTCACGGCCGACCGCGACCAGCTGAGGCGCGTGCTGGACGTGCTGGAGGCGACCGGGGGCACCGCCCTCTACGACGCCGCGTTCATGGCCATCCAGAGGGTCCAGTCGGGCCCGGCCGAAGGCAAGGCGGTCATCCTGGTCACCGACGGCGTCGACACCGCCAGCTCCATCTCGTTGGCCGACCTTCGCGAGACGGCTCGCCGCGCCGAGGTGCCGGTCTTCTCGATCGGCCTCGACGCGGGCCGGACCCTCCACGACTTCGTGCGCCGGCAGGGCGGAGGTGGTCGCGGAGGCGGGCCGGGAGGAGGAGGTGGTGGCGGCGGGGGCTGGGGCGGCGGACGCGGGGGGGGTGGCTGGGGCGGCGGTGGACGCGGAGGAGGCGGCGGTGGCGGCCGACCGGGCGGGAAGCACCCCGCGGGCTTCGACGCCAAGCCGCTCACGGAGCTCGCCGACGACACCGGCGCCCTCGCCCAGATCGTGAAAGGGCTCGACCACTACACGCCGGGCAGCGACGACCCACCCCAGAGCGGACACATCAAGGCGGCCGCCGAGTCGATCGCCATGATCCTCAGGCACCGCTACCTGCTCGGGTACGAGCCGCCCACGGAAAAACGGGAGTGGCGGACGATCCAGGTCGACGTGACGCGGGCGGACTGTACCGCGCGGGCGCGCAGGGGCTACTACTCCGGAGACTGACGTCGAACCGTGCGCCCCGACCACCACGCCCGGGCTGCCCGGCCGCCGTCCCCGGCTTCGGGCCTCGTGCGGGCCGCGCTGCTCGTCCTCGTGGCCAGCGGGGGAACGACCGCCACCGCCGCTGAGCCCCGCCCCGGCGGGCCGGAACGCCCCTTCGGCCCCGGCGAGCGGATCGACTTCCGGATCAGCTGGGCGCACCTTCTCGCCGGCCGCGCCACGCTCGCCGTTCTACCCGGCGAGCAGGTGGGGAGCTCGGTGATGCGGTTCCTCGCGGAGGCCCGCAGCGAGGGCCCGCTCGCCTGGCTCCTCCGCTTCCGCGTCGACGACCACACGACCGCGACCTGGGACGCCGAGGGTGGCTACTCGCTCCGCATCGAGAAGCACCTCCGCGAAGGTCGCGCCGCGCGCGACCAGACCGTGTCGTTCGACCCCGAGACGGGAACCGCCGACGTCAGCGATGCGAAGATCCCGCAGAGCCGCTTCGACGTCGGGATCTGCCCCCTCGACGTGCTGTCCGCCCTCTTCGTGGCCCGCGTCCGCGGCGTCGAGGAGCGAGGGGAGCTGCGGCTCGCCGTCTTCGACAATGGCAAGCGATACGTGATGGGCGTCCGCTGGCAGGGGCGGGAGAAGCTCGACCTCCCGCCGCCCTTCGGGCCGGGCTACCCGACGGTGATCGTGGAGCCGCAGCTCGTCGAGGGCACGGGCCTCTTCGTCCGGGAAGGGCGCGTCCAGGTCTGGCTCACCGACGACGGTCGCCGCGTGCCGGTGCGGATGCGGTCGAGGGTCCCGGTCGGCGCCGTCTCCGCCGAGATGGAACGGTACCAGCCTTCTCCGAGCGTCCCCGAGCCGGAGGCCGGACCCCGCCCCAGCGCGTCCGTCGATTGAAGCGGCGAGGCTTCCTGGGGCGGAGTTTTGCATCGCCCACACGAGTTCTAACCCCCACGTGGTGGCGGCGGGGACGCGGTCGGCTCATCATGTGGATGCGGGGTGCATCCCCCGCCCCGGCCGCGGAGGTCATGGCATGGTTCACGGTGCGAGGCTCAGAGCGGTCGTCGGAGCGACGGTGGCGGTCCTTGGGTTGGGCCTCGGCCTCTCCCCGTCGGCCGAGGCTCATGGACACGGCTTCCACGGAGCCGTCTACGTGGGCGGCTTCTACGGCTGGGGCCCGTACTGGGGCGGTTGGGGTCCGTGGTGGGGCTGGGGCGGCGCGTACTGGGGCCCGTACTACCCGGAGGGAGGAGTGAGCCTCGGCGCCGCGATGGCGGCCGGGTTCGGGGCCATCGACCTCGACGTCAAGCCGAACCGGGCCGAGGTCTGGGCCGACGGCAAGTACGTCGCCGAGGCCCGCGATCTCGACGGCAACCCGTCGTACCTGTGGCTGAAGCAGGGGCCGCACCACCTGGTCGTCTACCACGGCGGGTACAAGCGCTTCGAGGAGGACGTCGAGGTCCACGTCGGGATGACGACCAACCTGAAGGTCCGCCTGGAGAAGGGAGAGTCCGAGCCTCCCCGCCGCGTCTCCCCGCCGGAAGCGCGAGCCGAAGCGGCGGGTCACGAGGAGGTACGCCACGAGCCCGGCGAGCTCCGGCTCAGGATCCTGCCGGACGACGCCTCGGTCTACGTGGACGACGAGTTCCGCGGGCCGGCTCAGGAGGTGAAGGGCCTCCGGCTCGAGCCCGGCAAGCACCGCGTCGAGGTCGCCCGACCCGGCTTCCGCACCGTGGAGCGGGAGGTCGAGGTCGAGGCGGGCCACCCCGTCGATCTCGAGGTCCTGCTGGAGCGGCCCTGACATCCAGCGACCCCGCGGCCAGCGACCGATGCCGAACGAGCCCCTCCTCGAGGCCGTCCGGCGGGCCCTCGCCGGAGACTGGTCGGCCGCGCACGTGATCGTCCAGGATCGGGAGGGAGACCCGGTCGCGGCCTGGATCCACGCCGTCGTGCACCGCCTGGAGGGCGACGTCGACAACGCCCGTTACTGGTACGGGCAGTGCGGGCGCGAGCTGCGCGCGGAGGTCTCGACCAAAGCGGAGCTCGCGGAGATCGAGGCGCTCCTCACCACCCGCGGGGGACCCGGCGGACGGCGACCGTGACGTTGGCGGACGCAGGAGCGATCGCGCGCAGCCGAGCCGCGCGGAGCGCCTCGACGCCGGCCAGGGCCATCGGTACGCGCAGCTGGAGGACGACATCCGGCGGGGCGGCGGCGAGCACGGCCCGGATCTCACGCTCCAGTTGCGCGACGTCGATCCCGGCGGCCACTTCGTGCACCCGCATCGGGCGCGTGGCGAGCGGCCGGAACTCGCAGGTCTCGAGCGTCCCGCCCCGCGCCCCGGTCCCGATCGTGGCCATCACGAAGCCCTTGGCCTCGTCCCGCTCGGCGAAGGACGTGCGCTCCACCGATCCCGCGTAGACGACCGGCGCCGGCAACGGCCGTCCGCCGAGATCGAGCCGCAGGACCTGGTGCCGGTGAACGTGCCCGGAGAGCACGACCGCCACGTCGCCTGGCAGGTCGCTCGCCCGAACCACGTCGTCGCCGTCTCGGAACGTGAACCCGGGCGGGGGACCGCAGACCGCCCCTTCGACGCACTGGTGGATGCAGAGGACCCGCGCGTCCGCCTCCGCCCGGCGGTAGGCCGTGGCGGCGAGCAGCGCCGGGAACGCTCGCCGAACGCCCCTGGCGCAGGGAAAGCCCGCGAAGGTCACCCGCAGCCCACGCCTCTCGACCACGATGGAGGACGGCCCGTGGATGACATGCAGTCGGGGGTGCAGGGCCAGGAGAGGGCGGGGAATCGCCGAGCGCTCGTGGTTGCCGGGGACGAGGACCACGTCGGCCCCCGCGTCCGCGACGCGCAGCAGCGGCAGCAGGGCCCGCTGGACGAGCGACGCCGGCACTCGGCTCCGGTACAGGAGGTCGCCTCCGTGCACCACGACGTCAGCCTCGCCTCGCCTCGCCGGTTCGAGGGCGTGGTCGAACGCGGCGAAGAAGTCGGGGCCGCGGCGGCGACGTTCGACTCGCGGCCGCGCGGGCAGGTCGAAGCCGAGGTGGGTGTCGGAGACGAACAGCACCCGCATTCCGACGCCGGCCGTCACACCCACCGCAGCACCGCCTGCAGCCGTCCCCGCGAGAGCCGCGCGGTAGGCCCTAGCCGCAGCTCGACGGTCGCCGACCCGCCGACGAGGGCTCGCAGCTCCGTGGTGAGCACCCGGAGCCGGTCGAAGGTGGCGACGTCGAAGGCGGCGCGTCGCTCGGCGGCGGTGCACGCGTGCCCGGGAGGAACAGGAACGCCGGCGTCGGGCTCGAGGTCGGCGCGGACGGCCACCGCGCCGACCCGGATCACGAGCAGGCGGCGTCTTTCCGCTCCCGGCTCGGTCCAGGCGAGGGAGGACTCGCTCAGCCGGACGAGCCAGCGCCCGCGCCGCACCGCGTGGGCGGCGCGGAGGGTGGTCTCCTCCAGAGCCCGCATCACCCGCTCCGCATCCCAGACCCGCTTTCGAGGGGTCTCGGGTTGCGGCTCAACGGGGGCGGCGGCGGACGCCAGGGCGCCAGATCGCCGACGCGCCCAGAGCCTCGAGCCGAGCCGAAGAAGACCCCGTGCGCTCGCCTCCGGGCCGTGCTCCTGCACGAACCGGGCGAGGCCCGCAGCGAAGCACTCCGGTCCCGGACCGTAGGCGGCATCCACTCCGACCGCGCGGGAGCGCTGCGTGAGCGCGGGCGGGCGGGACCCGCCGCCGCGGAGCGCGTCGCGCAGGGCCTGGAGGGCCTCGACGGGCGCCGGCGACACCAGGGGCCCGACCGCATGCTCAGGATCAGATCCCTCCCGCAGGCCCTCGAGGTTCGCGGTCGTGAACCAGACCGCCCGCCCACCCGCCGACAGAGCGACGTTGAAGGGTGGACAAAGGCGCTTGATCTCGTCCGCCTCCAGGAGGGCTGCCTCGAGCGCGGTCGCGGTTTCGGTGCAGGATACGTCCTGGACCTGGGTGAGCATCTCGAGGTTGCGCTCGCCCTCACCGGCGTGCGAGTGGAAGTGGCCTCTCACGCGCTGGCGGAGGGAGGCGGCCTTTCCGACGTAGAGGACGGAGCCGCCCGCGCGCAGGAACCGGTACACACCGGGACCGACCGGCAGCCCCCGACGACGCTCGGGCGGGAGCGGGAACTGGCGCCGGGAGCGGCGGGCCGGCCGCGCCAGCCATTCGTCCAGGGCGGCGAGGCTGGTGACACCCTCGCGCGCGGCCAGGAGCGTGACCAGGTGACGCCACACGAAAGCGGTCGCGACGACGTGGTCGGCGCTCCGGCGCAGGGGAGGGACCGCGGCCCCGAAGTAGCCGGCCAGCGCGCGCAGCGTGCGGCGGGGCAGCTCCGGGAAGAGCCGGCGGGCGATGGCGTGGGTGCAGACGAGGCGGAACGGGAAGGGCCCCGCTCCGTGCCGTCCGTGGAGGGCGCGGAGGAACGGCTCCTCGAAGCGGGCGAAGTGGACGACCAGCGGCACGGGCTCGCGAGCGACCTGCCGGGCTGCGCGCCCGAGAGCCTCCCACACCGCGGCGGGGGCCACTCCCAGGACCCATTCCGAGGTGCTGCGCCCGGTGAGCCGGGCGACGGCGGGCGGCAAGACGAACCCGGGGGGCGGAGCCACGACGTGGGCGGTCACCTCGGGCGCGGTGGGCTCGCGCGATTCGCCCGCCGAAAAGCGGGCCCAGCCGACCTCGAGCAGGGCCCCGCGTGAAGCGTCGGCGCCGGTGGCCTGGGCGTCGAACACCAGCACCGGAAGCTCCGCCAGCACGCCCTTCGCCCTGCCGTGCACCGGGCCAGTATCCGGGCGACCACGGCCACGGGCGGTCCGACGCGGGAGAATCGACAGGCCACCGCCCACGGGCGTAGGATCGGCCACCTCGGAGGCCCTCATGGACGACGCGCCGTGGCTCCGCCACTACGAGGACGGTGTCCCGCGCACGATCGCGTACCCGGAGATCACCCTCCCGGAGGCACTCGACCAGGTCGTCGCGCGCTTCCCGGAGCGGGTCGCCCTCCGCTTCTTCCTCGACGCGCGGCTGCCCGCGCCGGCCCTCACCTACCGGCAGCTCCAGGACCAGACCCTCCGCTTCGCGACCGCGCTCTTCCAGCTGGGCGTCCGCAAGGGCGACCGCGTCGCCCTCATGCTGCCCAACTGCCCCCAGATGGTCGTGGCCTTCTACGGCACCCTGCGGATCGGCGCCGTTCCCGTGAACACGAACCCCCTGTACGTGTCGCGGGAGATGAGGGAGCAGTTCGAGGACTCGGGATGCGAGACCGTGGTGCTCCTCGATCAGTTCTACCCTCGGCTGCGGGAGATCCACGCCGCCACGCGGGTCCGCCGGGTGATCGTCGCCGACGTGGCCGAGAGCCTGCCCTGGCCGGCGCGCCTCCTCGTCCGGCTCGCGCAGATGCGGAGGGGCGAGAGGGTGAGAGTCCCCGCCGGGACCGACACCCACCTCTTCCGCGAGCTGCTTCGCGCGTATCCGCCGACTCCGCCCGGGGCCGACCTCCGGCCGTCGGACCTCGCCCTCCTCCAGTACACGGGAGGCACGACCGGAACGCCCAAGGCCGCGATGCTCACCCACGGCAACCTGGTGGCGAACAGCCTGCAGGCCCGGGCCTGGTTCCCCCGGGCGGCGGAGGGCCGGGAGGTCTTCCTCGGGGCGATCCCGTTCTTCCACGTGTACGGGCTCACGTCGGTCCTCCTCTTCGGCGTCGTGGTGGGCGCCGAGATCGTCGTGATCCCGCGTCCCCGCCCGGTGGACATCGTGCTGGAGGCGATCCAGCGCTTCAGGGTCACGCTCTTCCCTGGCGTCCCCACCCTCTATGCCGCGATCAACGAGCACCCGCGGGTGGGAGAGTACGACCTGCGGAGCGGCGCCCTCTGCGTGAGCGGGGCGGCCCCCCTCCCGCGCGAGGTGTTCGAGCGATTCGAGGCTCTGACCGGCGGGCGCCTCGTGGAGGGCTACGGCCTGACCGAGGCCTCGCCCCTCACGCACTGCACGCCCCTCTTCGGCGAGCGGCGGGCGGCGAGCATCGGCCTTCCCTTCCCGGACACGGACGCGCGAGTGGTGGACCTCGTCAGTGGCCAACCGCTGTCGCCGGGAGAGGAGGGCGAGCTCGAGGTGCGCGGGCCCCAGGTGATGCTCGGCTACTGGGGCCGGGCCGAGGAGACGGCCGAGGCCTTCCACGACGGCTGGCTCCGTACCGGCGACGTGGCCCGGATGGACCCCGACGGCTTCTTCCACGTGGTCGACCGCCGGAAGGACATGATCGACGCCTCCGGATTCAAGGTGCTTCCCCGCGAGGTGGAAGAGGTCCTCTTCATGCACCCGAAGGTGCGCGAGGCGGTGGTGGCGGGAGTGCCGGACGCCTACCGGGGGGAGACGGTGAAGGCCTTCGTCGTCCTGAAGGAGGGCGAGACGTCGAGCGAGGAGGAGATCGTCGAGTTCTGCCGCCTCCATCTCGCCGCCTTCAAGGTGCCGCGCAAGGTCGACTTCCGGACCCAGCTCCCGAAGTCGATGGTCGGCAAGTACCTCCGTCGGGTCCTTGTCGAGGAGGAGCGGACGTAGGCGTCTACGCGACCAGCCGGTCCTCCGGGAGGGCGGCGTTCGCGGGCAGCTCGGGGAGCGCGGCGAGCTCGCGGTAGAGGGGCGCGAAGTCCGGCCGCGTCGCCTCGAAGAGCTGGTCGAAGCTCTCGATCACGAAGTAGGTCTCCTGGAAGGCGTCGATGCGGTACAGGCTCCGCATGACCCGCACGAGGTCGAACGCCACGCGGCGGGACCGCGGGCCCCGGACCGCGTGGTCGATCTCGCTCGGGGAGGAGAGGATCCCCGCCCCGTACACCCGTAGGCCGGCGGACGAGCGGATGAGGCCGAACTCCACGGTGTACCAGTAGAGCCGGGCCAGCCATTTCAGCGAGCCGAGCCCGGCCGCCTTCAGCCCTCCCTTCCCGTAGGCCTCCATGTAGTCGGCGAACACGGGGTCGAAGAGCATGGGCACGTGGCCGAAGAAGTCGTGGAAGACGTCGGGCTCCACGATGTAGTCGAACTCGTGCTCCTCCCGGATCCACCGGGTGACGGGGAACCGCCGGCCGGCGAGGTGCTCGAAGAACACGAGGTCGGGCACCAGGCCGGGGACCGCCACCAGGCGCCAGCCGGTCGCCGCGTCGAGCTGCCGGTTGACCACCTCGAAGCGGGGAATCCCGGCCGCGTAGTCGAGCGTGGCGAGGGAGGCCTCGTACTCGGCGCAGGCGCGCCCCGGCACGAGCTCGATCTGCCGCCGGTAGAGCCGTCGCCATCGGTCGTGCTCATCCGCCTCGTAGGCGGCGTGGTCCTGGTCGACGGTGTAGTCCGGCCGCATGCGGCCGTAGTCGCCCCGCAGGCCGTGGCTGGACTCGCCGTGGTTGGCGGGCCTCTCCGCGCTCGTCACGCCCGTCTCCTTTCGGGGATCCCTTCGGGAATGGTATCAGGATCGCCGGCCCCGGGACCCCGGCGTTGACGAGGTTTCACGGTTGCACCTCCTTTCGGCTTGCGGAATGGCCGTGGGATCGGCGACGTTTAGGGTTGCAGAGGTCCACAGAACCATGAAGCTCCGAATGGCCGTCTTCTCGGCCGGCGTCGTTCTCGTCGGTCTCTGGCTTCTCGGCCCGTCGCTGCCGGTGCGGGGGGCGGCGCCCCCCCCGGCCTCGCTCGCCCGGGCCACGTTCGCCGGCGGCTGCTTCTGGTGCATGGAAGCGTCGCTGGAGAAGGTTCCCGGCGTCGTCTCCGTCGTCTCGGGCTACGCCGGCGGTCGGGTCAAGAACCCCTCCTACGAGCAGGTATCCGGGGGGACGACCGGCCACGCGGAGTCGGTCCAGGTGGCCTACGACCCGGCCCGCCTGACCTACGAGCAGCTCCTCGAAGCGTTCTGGCACAACGTTGATCCCACCGACCCCGGCGGCCAGTTCTGCGACCGCGGGCACCAGTACCGCACCGCGATCTTCTACGAAGGCGAGACGCAGAAGCGGGCGGCCGAGGAGTCGAAGCGCGCGCTCGAGACCTCGGGGCGGCTTAAAAAGCCGGTGGTGACCGAAGTCGTCTCGCTCGAGGCCTTCTACCCGGCCGAGGACTACCACCAGGACTTCTACAAGAAGAACCCCCTCCGCTACATGACCTACCGGGCGGCGTGCGGGCGCGACCGGCGGCTCGCCGAGCTGTGGGGCGGCGAGGCGGGCAAGGTGGCCTCGGGGCACGGGACGAGCGGCGCGACCGGCGCCGGGAAAGGATGGCCGACCGTGAAGGACGGGACCTTCAAGAAGCCTCCGGCGGACGAGCTCAAGAAGACGCTCACGCCGCTGCAGTATCAGGTGACGCAGCAGAGTGGGACGGAGCGCGCGTTCTCCAACGAGTACTGGAACAACCACGAGCCCGGGATCTACGTCGACGTCGTGTCCGGCGAGCCGCTCTTCTCGTCGCTCGACAAGTTCGACTCCGGCTCGGGCTGGCCGAGCTTCACCCGGCCCCTCGAGAAGGCGAACGTGGAGCAGCGGACCGACATCTCGGCCGGCATGCTGCGGTCCGAGGTGCGCTCGAAGCACGCCGGCTCGCACCTGGGCCACGTCTTCGACGACGGGCCGAAGCCCACCGGCCTCCGCTACTGCATCAACTCGGCCGCCCTGCGCTTCATCCCCGCGGCCAAGCTCGAGGCCGAGGGCTACGGCGAGTACGGGAAGCTGTTCGAGAAGAGCGCCTCGTCCCGGTGACAGGACCGCCGTCCGCAGCCTCTCCGCCTCCCCGGTTCTGCAGCCCCGGCGGCATGACGGCCGTCATGCCGCCGGGCGCGTCGCTCCGGCTAGAGTGGCGTCGATGCTCTCGTCGTCGCCGGTCCGCCTTTCCCGAGCCCTTCTCGGCGAGGTGCAGGCCTTCGTCCGCCACGACGGGCGGCCCTCGACCGGCGTCCTGAAGGGGCCCGCACTTCGCGCCCGAAGGCGCCGCATCGAGTGGTCGCGTCACCTCGCCCAAGGGGCATTCCTCTTCACGGTCCTCCTGATCGGCTGGGAGTTCGCGCGCTGGACCCACGGGCTCGAGAGGGGCCTCGCCGCCGGACGGCGACCGCCGGGTGTCGAAGGCTTCCTGCCCATCGCATCGCTCCTGAGCCTCCGGCACTTCCTGGTGACCGGCGAGATCCATCCCGTCCACCCCGCCGGTCTCGTCGTCCTGCTCCTCGCCATCGGGCTCGGCCTCCTGGCCAAAAAGGCCTTCTGCTCCTGGGTGTGCCCGATCGGCACCGCCTCGGAGATCCTGGCCGCCCTCTCGCACCGCCTCTTGAGGCGCCGCCTCGCGCTACTCCGCCTGCTCGACCTCCCCCTGCGCTCGCTCAAGTACCTCCTCCTCGCCTTCTTCCTCTACGCGGTCTTCGTCGGAATGGACCGGGCCGCGGTCGGCGACTTCCTCGACTCGCCCTACAACCGCGTGGCCGACGTGAAGATGCTCTACTTCTTCGAGCGCCTCTCGCCGGTCGCGGTGACCGTTCTCGCCGGCCTCCTCCTGCTCTCCGTCGTCGTCCCGTACGCCTGGTGCCGCTACCTCTGCCCCTACGGCGCCCTCCTTGGGGCGCTCTCCCTCCTCTCGCCGCTCAAGATCACGCGCCACGCGCCCTCCTGCATCGACTGCGATCTCTGCACGACGGCCTGCCCCTCGCGCCTTCCGGTGGCCAGGCTCGCCCGGGTGCGCTCCGACGAGTGCTCCAGCTGCCTCTCCTGCGTCGCCGCCTGCCCGGTGACTCGGGCCCTCCGCGTCGAGGCGCCTTCGCCCTGGCGGCGTGCGGTGGGCCCGGCCGCCTTCGCCGCACTGGTGGTGGGCGTCTTCGTGGGAGGGACGCTCCTCGCGAGGGCCACGGGTCACTGGAGGAACGCGATCACCGACGCGGAGTACTCCCGCCGGATCCAGGCGATCGACTCTCCGGCCTACGCCCACGACAAGGGACGGGTGCCGAGCCGCCGGGAGTGGGAAGGCGCCGAGGCCAGGGCGGGCTCCGAACCGGCGGTGGCCCGCTGACCGAGCGGCCGATCCGCGTCACGGAGCGGCCGGCGCATTGGATAGAATCGACCCCGGTCGCTCCACCCGCGGGCCGGCGTCTCCGCCGGACGAGGAGGCGAGAAGCGTGGCGCGCATCGTCGTCGTGGGCTCGGTTGCGCAGGACGAGGTGGTGACCCTGCGACAACCGCTCCGGGCCGGCTGTCACCTCGACGCGGCAGGGAGGACGCTCCGCCTGGGCGGAGGCGGGGCGAACACCGCGATCCCCCTGAGCCATGCCGGGCACCACGTCGTCCTCGTGGCTCCCGTCGGAGCCGACGCGGTCGCGGAGTGGCTGCTGGCCGAGCTCAAGGCCACGGGCATCGACGTGTCCGCCCTCGCCCGCGTTCCCACGGACAGCACGCGCTCGCTCGTCCTGGTTGATCCCGAAGGCGAGCGGACGATCATCAACCTCCAGCGCTGCCGGGAGGCGGGCCCGCCCCGTCGCCTGTCCCTCCTCGAGGCGGACGCCGTCTACGTCCGCAGCCGCGACCTCGATCTGGCCGTCTTGCTGGCGGAGGTGGCGAAGCGCGGCCTCGTGGTCGCCCACGTCCCGCCGCTCGATGCGGGGTCCCGGCCCGCGCACATCCTGGTCGGCTCCGAGCCGGACCTTCCCCCGAGCTTCCTGGCCGATCCCTGGGCCGCCGGGCGCGCGATCGCCGGCGACGGTCTGCGGCTCGTCGTGGTGACGCGAGGCCCGCGGGGCGCGGAGGCCTTCGGCGCTTCGGAACGAGTCGCCGTGCCGGCGCTCGCGGTGCCGGTCGTGGACTCGACCGCGGCCGGCGACGTCTTCGCCGCCGGCCTCGTCCACGCCCTGGCCCTCGGCCGGCCAACCCGGGCCGCGCTCCAGACGGCCGTCGCGTGGGGAGCAGCGACGGTCGCGTGCCCGGGCGTGCCGAGCCGGGAGACGATCGCGGGACTGCTGTAGACTGGCGTCGAGGAGACGAGGCATGAGACCCACCATCCGGACCGCCCTCGCCCTGGGCCTGCTGTGCGCCGCGGGACGAGTCGCGGCCTCCGCCGCCGACCTCGAGCGGGTGCTCCCGTTCGTCGCCGACGACTATGGGAAGGCCCTGGCCGAGGCCCGGGCCCAGAAGCTCCCGCTCTTCATCGAAGCCTGGGCTCCCTGGTGACACACCTGCCGCTCGATGAGGGCCTTCGTCTTCACTGACGCGGCCCTCACGAGCCGCGCCGGACGGTTCGTCTGGCTCGAGCTGAACGTCGACGACGAGAGGAACGCCGGCCACCGCGAGCGGCTGTCGCTCGACGGGCTCCCCACCTTCTACGTCGTCAACCCTGCTGACGAGTCGGTCGTCATGCGGCGGGTGGACGGCATGTCCGTTGCGGAGATGGAGGCCTTCCTCGACGAGGCGCGCTCCGCGGTGACCGGTGCCACCCCCTCCTCACCTCTGGAAGCCGCGCTCGCCCGAGCCGACCGCCTCAACGGCGAAGGGAAGAAGGCCGAGGCCGCGGCTGCCTACCGCGAGGCCCTCGACCTGGCTCCCGCCGCCTGGCCGCCCTACGGCCGGGCGGTCGGCGCCCTCCTCTTCCTCCAGCAATCGCTCGGCGAGGAGGAGAGGTGCGTGGCTCTCGCTCGAGAGACGCTGCCCCGAGTCCTCGGCTCGCCGGCCTCGGTCATGGTGGCCCGGAGCGGCCTCGACTGTTCCCTCGACCTGAAGAAGGACGATGCCGGTCGGGCCGCGGCGATTCAGGAAATGGAGACGGCGACCCGCGAGACGCTCGCCCCGCCCGGAGTGGGGGCGGCGGCCGACGACGTGTCGTCGAGCTACCTGTCGCTCATCCAGGCCCGCCGGGATGCGGGCGACGCCGCCGGCGCCACCAGGGATGCCGAGGCCTGGGCGGCGTTCCTCGAGTCGCAGGCGCGAGCGGCCCGGACGCCGGAGCAGCGCGCGGTCTTCGACTCGCACCGGCTCTCCGCCTACCTGGAGCTCAAGCAGCCGGAGCGGGCCATCTCGATGCTGCAGGAGTCGGAGAAGGACCTCCCGGACGACTACAACCCGCCGGCCCGCCTGGCCGTGGCCTTCCTCGAGATGAAGAAGGCCGACGAGGCGCTCGCCGCCTCCAACCGCGCGCTGCCCAAGGTCACCGGTCCGCGGCGGGTCCGCGTCCTGCAAACCCGCTCGGAGATCTTCGCCGCCAAGGGCGACGCCGCGGCGTCGCGCGAGGCCCTCGAGCAGGCCCTCGCCTGCGCCGAGTCGTTGCCTCCCGGCCAGCGCTCGGACGGCCAGATCAAGGCGCTCAAGAAGAAGCTGCAGGGCCCCCCGACCGAGCCGAAGGCCTGAGGCGTCCCGAAAGGCCGAGCGGAGGGGGCTCAGGCTCCAGGTCCTCGCGTTCCCGCCCGGACCTCCTCCGCGAGGGCGAGGCGCTGCAGCTCGAGGCTGTCCCGCAGGAGCGGTAGCGGCTCCCCGGGCCAGGCCCCGGCGGCAGTAACATCGGTGGTCAGCTCTCGGACTGGAGGCCCACCATGCGACCGCTCCCCGCCCTGCTCTTCGTCCTCGCCCTGGCGTCTCCCGCCGCGCCGGGGGCGGACGCGCCACCCGCCCCCGACGAGATGCGCCTTCGCGCCATGGCCGCGCGCTTCGCGCCGGTGCCGATCGGCGCCGACGTGAGCGGCCTCCCCGCGACCGAGCGGTGCGCCCTCGTGAAGCTGGTCGGGGCGGCACGGGTCCTCGACGGGCTCTACCTCCGCCAGGTCTGGGGGGGCAACGAGGCGCTGCTGTTCGAGCTCCTGGCCGACGATTCGAGCCTGGGACGGGCCCGACGGCACGCCTTCCTCGTCGACAAGGGGCCCTGGTCGCGCCTGGACCACGACGCGCCGTTCCTCCCCGGCGTTCCCCCGAAGCCGGAGGGTGCCGGCTTCTACCCCGCCGACGCCACGAAGGCCGAGGTCGAGGAGTGGATGAAGGGGCTGCCCGAGGCCGGCCGCGCGGCCGCCCAGGGCTACTTCACGACGATCCGGCGCGCGCCGGACGGCCGGCTGGTCGCCGTGCCCTACAGCGTCGAGTACCAGGCGGAGCTCGGCCGCGCGGCGGAGCTGCTGCGCGAGGCGGCGGAGGCGACGGCGCAACCGACGCTCCGGGCCTTCCTCGAGAAGCGTGCGGCGGCCTTTCTCAGCAACGACTACTCCGCGAGCGACGTCGCCTGGATGGAGCTCGACTCGACTGTCGAGCCCACGATCGGGCCCTACGAGACCTACGACGACGGCTGGTTCGGCTACAAGGCGGCCTTCGAGGCGTTCATCGCCCTGCGCGACGAGAAGGAGACGGCGAAGCTCGCCCGCTTCTCCTCCGAGCTGCAGTGGCTCGAGGACCGCCTGCCCATCGACCCCGCGTGGCGCAACCCGAAGCTCGGGGGGATGGCGCCGATCCGCGTCGTGGACGTCGTCTTCTCCTCGGGCCAGGGCAACTGCGGCGTGCAGACCGCGGCCTACAACCTGCCCAACGACGAGCGGGTCGTCGCGGAGAAGGGCAGCAAGCGGGTGATGCTCAAGAACACCCAGAAGGCGAAGTTCGACGGCGTGCTCCTGCCGGTCTCGCGGATCGCCCTCGCCGCCGCCGACCGGGCAAACGTGGACTTCGAGGCGTTCTTCACCCACATCCTCATGCACGAGCTCATGCACGGCCTCGGCCCCCAGAACATTCGGGTCTCCGGGCGGGAGACCACGGTCCGCCTCGAGCTCAAGGACACCTTCGGCGCCCTCGAGGAGGCGAAGGCGGACATCTCGGGCCTGTGGGCGCTGCAGCAGCTCGTGGACAAGGGGGTCCTCGACCGCTCCTTCGAGCGCACGATGTACACGACCTTCCTCGCCTCGGCGTTCCGCTCGATCCGGTTCGGCATCGGCGACGCCCACGGGAAGGGACAGGTGCTCCAGCTCAACTTCCTCCAGGACGCCGGCGCCTTCCAGGTGGCCGCCGACGGAACGTTCTCCGTGGACGCGGCGAAGGTGAAGGCGGCCGTGGCGGCCCTCACCCGGGAGATCATGACCATCCAGGCCCAGGGCAGCTACACCCAGGCGAAGGCGATCCTTGAGCGGCTGGGCGTCGTGAGGCCTGACACGCAGCGGGTCCTCGACCGCTTGAAGGACGTCCCGGTCGACATCGAGCCCCGCTTCGTGACCGCAGAGCAGCTGGAGGGGAGGTGAGCGCGCTCTTCCAGACGTTGCGGCTGCGCGAGGTGACCCTCCGCAACCGCATCGCCGTCTCGCCGATGTGCCAGTACTCGTCCCGCGACGGGATGCCGACGGACTGGCACCTCGTCCACCTCGGCAGCCGTGCTGTGGGGGGGGCCGGCCTCGTCATCGCCGAGGCGAGCGCCGTCTCTCCCGAGGGCCGGATCAGCCCGGACGACACCGGCCTCTGGTCCGATGCGCACGCGAAGGCCTGGGCCCCCATCGCGCGCTTCGTCGAGGCGCAGGGCGCGGTCCCCGGGATCCAGCTCGCGCACGCGGGCCGCAAGGCCTCGACGGATGCACCGTGGCGCGGGGGCCGGCCCCTGGGTGAGGGCGCCGGCGGCTGGCGGCCGGTCGCGCCGAGCCCCCGTCCGTTCGCCGAGGGCCACCCCGTCCCGCGTGAGCTGTCGAGCGACGACATCGAGGCCGTCGTGGGCGCCTTCCGCGACGCGGCGCGCCGCGCCGCCGATGCGGGGTTCCTCGTGGTCGAGATCCACATGGCGCACGGCTACCTCCTCCACCAGTTCCTGTCTCCGCTCACGAACCGCCGGGCGGACGCCTACGGCGGGCCCCTCGAGAACCGCATGCGCCTGCCGCTCGAGGCGGCCCGGGCGGTGCGCGAAGCCTTCCCGGTGGAGCGGCCCGTCTTCGCCCGTGTCTCGGCCACGGACTGGGTGGAGGGCGGGTGGGACCTCGAGCAGTCCGTCGCCTTCGCCCGCCGTCTGCGCGAGGCCGGGGTCGACCTCGTCGACTGTTCGAGCGGGGGGACCGTGCCGGATGCCAGGGTCCCACTGGCTCCCGGCTACCAGGTGCCGTTCGCGGCCGCGATCCGCGAACGGGCCGGCACCCTGACCGGGGCGGTCGGGCTCCTCACCGAGCCCGCTCAGGCGGACGCGGTCGTGGCCGAGGGCAAGGCCGACATCGTTCTCCTCGCCCGCCAGATGCTCCGCGACCCCTACTGGCCCCTCCACGCGGCGGTGGCGCTCGGCGACGAGGCGCCGTGGCCCGTCCAGTACCTCCGGGCCCGGCCGTCTCGCTGACGTGCTCGCGCTCCTCGGCGTCTTCCTGATCGGCCTCTCCAAGGCCGGGTTCGCGACCGGCCTCGGCATGCTCTCGACGCCCCTCATGGCCCAGGCCCTGCCCGCCCGCACGGCGATCGGCGTGATCCTCCCTCTCCTGTGCCTGGCCGATCTCTTCACGCTGGCCGTCTACTGGCGCCGCTGGGACCTGCGCCTCGTGGCCTGGCCTCTCGTGGGGACCGCGGTGGGCATCGGCCTCGCCACCGCCTTCGTGACCGCGATCGGCGACCTGGCGCTGCGCCGGTCGATCGGGACGACCGGCCTCGTCCTGACGGTCCTTCTCGTCGTCCGCAACCTCTACCACCCCCACGCCGTCTGGCGCCCCGCGCCCTGGCACGCCGTCCTCGTCGGGATCGTGGCCGGCGTCAGCTCGACGATCGCCCACGCCGCGGGTCCGGTCATCGCCCTCTTCCTCCTCGCGCAGCGCCTCGATAAGACGAGCTTCGTCGCCACGAGCGGGGTCTTCTTCGCCGTGAACAACCTGCTCAAGGTCCCGCCCTACGTGGCCACCGGCCTCATCGACGCGGGCACGCTCGGGCTCTCGCTGCGCTACGCGGCGGCCGTGCCGCTGGGGATCGCGGCCGGCTACTGGGCCAACCGGCTCCTGCCCCAGAGGCACTTCGACGCGGTGGTGGCGGCGCTCATGATCGCCACCTCGCTCCAGCTGCTCCTCACCTGAGGCGGAGAGCCGTCCGGGCTATGATCCGGGAGGGTCGGCCGGGGGCCGGCCCGGCAGGAGACCACCGCTCCAGATGAACCGGGAGGCCCTTCGATGCATCGATTCGCCGTCGCTCTCGCGCTGGGCATGAGCGTGTCCGGGACCGCCGCCGCCGAGGACGCCGCCCGGGCACCCGTCCCCGAGGACCGCTACCTCTGGCTCGAGGACGTGACCGGCGAGAAGGCCCTCGACTGGGTCCGGGCCCGGAACGCGGAGAGTGCGAAGGCTCTCGAGACCGGCGACTTCGCCGCCCAGGAGAAGCGCCTGCTCGACATCCTGGATTCCGACGCCCGCATCCCCTACGTCGAGAAGCTGGGCCGCTGGTACTACAACTTCTGGCGCGACGCCCGCAACCCGCGCGGCCTCTGGCGCCGGACGACGCTCGAGGAGTACCGCAAGGAGCATCCTGCCTGGGAGACGGTGATCGACCTCGACGCCCTCGACGCCGCGGAGAAGGAGAACTGGGTCTGGCACGGGGCCGACTGCCTCCGGCCGGAGTACCGGCGATGCCTGCTGTCGCTCTCCCGCGGCGGCGCCGACGCCGCCGTCACCCGCGAGTTCGACCTCGAGACGAAGGCGTTCGTGAAGGACGGCTTCTCCCTGCCCGAGGCCAAGAGCAACACCGGCTGGCTCGACGCCGACACCCTGTACGTCGGCACCGACTTCGGCCCCGGCTCCATGACGACCTCCGGCTACCCGCGGATCGCGAAGGTCTGGAAGCGGGGCACCCCGCTCGCGGCGGCCGAGACCCTCTACGAGGGGAAGGCCGACGACATGGTCGCCTTCGCCTACCGCGACCCGACGAAGGGCTTCGAGCGCGACTTCGTCCACCGGGAGATCACGTTCTACACCAACGAGACGTTCCTGCGCCGCGACGGGAAGCTGGTCAGGATCGAGAAGCCGGACAGCGCCAACGTCACCGTTCACCGCGACCTCCTGCTCATCCAGCTCCGCGACGACTGGACGGTGGGCGGGAAGACCTACCCCGGCGGCGCCCTCCTCGCCACGGACTTCGAGGGCTTCCTGAGGGGCGAGCGGCAGATCGACGTGCTCTTCGAGCCGACGGAGAGGCGGTCGCTCGCCGGGTTCGGCCCCACCCTGAACCACGTCCTGGTCAACGAGCTCGACAACGTCCGCAGCCGCGTCTACGTCCTCTCCCGGCGGAACGGGAAGTGGACGAGAGAGCCGCTGCCCGGGGTGCCGGAGTTCGGGACGGTGAGCGCCAGCGCGGTGGACGAAGACGAGTCGGACGACTACTTCATGAACGTCACGGACTACCTCTCCCCGACCAGCCTCTTCCTCGGCACCGCGGGGAAGGGGGCGCCGGAGAGGCTCAAGCAGCTTCCGGCGCTCTTCGATGCACGGGGCCTCGCCGTTGCCCAGCACGAGGTTCTCTCGAAGGACGGGACGCGGATCCCCTACTTCGAGGTCGCTCGATCGGGGCTCACCCTCGACGGTCGGAACCCCACCCTCCTCTACGGCTACGGCGGGTTCGAGATCCCCGAGGTGCCGCTCTACAGCCCCGGCCAGGGAGCGGCCTGGCTCGAGCGGGGCGGGGTCTACGTGGTGGCCAACATCCGCGGCGGCGGGGAGTTCGGGCCGAAGTGGCACCAGGCCGCCCTCAAGGCCAACCGGCCCAAGGCGTACGAGGACTTCATCGCGGTGGCCGAGGACCTCGTGCGCCGGAAGGTGACCTCGACGCCCCATCTCGGCATCCGGGGCGGGAGCAACGGCGGCCTCCTGATGGGCAACATGCTCACGATGCGCCCCGACCTCTTCGGCGCGATCGTGTGCCAGGTGCCGCTCCTCGACATGCGGCGGTACAACGTCCTCCTCGCCGGCGCGAGCTGGATGGAGGAGTACGGCAACCCCGACGACCCGAAGGAGTGGGAGTTCATCCGGACGTTCTCTCCGTACCACAACGTGCTGGCCGGCGTGCGGTACCCGCCGACGCTCTTCATGACCTCGACCCGCGACGACCGCGTGCACCCCGGCCACGCCCGCAAGATGGCCGCCCTGATGCGGGACGCCGGGCAGGACGTTCTCTACTACGAGAACATCGAGGGCGGGCACGGCGGAGCGGCCGACAACAAGCAGGCTGCCCACATGAACGCACTCGCCTACGCCTTCCTCTGGCAGAGGCTGCGCTGATCCGGCGCGCTACTCCAGCGCCACCCGGATGGCGGCCTCGAGCGTCGCCTGGTCCTGGAAGTTCATGAAGTGCCGGACGACCGTGCCCCGGCGGTTCACGAAGAACATCGTTGGAAAGACGCTCACCGACCCGTAGGCCTCCTGCACCGCGGCGGTCATGTGGCCGAGGGTGAACGGCAGGGCGTTCTTCTTCGCGTAGGCGGCGCGGTCCGCGTCGGAGTCGGGCAGCTCCAGGGCGCGGTCCGCGTTGAGGGCGACGATGCGGAAACCCCGCCCGGCGTACGCGCGGCCGAGGTCGGCGAGGAGAGGGGCGGTCCGCACGCAGGGCGGGCAGCCGGTGAACCAGAAGTAGACGAGGTGCGCCTTCCCGGCGAGCGACTCCGACGTGAGGGGCTGCCCGTCGTAGGTCGTCGTCGCGAAGGCGGGAGCGGGGCGGCCCTCCCAGCCGGTGATCGTCCGCTCCAGGGCCTTCCCGAACCGCGGATGGGCGAGGATCCGGTCGACGTCGACCTTCGTGATCTCCCCCGTCCCCGCGTCGCGCGTGATGAAGCGGGGCAGGCGCGGGTCCGACTCCATGATCCGGAGCATGACGTCGGCCTCGCCCGGAACCTCGAAGTGGAACTGTTCGGCGATCTCGCGCAGCGTCGGGGGCTTCCCGGCCGCGGCCACGTGCTGGGCCATGTAGAGCGGCATCTTGAAGAAGGCGTTGAAGAGCCGGTTGAGGACGGCCCGCTCGTCGGGCTGGGTGAAGACGGTGTTGTAGAGCTCCGACACCACGACCGGCTGGCCGGGCTCGACGTGGGCCGTCAGGTACTCGACGACCCGCACCTCGGCCTCCGGGGGCGCGGCAAGCAGCAAGGCGAGGAGGAGAGGGGTCATGGTCCTCCGGTCAGTCGCCGGGCTCGGGAAGCGCGGCCCGCCGCGCCGCCCGCACGTCGTTGTTCGAGACGAGCGCGCCCGTGACGTCCCGAGCCTCGAGGAAGGCGTCCGTGCCCGGCGCGGCCCGGCTGTCCCGCACGACCGCGTCCTCGCCGCGGGTGAGGCGGATCGCGGAGCCCTGGCTCCCGGCCTGCCGGCCGCGGAACCCCTCGACGACGAGCTCCCGGAACGACTCCGCCTCGACCGCGTGGGTGAAGTAGGAGGGCGCGTCGTCCGCCCACTCGACGCGAAGGTTCCGTACCGTCAGCCGCTCGGTGTGGAGGGCGAGGAGCGCGGGCAGGTCGCGCTTGAAGAGGGACAGCTCGGGGTCGCGGGTGAGGCGCATGTCCACGTTGCCCCCCCAGGCGTCGGAGTTCGGCCCGCGCCGCACCCGGAGCCGGACGTCGTCGAGCGTCACGTCCTCGATCACGCTGTCGGGCGAGCCCCAGAGGATCATCCCGTGCTGGCCCTCGACGCGCAGCCGGGCGAAGGTCACGTCGCGGATTCGCCCCGGCTTCGTCACTCCCGGTGCCCAGAGGACCGCCGAGACGTGGACCGGCTCGGCCTTGCCCCACCAGTGCCCGGTCAGGAGGCGCGTCCGCAGCACGATGTCCGAGAAGACGATGTTCTCGACCGAGCCCGACCCCCGGACGAAGACCCCCAGGCCACGGTTGGCGTCGTGGATCACGAGGTTCGAGAAGACGCAGTCGCGGATGTCCCGCGTGTGGTCGTACCCCACCCGGATGGCCACCGACCGGGTGGAGAGGGTGCAGCCCGTGACCACCACCCGCCGGGAGCCGAAGAGGGCGACGCAGTCGTCTCCGGTGTCGATGTCGCAGCCCAGGATCCGCACGTCGTCGCACTCGACGAGGTCGATCCCGTCGTCGTTCGGGACCCGCCTCCCGCTGGCGTCGCTGTTGATCCGGACCGCCTCGATCGTGACGTTCTCGCACCGGCGGCAGTGGGTCGTCCAGGTGGGAGAGTTCTGGATGGTGACCCCGTGCACGAGCACGTCCCGGCAGCCGAAGAAGCGGACGAGATTGCCCGGCCGCTCCCCGTGAGCGATCGGCCCGTCCGGGAAGAGCACCCCCTTCGGCATGAAGCCCTCTCCCTGCCGGGTGAGTCGCCGGTCGAAGTCCCCCGAATCGTGCGGCCTCGTCGGGTCGTGGAAGGCCATCGCGTTGCCGTCGATCGTGCCCCTCCCGACGATCGCCACCCGCTCGGCGTCGCGGGCGGTCAGCACGCCTTTCCGCTCCGACTCCCCGCTCGCGTCGCGGCCCTCGACGGCGTAGTCCTCGAGCCGGGGGCTTCCGAGAATCGTCGCCCCGGCCTCGAGGTGGAGGGTGACGAACGAGCGCAGCTCGATGGGCTGGGTGAGGTACGTGCCCGGGGGGACCTGCACCGTGCCCCCGCCGGCCGCGTGGCAGGCGTCGATCGCACCCTGGAGGGCGGCGGTGTCGAGCGCCTCGCCGTCGCCCCTCGCCCCGCGCTCACGGACGTCGAACGGGCCGCGGCCGGTGGACGGAGCCGCCGCCCCGGCCGGGGCGGAGAGCACGGCGGGCACCAGAGCGCCGCCGAGCAGGGCACCGCGGCCGAGCAGCCGGCGACGACCTGCATCGGCGGGCTCCGAGCGAGAGCACCTCATGACGACCTCCCTGACAAGCCTACTTCTTCACCAGATCCTTGTAGCCGATCAGCTCGATGCCTCGGCGGCTCGACAGCGCCTTCGCGGCGGGGCTCGTCCAGGCGTCGGTCACGCCCTGCCGGTCCACGGCCACGTTCTCGTACCCCCGGTGCCAGATCCCGCGCATCTCCGGGGTGTCCAGGGCCGGGTGGTCGACGAACACCCACGTGCCGGGGGGAAGCTTCTCGAGCACGCGGAGGAAGCTCGCGACCTTCTCCGCCGGCGTCGCCGGCCTCCCGTCCCAGCCGACCGACCTCGCGCCGGCGGCCTCGGTGTCGATGTCGAGCCGGTACTCGCCGGCCAGCCGCTTCACCAGCGCGACGACCTCCGGCCCGAGGGACGGGAAGCCCATGTGATCGGAGAGGTGGCTGAGCTGGGGCACCTCGCGCTTCGTCAGCTCGATCTGGGCCCGCAGCTCGCGCTCGATCTCGTCGAGCTTCCAGGGCTGCTCCTTGAGGGCCCGCTCCTTCCCGTAGTTGGGGCCCGGCCAGATCATCGGGAAGAAGTAGCCGGCGGGCTCGATAAGGCTCGGGGCCGCCGTCAACGGTCTCCACTTGACGTTCTCCCACTCGCTCGTGAGGGCCAGGTGCAGGCCGACGTCGAGGCCGGGATTCTCCCGCAGGAGGCGGGCGGCCTCGGGAAACCACGGCCCGACCGCCATCACCTCGACGTCCCGCATCACCCCGTCCTTGAAGCAGCGGATCACGGCCTCGTTCGAGGCCTGGGACGAGGCCATGTCGTCCCCGCGGACGACGAGGCGCACGGTGGGGGAGCCAGCCGGGGCGGGGCCCGGCACCGCGGCCACGAGGCCGAGAGTGGCCCCGAAGGCGAGAAGAAGAGGACGGCCGGTTCCGCGCATGGTCGATCATGCCCCAGCGGACGGGCAGGAGGGGAGAGCCCTTCGGCTCACGGCATACGCCCGCGAATGGACCTACACTCTGCCTCGGGTCCGATCGTCGAGCCG
>Ga0335085_10004169_pt1 | contig 24175 bp, 20 predicted proteins | sample Lox_Sample_45_FD_206712 | JGI IMG/M metagenome (GOLD analysis project Ga0335085, IMG submission 206712) | Soil microbial communities from Loxahatchee National Wildlife Refuge, Florida, United States - Lox_Sample_4.5 | ecosystem: Environmental > Terrestrial > Soil > Wetlands | place: USA...
CGCAAGCCGGGCGCGCCGGTCGGGCGGCGATGTGCGCCTCGACTACAAGCCACGGCGGCCACGCTGAGTGACACCGTCTTAAACGACCACCGCCGGCCAGCATCGCCGAATACGGGTTGCCCGGCGCTGGTGACTTCGCCACGGCCGGGCGGCACGGACCGCCGTTATGGTGTCGAGCTCAACTGGCAGGGCTGGGTTGGCTGCGGCCCTGGCGAGGTTGCTGTCCTGGCCAGGACTTTAATGCCCGCCGGACCGCCCGCCTCGGCTCAGCACGGCCGAGCGGGCTTGCCCGGTGCCGTGGGCGGCCCGCCGGGCGCGTGCTCAGCTGGGCGGCGACGCTGCGGCTCTCGCATCGGCCCAGGCGCGAGCATCGGCGGCATCGAGTATCGCCACTTCTGCCTGGTCGACCGCCCAGGCAGCGTAGTCCAGCGCGTCGGCTGCGTTGTCCTCCGCCAGCTCGGCGTCTCTCTCGGCCGCCTTCACATCGCGCTCGTCGCGTTTACGCTCCATCCGTTCTTGCAGCGCCTGCATCTTGGCCGACGTGTCGGCCTTGAACGACTGCCACTGGGTGTGTGCCTGGTCCGCCGCCTGGTCCGCCTTGCCGTGGACGGTTTCCCTCGCGGTATCGGCCTTTGCCTTGGCGGTGGCCACCCGCGCCCTGATCTGCTCGTTTGTTTCATGCTGGGAGGCGTCCAGCGAGCTCTTGAGGTCGGCCACCTTGGCCTGCAGCGCGTCAACCTGCTCGGACAACGACATGTCGTCCCCCTCACCACACTCCGGCCGGCTTGTTCACGTCAGGTGACCGGCCGTCCCGCAGCCAACGTCCCACCGCGCGCGAAGACCGTCAACCCCCTCGCCCGCCGGCAATGTGCCGCCAAGATCTTCCAGGCCCCTGGCCGCGGTATTCACCATGGGGCCGATGGCCCACACGTCCTCGCGGCTCAGCGCGCTGACCGTGAGCAGCCCTGCGGGTAGCCTCACCCTGCCAGCTCGCCCGTGGTAGCGGCGCTAGGCGAGTCCACCTGACCGGCCCGGTTCCGGCCGTTCCGGGCGAGCAGGGAGGCCGACGGCCGCCTCGGCTGCCATGCACTCGCCGAACCTCCATCGCCCGGCAGCAAGGCATTGACTTAGGTAAGGCTAACCTAATCTAATGATGGAATGGACTTCGAGGTACTTCCCGGGCCATCCCTCCCGGAGCTGGCCCGCACCGCGCTCGCCCGGGCCGCGGCCGCCACCGTCAGCCACGCCAGTCCCCCGAGCAGCCTGCCCGCGGCCATCCAGGTGCCCGTCCGGGCCAGCCGGGACGGCAGCCCGGTTCTCCTGGCCCACGCCGGCTCCGTGCTGGACCGGCGGCTGGCAGCATTCCCGGAGGCGGTCACCGTGTCCGTCCCCGCGGGCGTGCCATACTCGGCTCTCCGGCTCGCTGGCGGGGCCCGGCCCGCGGCACGGGACCGCACTGCGGGAATCACCGCCCACGCCCTCGCCGTGCGGTCAGTCGAGTTCGCCGGCGCCATCCCCGCCCGCATCCCGCTCGCGCAGTACCGGGCCGCAGCGCCCGATCCGCTGTGGCGCGAGGCACCCGGCGTGCTGACCCACCTGCAGCACCGCCACATGACCGAGCTCATCGACTGTGTCCGTGCCCACGGCATGCCGCAGGCCGACTGGGTCATCCCCCGCGGCCTGGACCGCTACGGCCTGCAACTTCTCGTGCTCGCCCCCAGCGGCGTCGCGATGGCCCGGCTGTCCTTCCCCGACGGGCCCGTCACCTCGCTCCGAGACGTCCCTGCCTCCATCCGCACGGCCCTGACCTGCCGCTGCCAGTCCGCAACCGGGCATCACAACGGGCATGCACCCAGCGCCTAGCCCAGCCGCCCGCCGGCAGCCCGAGCACACGGCAGACGCTGCGAGTGAAGCTGCTGCTTCCCGGCCCGGACAGGACCAACCGCAGGCTGACGGGATCACCGGGCTGATGGATCTGCTCGCGTCGCCCGAGGCCACCTGCCCGGTACGCCCACAATCGGATTCTGCGATCTCGGCCAGGGCCCCGTACGGGAACGCCGTTGGATCCGGCCCACGGCTCTGGCAACGCCGCCAGCACCCGTTTCCGCGCAGCAGCTGCCGGCTGGGGTGGCGGCTGATTAGCCGCGTGCTCGCGGGTTCTCCTCAACGAGCCTGGCTCCCTGAGCAGCGATGGACAGGGCTGCCACGCCGCGGGGGTCGCCGAGCGACTGGCCGCTGAGCGCTTCCAGGCGGTGCAGCCGGTTCCGTACGGTGTTGCGGTGGCAGTAGAGCTGCCGTGCGGTGGCCGACGCGTTCCCGCCGCACTCGAGCCAGGTCCGCAGCGTGGTCAGCAGGATGTCCCGCTCTGCTGGGGCGAGAGCAACGACCTGGCCGAGCAGCCGGTGAACCACCCTGGCGGAGATCTCCGGTGCACCCGCTAGCAGGGCCGCCACCCAGTCATCGTCGATGCTGGCCACGCCGGTGCTGCCGGGCGGCAGGCACCTTCTGGCGACGGCTGCGATCCCGAGGGCCCGGCTGGTGTCGAGGGCGTCGTCATACTCGGCGCTGATGCCGACTCTGCTGGTCGCCGCCTCGGTGAGCAGATCCCTGATGACACGCGGGTTCCGGTCCTGGCTGACCGCGATCAGGCCCACCTGCTCGTCCGCGCGCAGGCGCCAGGCCGACGGCACGCCGCGGCGCCGGAGGAACTGGGCCGCCCCGGGCAGGTTCTCACTGCCTGCTCCCGGTGTTTCGGCGGACACGGCCAGGTAGGGGCCCCGTTCCGGCAGGCCGATCGCGGGCAGGCTGCCGCCGAGCATCTTCCACTCGCCCAGCCGCCCCTCGAACAGGGCATCGAGCAGCAGCGTCCGTTGCTGCTCATCCTTCCGGGCGGACTCGATCAAGGCGTCGCGGTACTCGGCGTTGACGGCCTCGGAGCTGGTGTCTACCCAGGCCCAGACCGTGGCCGACCCGCGCACCAAGCCGTCCAGCCATTCCGGGCCCTTGCGCAGCGCCCGGTCGGCGAGCGCACCCCAGATGACCTGAAAGCCCAGCCGGTAGGCGTGCAGCACCGAGCCCAGCGGCACGCCCTGCTCGGCCCGGCGCCGGGCGGTATCGCGCGAGGAGGCGGTGCTCGGCGGCCGCTGGCTGGCCAGATCCTCAACGAAACTGGCCAGGTTTTCCCGGACGCTGTGGCGCAGGTCCTCGGCATCGACGGCAGGGTAAGACTGGTCGGCCTGCAGCAGCATGGCCACAAGCTGCTCGGTAAGAGCGCCGAGCTCGTCGGTCAGCTCGGCGGCGAGCCGGGCCACCACGGAGTGGCCAGCCGGCCCTGTGGTGGCACGGCGCATGACCTGAACACTACCGGCGGCCAGGACGTGACCAGGTCACAGGCCTGCCGGGGCCCGCACCCGGCCGCGGGTGCACAACCCGGCCGCGTGATATCTGTCAGCACGGACAGTGCGGGGCGGGCTGCGAGCTGTGCATACTCCCCCTAACTGTCCCGGGCACCGCGTCGGTGCCGTCCCGCTGAAGGATGCGATGACAAATCTGAGTTTGGTGCTCCAGCACGCGGCGGCCGATCATGGCGAGCGCCCAGCCGTCTACCTGAACGGCCGCGTGCTGAGTTATTCCCGGCTATGGGACGCGGCAGGCCGCATGACCTCCCTGCTGTGGTCCCTCGGGATCGGTCCGGGCGACCGGGTCGCCGTCATGCTGCCCAACGTGCCCGCCTTCCCGGTCGCCTTCTACGGTGCGCTGGCGGCCGGGGCCGTGGTCGTGCCGGTGAACCCGCTGCTGAAGAGCCGCGAGGTCGCCTACTATCTCCGCGATTCGGGTGCAACGGTCCTGCTCGCATGGCACACCGCGGCGGACGAAGCCGGCAAGGCCGCAGCGGAGACGGGCGCACAGGTCATCGAGATTTCCGAGTCCGGCCTGTCCGCGCTGCTCGCCGACTTCGCCCCGGTTCCCGAGGGCGTGCAGCGGGCCGACGACGACGGCGCGGTGATTCTTTACACCTCGGGAACCACCGGCAGGGCCAAGGGCGCCGAGCTTACCCACGCGAGCCTGCGCCGCAACGCCTGGCTGATGGCCACCACGCTGCTCCACGCAGGCCCCGGCGACGTGATCATGGGCTGCCTGCCGCTGTTCCACAGCTTCGGGCTGACCTGCGCGCTGAACACCACGATCATCAGCGGCAGCACCCTGACGCTGTTGCCCAGGTTTGACCCGGGCAAGGCACTGGAGATCATCGGCCGGGACAAGGTGACGATCTTCGAGGGCGTGCCGACCATGTACGCGGCGATGCTGCACGATCCGGCCGGCGCGCAGGCAGACACCTCGTCGCTGAGGGTGTGCGTATCCGGTGGCGCGGCGATGCCCGTGGAGATCATGGGCGGGTTCGAGCAGGCGTTCGGGTGCGTGATCCTGGAAGGCTACGGGCTGTCGGAGACCTCTCCGGTCGCGTCGTTCAACCACCCGGACAAGGCACGCAAGCCCGGCTCGATCGGCACGCCGATCGCCGGTGTGCAGATGCGCGTGGCCGGCCCCGGCGGCACCGAACTGCCGGCCGGCGAGGTCGGCGAGGTCGCGATCGCCGGTCACAACATCATGAAGGGGTACTGGGGCAAGCCGGAGGCGACGGCCGAGGCGATCACCGATGGCTGGTTCCGCACCGGTGACCTCGGCAGAGCCGACGAGGACGGCTACTTCTACATCGTCGACCGGAAAAAGGACCTGATCATCCGCGGCGGGTTCAACGTCTACCCACGCGAGGTCGAGGAGGTCCTGTACGAGCACCCAGCGGTCGCCGAGGTTGCCGTGATCGGTATCCCGCATGACGAGCTCGGCGAGGAGGTCGGTGCCGCCGTGACGCTCAAGCCGGGCGTGACCGCCACGACGGCGGAACTGCGCGCGTTCGCCAGGGAGCAGATGGCGCCGTACAAGTACCCGCGGCACGTCTGGTTCGTGCCCGGGCTGCCGAAAGGCCCCACCGGCAAGATTTTGCGCCGCGAAGTGCATCCACCAAAGGAGCTGTGATGACCGCCCAACCCGCCCGCCCACAAGACGACAACCCCGCCCGCCCGGTGGATGAGGCAGCAGCGTCCGGCGCCATCGACGCGGCCGGCGAACTGGACGCAGCCGGCGCGCTGGATCTGTTCGCGCCCGACGCCGCCCTCGGCACGCTGCACCGGTTCCGGCCGGATTCCAGCGCCGTGCGCTACGTGTCCCACCTGGCCCGCCGTCCCGGGACCGTGGCCCAGCGCACCGGATCGCTGGCTGCCGAGCTCACCAGAATCGCGGCAGGCAGCTCGGCGGTCGCCCCGGCACGCCGCGACCGCCGGTTCGCCGATCCCGCCTGGACCCAGAACCCGCTGCTGAAGCGGACCGTTCAGACATACCTGACCCTCGCGCGGACCGCCGAGAACCTGCTCGCTGACGCCGAGCTGGACTGGCGGGACGACGAGCGCCTGAAGTTCGTGCTGACCAATGTCATTGCCGCATCCGCGCCCAGCAACAACCCGTTCCTCAGCCCGGTCGCGTGGAAGGCGGCCATCGACAGCGGCGGCCTGAGCCTCGTCCGGGGTTTCCGTGCCCTCGTTTCCGACATGTCCTCTCCTCCCCGCATCCCGGCGATGGTGGAGCCCGACGCGTTCACCATCGGCAAGGACATCGCGGCGACGCCCGGAGCGGTGGTGGCCCGCACCGATGTCTACGAGCTCATCCAGTACCAGCCCTCCACGCCCACGGTGCACCAGTACCCGCTGCTCATGGTCCCGCCGATGATCAACAAGTACTACATCACCGATCTGGCGCCCGGCCGCAGCATGCTCGAATACTTCGTCTCCCAGGGATATCAGGTATTCGTGCTCTCCTGGCGCAACCCCGGCCGAGGGGCCAGGCACTGGGATCTGAACACCTACGGCGCCGCCGTCGTGGACGCACTCAGCGCGATACGCAGCATCACCGAGGCGGCCAAGGTCAACATCTGCGGCCTGTGCGCCGGCGGCATCCTCTCCTCGATGGTCAGCGCGCACCTGGCCGCGACGAGGGCACTCGACCAGGTCGCCAGCCTGTGCCTGGGCGTAACCGTCCTTGACCAGTCACAGGCGGGCACGACCGTCGCGCTGATGGACCAGAACACCGCCGCGCTATCCAAGCTGGCCTCCCGCGTCCGCGGCTACATGGACGGGCGCACCCTCGCCGAGATCTTCGCCTGGCTGCGGCCCGATGACCTGGTCTGGAACTACTGGGTGAACAACTACCTGCAGGGCAAGACCCCGCCGCCGTTCGACATCCTGTACTGGAACGCCGACACCACCAGAATGCCCGCCGGGCTGCACCGCGACTTCATCGAGATCGCCATCGCCAACGCGCTGGCCAAGCCGGGCGCCAGCACCATGCTCGGCTCGCCGGTCGATCTGTCCAGGATCGGCGTCGACGGCTACGTCGTGGCCGGCATCGACGACCACATCGTGCCCTGGCCGGCGGCCTACCGCGCCACCCGGCTGCTCGGCGGCGACGTCCGGTTCGTGCTGTCCACCAGCGGCCACGTCGCCGCCATGGTCAACCCGCCGACGAACCCCAAGTCGACCTACCGGCTCGCGCCCGGCAACCCGCCCGACCACCGCGACTGGCTGGCCCAGGCCGAGACGAAGCAGGGCAGCTGGTGGCCCGACTACACCTCTTGGCTCGCGGACCGCAGCGGCGGCATGAAAGACGCCCCGCGCACGCTGGGCAACGCGGAATTCCTGCCGCTGGATCCCGCACCAGGCACCTACATCCTCGACCGTTGAGTAATGCCCGATCAGAAGAGAACGTCAAATCGGCGGAGGTCCAGGCCTTCGCCGATTTGATGGTGGGCACCGAACTTGGATTGTGGGTCTCGTGGAGTTTCCGGCCCGAATGCGCGGCGGCCGGTGCGGGATACTCGGGGCATGGCGGGTGAGGGCGCGGTCCGGCGCGCTGCCGGCGGGGACGCGGCGGAGCTGACCCGGCTCCGGATCGTGATGTTCGAGGGGATGGGCCAGGACGTCTCGGGGCTGGACGAGGGCTGGCGGCAGCGGAACATCGAGCATTTCCGCGCCCGGCTGCGGGACACCGGGACATTCGCCGCGTTCGTCATCGACAAGCCTAGCGGCGGCCTGGCCGCCTGCGCGGTGGGCTGGCTGAACCCGCACCTGATCGGGCTTCGTCATTTCACCGGGCGCCGGGGGTACATCGCCAACACCTGCACCGACGCCGGCTACCGGCGCCGGGGTTACGGGCGGGCGACGCTCGGCCCGCTGCTGGAGTGGATGCGCGAGGCCGGCGTCGGGACGGTCGACCTGCACGCGAGCCCCGACGGGGAACCGCTCTACCGGTCGCTGGGCTTCACCGAGCCGGGCCAGCCCGCCCTGACCCTCCGCCTGTGACCCGCCCGCGGCGTCCCGTGACGGCGGGTCAGACCGAGCCGATCACGCGCTTGGCGTAGGACTCCAGGGTGGCGTCGGCGCCGTCGTGCATCAGGTAGACGCTGAAGTTGCCGGCGCCGATCTCGGCCAGTTCCTGGAGCCGCTGGACGTGTGCCTCGGGCGGGCCGAGCAGGCAGAACCGGTCCACCACCTCGTCCGGGACGAACGCCGTGGACGGGTTGCCGGCCTTGCCGTGGTGGGAGTAGTCGTAGCCGTCCCGGGCCCTGATGTAGTCGGTCAGCGCGCGCGGGATCGTCTCGCCGGAGTCGCCGTACCGGGCGACCAGGTCCGCGACGTGGTTGCCGACCATGCCGCCGAACCAGCGGGTCTGCTCGCGCATGTGGGCCAGGTCCGTGCCGACGTACGCGGGCGCGGCGACGCAGATCGTCACCTCGGACGGGTCCCGCCCGGCCTCGGCCGCGGCCGCGCGGACGGAGCCGATCGTCCAGCGGGCGATGTCCGGGTCGGCGCACTGCAGGATGAAGCCGTCGGCCTCCGCGCCGCACATCCGCAGCGCCTTCGGCCCGTACCCGGCCATCCAGATCTCCAGCCGGCCGTCGCGCACCCACGGGATGCGGACGGGGGTGCCGTCGAAGTCGACCGAACGGCCCTCGGCCAGATCCCGGATGTCCCGCATGGCCCGCGACAGCACCGCCAGCGATGCCGGGCGCCGGCCCAGCACGCGCAGCGCGGAGTCACCGCGCCCGATACCGCACACGGTCCGGTTCCCGAACGTGTCGTTGAGCGTGGCGAACAGCGACGCGGTCACCGACGGGTCGCGGGACAGCGGGTTGGTCACCAGCGGCCCGACCATGACCCGCGAGGTCCGGGCCAGGATCTGGGAATAGACGACGAACGGCTCCTGCCACAGCACGTGCGAGTCGAACGTCCACACGTGGCTGTAGCCGCTGGCGTCGGCCCGCCGGGCCAGTTCGATGACACGCTGGGCCGGCGGGTCGTTCTGCAGGACGAGGCCGATGTCCATCTGTGCTCCCTCCCCGGGATGACTGGCTCCCCCGGGCTGCTGGCTCCCCCGGGCTGCTGGCTCCCCCGGGCTGCTGGCTACCGCAGGTACTGGCAGGTGCCGCGGGGCAGGAACCGGCCCCGGCCCGGCTGCCCGTGCCACTGGCCGCCGGACAGGATGATCTCCCCGCGGGACATCACCGTGGCGACCTGGCCCTGTACCTCGCGGCCCTCGTACGCCGAATAGTCCACCGCCATGTGATGCGACGCGGCGGACAGAACGTGCCTGGCCGCCGGGTCGTACAGCACGATGTCGGCGTCCGAGCCCGGGGCGATCGTGCCCTTGCGCGGGTACAGCCCGAACATCCGGGCCGGGGTGGTCGAGTTGACCTCGACCCACCGGGCCGGGGACAGCTCGCCGTCCACGACGCCCTGGTGCAGCAGGTCGATGCGGTGCTCGATGCCCGGGATTCCGTTCGGGATCTTGGAGAAGTCGCCGCGGCCCAGTTCCTTCTGCTCGGTGAAGCAGAACGGGCAGTGGTCGGTGGATACCACGGACAGGTCGTTGGTGCGCAGCCCGCGCCATATGTGCGCCCAGTGGTCCTTCGTCCGGACCGGCGGGGAGGCGACGTACTTGGCGCCCTCGAACCCGGGGGCGTCCAGGTCGTCCTGGGACAGGTACAGGTACTGCGGGCAGGTCTCGGCGAAGACCGGCGCGCCGCGGTCCCGGGCCTCGGTGACCGCGTCCAGGGCCTGCCGGGCCGACAGGTGCACGATGTACAGCGGCGCGCCCGCGACCTGGGCCAGCCGGATCGCGCGCGACGTCGCCTCGCCTTCGAGCTCCGGCGGCCGGGTGCGCCCGTGCCAGCCGGGGTCGGTGTGGCCGGCCTCCAGCGCCTGCGCCACCAGCGCGTCGATCGCGATGCCGTTTTCCGCGTGCATCATGATCGTGGCCCCGTTGCCGGCCGCCTTCTGCATGGCCTGCAGGATCTCCCCGTCGGTCGCGTAGAACACGCCCGGGTAGGCCATGAACATCTTGAAGCTGGTCACACCCTCGCCGACGAGGACGTCCATCTCCTTGAGTGTCTGCGGATTGACGTCCGAGACGATCATGTGGAAGCCGTAGTCGATGCTGGCCTTGCCGTACGCCTTGCCGTGCCAGGTGTCCAGGGTCTCCTGCAGGGAGGTGCCCTTCTTCTGCACGGCGAAGTCGACGATCGTGGTGGTCCCGCCCCACGCGGCCGCGCGGGTGCCGGTCTCGAAATCGTCGGCGGAGAACGTCCCGCCGAACGGCATCTCCAGATGGGTATGCACATCGATGCCGCCCGGCATGACGTACTGGCCGGAGGCGTCGAGCGTGCGGTCCACCGCGCCGCTCAGCGCGCCGGTGCGGGCGGGATCCAGGAGCGCGGCCACGGTCTGTTCGTCGACGAGCACGTCGGCGGGGAGCGCCCCGGTCGCGGTGACCACGGTGCCGCCGCGGATGAGAGTACGCAACGCTGCCTCCTCAGGGCCGTCGGGCCTCAGGGCCGGTGCCGGTCACGGTGCGGTGACCGGGCCGTACGTGTCCGGCCGCCGGTCGCGGTAGAACTGCCACTGGTGCCGGACCTCTTCCAGCAGGTCCATGTCGAGGTCGCGGACCAGGACCTCCTCCTGGCTGTCGGAGGCGGTCCCGCCGATGATCTGCCCGCGCGGGTCGGCGAAGTACGACGTCCCGTAGAAGTCGTCATCCCCCTGCGGCTCGATGCCGACGCGGTTGATGGCGCCGACGAAGTACTCGTTGGCCACGGCGGCCGCGGTCTGCTCCAGCTGCCACAGGTACTCCGACAGGCCGCGGCTGGTCGCCGACGGGTTGAACACGATCTTCGCGCCGGCCAGGCCGAGCACGCGCCAGCCCTCCGGGAAGTGCCGCTCGTAGCAGATATAGACGCCGATCCGGCCGACGGCGGTGTCGAACACCGGGTAACCGAGGTTGCCGGGGCGGAAGTAGAACTTCTCCCAGAACCCGGTGACGTGCGGGATGTGGTTCTTGCGGTGCTTGCCGAGGAAGCGGCCGTCCGCGTCGATGACCGCGGCGGTGTTGTAGTACACCCCTACCTGCTCCTGCTCGTACACGGGCACGATGAGGACCATGCCGAGCTCGCGCGCCAGGTCCTGCATGAGCCGCACGGTCGGGCCGTCCGGGACCTCCTCGGTCCAGCTGTACCACTGCGGGTCCTGCACCTGGCAGAAGTAGGGGCCGTAGAACAGCTCCTGCAGGCACGCGACCTGCGCGCCCTGGCTGGCCGCCTCGCGCAGCGCGGCGACGGCGTTCTTGATCATCGAATCCTTGTCGCCGGCCCATTTCTGCTGGACGAGCGCGGCGCGTACCTTCGGCATCGGGTCTCCTGTCGGGTGCGGTCCGGGCGGTGCAGGGTCGGGGGGCGGCGCTAGCCGGGCAGTTCGGCGAGGATGGCGGCGGTCCGGGACAGGCCCAGCCTGGTCGCGCCGGCCTCGACCATGGCGATCGCGTGGGCGGCCGAACGGATCCCGCCGGAAGCCTTCACGCCGAGGCGGCGCCCCACCGTGGCGGCCATCAGCGCCACCGCGGCGGTGCTCGCCCCGCCGGCCGGGTGAAAGCCGGTGGATGTCTTCACGAAGTCGGCGCCGGCCGCCTCGGCGGTGCGGCAGGCCATGATGATGCCGCCCTCGTCCAGGACGGCCGTCTCGATGATCACCTTGAGCACGGTGGGGCTGGGCGCCTGGGCCCGGACCGAGGCAATCTCATCCTCCACCTCTTTCCAGCGCTCCTGCCTGGCCAGCCCCAGGTTGATGACCATGTCGATTTCGCGGGCGCCGGCCGCGGCGGCCAGGCCGGCCTCCTCGGCCTTCAGCCAGGCCGTGTGCGCCCCGGACGGGAAGCCGGCCACCGCCGCCACCAGGACGGGGCTGCCGGCCACCTCCAGGACGGCCCGGGCGGTCAGCGTCGGGGATATGCACACCGCGTACACGCCGAGCTCTTTCGCCTCGGCGCACAGAGCGTCGATGTCCTTCAGGGTGGCCTCCGGGGCCAGGAGCGTGTGGTCGATCATCGCTGCCAGCTGGTTCCTGGTCAGCGCCGGGGTCGCGGTCACAGGTTCAGCACCTCCGTTACCTCCTCGCGCAGTCCGGCCAGCCGCCGGGCCGCCTGGGCCCGCAGCGGCGCCAGGTCACCGCGGCCGCCGGCGGGCAGGACCACCTGCAGGTAGATCTTCACCTTAGGCTCGGTGCCGCTGGGCCGCACCGCCACCCTGGTCCCGTCGGCACACCGCCAGATGATCACATCGGAGCGGGGCAGGGTGAGCGGGTCCTTGCTGCCGTCCTCCCGGGTGCGCAGGCCCAGCCCGACGACGTCGACCAGCTGGCCGAGGAGCGAGACGGGGGGCTTGGCCCGGGCAGCCTCCAGCAGCGCCGCGCCCGCGTCCGCGCCCTGGCCCATGCCGCCGGCCAGCCCGACGGAGAACTGCCCGTTGGCGAACAGGCCGAACCGGCGGGCCAGGTCGTCGAGCCGGGTGGCCAGCGAGCCGCCCTCGCTCTTGGCCTCGGCGGCGGCGTCGGCCAGCGTGACGGCGGCGGACATCCCGTCCTTGTCCCGCACCAGGTCGGTCACCGCGTAGCCGAGGGCCCCCTCGTAGCCGAACAGGAACTGGCTGCCCGGTTCCCCGTCCGCGGCCCGCATGATCCATTTGAAGCCGGTGAGGGTCTCCGCGTACCGGGCGCCGGCCGCGGCCGCCATCCGGGCCAGCAGGCCCGAGGAGACCACCGTGGTGACGAGCAGGCGGCGGCCCTGGTCGCCTTCATGCCGGAGCAGGTGGTCCGCGAGCAGTGCGCCGATCTCGTCCCCGGTCAGCACGCGCCAGCCGCCGCCGGGGCCGGGGATCACCGCGGCGAGCCGGTCCGCGTCCGGGTCGTTGGCCAGCAGCAGGTCCGCCCCGCTCCGGTCGCCGTCGGCGATGAGCAGGTCGAGGACGCCCGGTTCCTCGGGGTTGGGCCGGGGCAGGGTCGGGAACGCCCCGTCCGGCACGGCCTGCGCGGCCACCACGGCCGGCTCGGCGAACCCGGCCCGGCCGAAGGCCCGCAGCAGGGTGCTCAGGCCGACCCCGTGCAGCGGGGTGTAGGCCACGCGGAGCGCCCGTCGGGCGGCGGCGTCCGCACGGGGAACGGCGTCCGCACGGGGAACGGCGTCCGCACGGGGAACGGCGTCCGCACGGGGAACGGCGCCGGGGCGGGGGGCGGCGTCCGCACGGGGGGCGGCGCCGGGGCGGGACCGTCCGGCAGAAATGTTCCCGGTCGGCGGCCGGTCAGCGGGCAGCGCGGCCGGCACCACCGCGCCGAGGTAGGCGTCGATCAGGTCCGGGCCGAGCTGCCGGCCGGGGCCGCCAAGCGGCACCGCGCGCAGCGGGCCGGCCCGGTCCGCGGCGGCGGCGATGCCCGCGTCGGCCGGCGGGATGACCTGGGCGCCGTCGGCCCAGTACACCTTGACGCCGTTGTCCTCCCGCGGGTTATGGCTGGCCGTGACCATCACCCCGGCCGCGGCGCGCAGCTGGCGGACGGCGAAGGCCAGCACGGGGGTGGGGACCGGGCCGCCGAACCGCAGCACCCGCAGGCCCGAGCCGGTCAGCACCGCGGCCGCTTCGGCCGCGAACGGCCGCGAACCGCGCCGCGCGTCGAACCCGATGACGACCGGCCGGCCGGCCAGGTCCGGCCCGGCGGCCCGCAGGTACCGGGCCAGGCCGGCCGCGACCCGGCGGACGGTGGCCCGGTTCATCCGGGCCGGGCCGGCCCCCAGCGGGCCCCGGATACCCGCCGTGCCGAAGGTCAGCGGCTGCGCGAACCGGGCCGCGAGCGCGCCGGCGTCGCCGGCCCGCAGCAGCGCGGTGAGCTCGGCGCTGTCCGCCGCGTCGGGATCGTCCGCGATCCACGCCCGCGCCGCGGCCTGCAACTCGTCAGCCTGCTGGTGCGTCAGCGGGGCCGCCCGGCTGCCCGGCCAGCGATGCCTGCCCGGCCGGCCGCCGCCGCGCCGAGGCCACCGTCAGCCCCCAGTAAAGAACCAGTGCCACCGCGAAACCCACCGCCCAGTTGTAGTTGTACAGCGGCTTCAGAGCCGGGATCAGGCCGCCTTCCGGGAACGGGCCCTGGCCCGGTGCCGACCATGCCCCGCCGACGGCCAGCAGCGCGCCCACCCCGAGGGCGACCACCGCCCGCCAGTTCCAGCCACCGTTGTACCAGTAGGCGCCGCCGCGGCGGTAGAGGTCGGCCAGGCGCAGCTCCGAGCGACGCACCAGCCAGTAGTCGGCGATCAGCACGCCGGCGACCGCGCCGAGCAGGCCGCCATAGAACCCCAGCCAGACGAAGATGTAGACGTGCGGGTTGGCCAGCAGCCGCCACGGCTGGATGAGGATGCCGATCACCCCGGTGATCAGGCCACCGGTGCGGAAGCTGACCAGCTTCGGCGCCAAGTTCGAGAAGTCGTAGGACGGGCTGACCGTGTTGGCCGCCACGTTCACGCTGAGCGTCGCGACAATGATGGTGAACAGCGCGAACGCGATCGCGACCGGGTTATGGAACTTGCCGGTGAGCTGGATGGGGTCCCAGATCGGCGCGCCGTAGATCTTCTGCGACGCCGCGGTGATCAGCACCGCGAGCAGGGAGAAGAACGTCATCGTGGTGGGCAGGCCGAGCACCTGGCCGACGACCTGCTGGCGCTGCCCGCGGCCGAACCTGGTGAAGTCCGGCATGTTCAGCGACATCGTCGACCAGAACGCGATCATGCCCATCAGCGACGGGAAGAACACCGGCCAGAACTGGCTGCCCCAGCCCAGCTTGGCCGGTCCGGTCAGCACCGCGCCGAACCCGTGCGCCTTGGTCACCATGTAGATGAGCAGGGCGACCGCTGCGATCAGGACGATCGGGGCGGCCCAGTTCTCGAAACGGCGCAGCGTGTCCATGCCGCGCACGATGATGGCCATCTCGAGCACCCAGAAGATCGCAAACGACAGCCATTGCGTCCAGGGGAACCCGAACAGCACCGGCGTGGCGGCGGTCCAGCCGTGCCCGGCGAGCGCGCCGATCAGCGTGTAGAACCCCTCGCCGCCGATCCAGGTCTGGATGCCGAACCAGGCGCAGGCGATCAGCGCGCGCAGCAGGGCCGGGAGGTTGGCGCCGCGGATGCCGAACGACGCGCGCGCGAAGACCGGGTACGGGATGCCGTACTTGGTGCCCGCGTGGCTGTTCAGCAGCATCGGCACCAGCACGATCAGGTTGGCGAGCGCGATCGTCAGCAGCGCCTGCACCCAGTTCATGCCGATCGCGATGAGGCCGGAGGCCAGCAGGTAGGTCGGGATGTTGTGGGACATCCCGACCCACAGCGCCGCGTAGTTGTAGGTGGTCCAGGTGCGCCGGGCGATCGGCAGCGGCGCGAGGTCGCCATTGGCGTACCCACTGTCGGAGATCTCGTCGTTGCTGGCCAGCGTGACCCGGCCGTCGGGGTAGTGGACTTCCTCTTGGACCGGCGACGTCACCATCCCCGCGCCTCCTTGCCCGTTCGGGGTTCATCTCACGACCGCCAGCGGCGGCCCGTCCTCCTTACGGTCAGCTGTCTGCAACGCGCCGCGATGACGAATTCTTTACGGCGAGGTAAAGCCGGTCGGTTACTATGCGTAAGCACCGCGACGTCAGCCGAACACCGCCTGGGGTGATTCGACCAGGGTGCCGGCCGCCTCAAGCACTCCCGTGATGGCTCCCTTCCGGCCGCGAGTTCTTCGCCGTTGAGACGGGACAGCCCGCGCCCGTGTGACAGCCCGCCGGTCAGCCGACCGGTTCCCTGCGGGCCTGCTCCTGCCCGGCCTGCCGGTAGCGGGCGGGCAGGCAGGCGGCGAGGCCCTCGGCGAACAGCGGGATCCGCCGCAGCGCGGGGATCGGGCCGGTGATGCCCTCCAGCTGCATGACCACGCCGACGCTCATCCGGACCAGGCGGCGCGCCGCGGTGAACAGCACGAGGGCCAGCGGCAGCTCGGCGATCGCCGCGGAGCCGACGCTCATCCAGATCTCGCGGGTGCCGAGATCGAGGATCAGGTCGAACCAGGCGTCGCAGACCAGCAGCGTCCCGGTGACGGCCAGGCAGATGATCAGCGCCTGGCGTTCGCGCCAGGACGCCCATGCCGTGGCCGCGAACGCGGCCAGCAGCGCGAAGTCGAAACCAACCCAGGCGCCGCGCCAGTGACCCGCGGTGTAATGCTTGGGCAGGGTCAGCATGAGCACGGCGATCCACCCGGCCAGGACCACGCAGGCACCCATGGACAGCAGCAGGGATAGGTGCTTGCGGCGCTGGAAGCGCGCGTCCCGCAGCACGTGCGGCTCGTCGATGGCTGCGAGCAGCCGGGCCAGGTGCCGCCGCTCGTCCGCGCTCATCCGGCGGAGGCCGTCCTCATCTATCACACTTTCTATTAAAGGTTGTGCTGTTTAGATATTCCTGAGTGCCCCCGCCGGTTCCCACCGCTGCGGCGGGGGACGGCGGCGGGCGGGGCGACGTACGCTGGCAGCGTGAACGATGAGCTGGTCTACGCGCACGCCGGCTTCGGCGCGGAAGCGGTCCCTTACCTGGCGGGCTGGGATCTGCAGCGCGCCGTGCACCGGCGCCGGGCCGGCGGCGAGATCGCCGATACCTGCCTGATGCTGGAGCACGAGCCGGTCTACACGGCCGGCAAGCGGACCGCGCGGTCCGACCGCCCGATCGGTGACCCCGGCGCCCCCGTGGTCGACGTCGACCGGGGCGGCCGGATCACCTGGCACGGCCCCGGGCAGCTGGTCGGGTACCCGATCATCCGGCTCCGCGAGCCGGTCGATGTGGTCGGCTACATCCGGGCCCTGGAAGAGGCGCTGATCAGGACGTGCGCCGACTTCGGCGTCACGGCGCAGCGGGTCGGCGGGCGCAGCGGCGCGTGGGTCACCGGCGGCGGGCCGGACCGCAAGGTCGGCGCGATCGGGGCGCGGGTGGCGCGCGGGGTGACCATGCACGGCTTCGCGCTGAACTGCGACTGCGACCTGTCCTGGTTCGGCCGCATCGTGCCGTGCGGGATCACCGACGCCGGCGTGACGTCGCTGACCGCGGAGACGGGCCGGCGGATCATGGTCGCCGACGCGCTCGGCGTGATGGAACGCCACCTGGCGGCCGTGCTCGGTCACGCCTCGTGGCGCGTTGTGCAGGGTACCCGGGCCCTGGCGGGCGAGGAGGGTATCGGGGCCCTGGCGGGTGAGCCGGCCCCGGCCTCGCGCTGACCCCGGCGCCGCGCTGACCCCGGCTCAGGCCTGCCCCCCGGCGCCGCCCTGACCGCGGCGCCGCCCTGGCCGGGCTTCAGCCTGGCCCCGGCACGGCCCTGAGCCCGGCTCCAGCCCGACCTGTCGATCATAGTTTCGATTCCCGCTTCAGTTTGCCGGGCGGAACGGTGATTATGTACCCATGACCGTCGTGCCAGCCGCTCCGACCCAGGCGCCGTATCAGGCGCGCCCGGCGGCAACGCGCTGATCGCGCACGGAATCATCAGCCGGCCCACCGAGGACGTGGACCTGTTCACCAGCGAGGACGACCGCGTCCCGGCGGCACAGCAGTTCGCGGGATCGCACGGAGGAAAGCGTGTCGGTATTATCCGCAATGTGGCGACGCAGACTCCTGTGGTTCGCGGGCTTCCCGTCCTAGGCAACGCGCTGCGGATGGCCAAAGACCCCGCACAATTCTTCGTAGACTGCTACCGGCAGCACGGGCCGGTCTTCCGGGTCCGGATCCTGAACAGGGAGTATGCGGTCATCGCTGGTGCCGAGGCGGCCAACTTTCTCGGTACGCGGGAGGGCCGGGAGAGCCTCCGCTCCAAGGAATTCTGGCAGGGCCTGGTGGATGAGTACGGCGCCACCCGCACGATCACCGGTGAGGACGGCGCCGCGCATAAGCAACTACGCGACATCATGCGGCGTGGCTACTCGCGCGAGGCAGTCATCGACCGGCTCGACGAGCTGGTAGCAATCACCGACCGCAACGTGGCGAAGACCTGGCGGCCCGGCAGCACGGTCCCAGTGGTACACAGCATGCAGTACCTGGTGACGGACCAGCTCGGCGAGCTGCTCACCGGCGCGTCCCGTCCGGAGTACGTGCGCGACATCCGCATCAGCACGCTGTATATGCTCAACGTGCTGGTCACCAAGCAGCGGCCTAGGATCATGCTGCGCGACCCGCGGTACAACCGGGCGAAGGCGCGGGTGACCGAGCTGGGCCACAAGATGATCGCCGACTACCAGAAGCAATCCGGCCCTCCGGCGATCTTGGTCGACGACATCATGCGTGCCCACCAGGACAATCCGGCTGCCATGCCCGCCGATGACCTGGTGCTCAGCCTGACCGGGCCATATGTCGCGGGCCTGGACACGGTCGCGAACACGCTCGCCTCGTTCGTCTACGCCGTACTCAAGAATCCAGAAGTGCACGCGCGTGTGCGCGCAGAGGCCGACGAACTGTTCGCCGAGGGCGACATAACCGCGGCGAACCTGCGTGGCATCCCAGCGATCCGGGGCGCATTGATGGAGACGATGCGGCTGTACCCGATAGCGGTGGCGCAGATGCGCACGGCCACGCACGATTTCCGCTTCGCGGGGCATCTCATAGCTGAGGGTGAGACCGTCTTCATCGGTACGAGCGTGCCGCACTTCCTTGAGGAGTACTACCCGGACGCCAAGAAATTCGACATCGACCGGTTCGAGAAGCCACGGGCCGAGCACATGCAGCCGGGGGCGTATTCGCCGTACGGGCGCGGGCAGCACGTCTGCCTCGGCAAGGCGCTGGCGGACATCCAGATGCTGGTGACGATGGCCCGGATGTTCCACAAGCTGGACCTGAGCCTGAACCCGTCGGACTACACCCTGGTCCGCAAGACCGCCCCGGTACCGGGACCGTCCTTGTCGTTCCGCGTCCAGGTCAACGGCTATCGGAACTAAATTAGGTCGGCGGCCGCCCCGGGCCCCTCCGGTACGCCCCTTACCAGACGCGCTTCGACCTGCCCGGCAACGGCTAGGTGCCAGTCCGGGGAGCACGGTCTTGGACCTGGCCGGATTCCCGGCGGCAATCAGGCTACGGCCTGCAGCGCTTTCATGATCGTGTCGGTGACCGCCTGGGGTTGAGAGATCATGATCACGTGCGATCCCGCGACCTCGGCAATGTGGGCATTGGCACGCTTGGCCATGGAGCGCACGACGTCGGCGCCGGCCGCCTTGTCGCCGGTCGCGACCACTGCCCAGGCGGGAAGCTTCTTCCACGCCGCGGGACCGTTGGTTTCGCCGAAGGCCGCGGCCGCGACGGGCCGCTGGGCGGCGCACAATATGGCGGCGTCCTTCTCCGGAAGATCGCCGGCGAAGGCGTCATGGAACGACGCCGCGTCAATGGACAGCTCTGCTGCGGTTTCGGGGCCTGATCCGATGGGGAATTCCGATGGGCGGATGGCAGCATTCAGGACGCTGTCGGTGGAGCCTGCCTCGATCTCCTGCAGGGTCTCGCCCTCGTCGGGCGCGAACGCGGCGACGTAGACCAGGCCGACGACGTTGCCCGCGTTCGTGGCGGCGTTCGTGATGATGGCGCCGCCGTAGGAATGACCGACAGCCAGGATCCGCCCCGGGATCTGGCTGAATACGCTCGCGACGTAGGCGGAGTCGGCGGCTATGCCGCGGAGCGGGTTGACGATGGCCCGTACCGGGACGTTGGCAGCTTGCAGCCGTTCGATCACGCCGCTCCAGCCGGAGCCATCGGCGAAGGCGCCGTGAACCAGGACAACGGTCACCGGACCGCTGGCGGAGTCCGCATCGGTCATGATGATTCCTTTCTCCGGTGGCCAGGTCCGCACCGTCCCCGGGGCCGGCCATGGCTGCACCACCCGCCCGGCAACCTTTGGGTCAGGCCTTGATGAAGTTGAGCAGGTCGGCGTTGAAGGTGTCTTTGTAGGCGGTGGTCTGGGCGAGGCCGTGCGGGGCGCCGGGATAGACCTTCAGGGTCGAATCCTTAACGATCTTCGACGACTTGAGGGCGGCGGCGCCGATGGGCACGATCTGGTCGTCGTCGCCGTGCGCGATCAGGGTCGGGATGTCGAATTTCTTGAGGTCTTCGGTGAGGTCGGTCTCGGAGAAGGCCTTGATGCAGTCGTACGCGCCCTTCACGCCGACGCTCATGCTCATCAGCCAGAACGAGTCGCGCAGACCCTGGGAGACGGTGTTGCCGGCCCGGTTGGCGCCGTAGAAGGGCGCGCTGAGGTCCTTGTAGAACTGTGACCGGTCGGCGGACAGGCCGGCCCGGAGGCCGTCGAACACCTCGATCGGCAGGCCGCCAGGGTTGGCGTCGGTCTTCAGCATCAGCGGCGGGATCGCGCCGAGGAGCACGGCCTTGGCGACACGGGAGGTGCCGTGGCGGCCGATGAAGCGGGTGACTTCGCCGCCGCCGGTGGAGTGGCCGACCAGAATCGCGTCGTGCAGGTCGAGTGCCTCGATCAGCTCGGCGAGGTCATCAGCGTAGGCGTCCAGGTCGTTCCCGTTCCAGGGCTGCCCGGAACGCCCGCCGCCGCGACGGTCATGAGCGATGGCGCGGAAGCCGTTGGCTGCGACGAGGAACGACTGGTCATCCCAGGCATCGGCGGTGAGCGGCCAGCCGTGGCTGAACACGACAGGCCGGCCGGCGCCCCAGTCTTTGTAGAAAATCTCGGTGCCGTCATGGGTGGTGATCGTCGCCATCAGACTTCTCCCTCGATGGGACAGGCAGCTGATAAGTCCGGAATCCCGGCCCGTAACCCGCAGGGTTTACCGATGCGTGCGGCTGGCAGGTCGTGAGCAAAGGTGAACCCGCGATCAGGCGCCCACGCTGACCTGCTGGCGGAAAACGGCGGAACGTCAGCGCGCGCTCACGTTAATGGAGTATGAACTCGATATGGCCCTGAAATACCCGACTCCCCATAAGCCGACGATGAGAATGCCGGCCAGCCTCGGAGCAGCGCGGTAAGGGAGTCGGTAATCGCTCATGAACCTCCGGGCTCGCAGAAACTGAACTGCGGAGGTCTGGAGCAGCATCACCGGCTGATTGCCCTTTCACCTTCGCACCGTGGCTGCTGGATAGCAAGCGGAGCAGGAGAGATCCTGCGGGCCGCCTCGGCAGGAGCCTTCCTTTTACCCCAGGTGCCGGAGGAGGCTGGCTGTCTGTGGGCTGGTTCCGGAAATATGCGCTGGGTGTCATCGCGATCACGCTGGCCGCGTGCGGGGGCAGTGGGCAGGCGGCCCCGCCGCCGTCAGCCGCCTGGGCCGTGTTCCGGCACTTGCCGGGCGTGGTGGATCTCGCCGGGCCGCGCGGCGACGGGTCGTTCCTGGTGGCCGCGGCCGGGCGGCTGTTGGTGCTGGGACGCGACGGCACGCTGAGCCCGTTTGCCCGCGGCGCGGGCGGCTACTTGACCGCGGCGGGCTCCGAACCGTATCTCGTGCTCACGAACAGCGATTCGGTACCCGGAAGCCACTGCTCGTTCGGGAACGACACGGCCTTCGCGATCAAGCCGGGGGCCCGCCCGGCGGTCATCACCATCAGCCCGCTGGGCCGGGCGCGGCCGTTCGCCAGCCTGCCGCCGGGCCTTTCCCTGTCCGGGATCGCCTTCGACAGCGCCGGGCGGTTCGGGCACCGGCTGCTGGTCACGGCCGGGTCGGGCGGCCAGACCACCGTGTTCAGCATCGGCTGCGACGGCCGGCTGTCTACGGTCACCGCCGGCGCGCCGGCCATGGAGGGCGGGATCGTCGTGGCGCCGACGACGTTCGGCCGGTTCGGCGGTGACCTGATCGCGCCGGACGAGAAGAGCGGCCGGGTGTACGCCGTCGACCCATCCGGCCAGATCGCCACCCTGGTACGGCCGGGCCTGCCGGCCGGCGGTGACATCGGCGTGGAATCCGCGGGTTTCGTGCCACCACGAGCGGCCGCCGCCTACCTGGCTGACCGGTTCTCGGCGCACAACAAGCATCCGGGCGACAACGCCATCCTGCGGCTGCCGTCCGCCGAACTGGCGCGGGCCGGAATCCGGGCCGGTGATCTTCTCGTCGCCACCGAGGGCGGCGCCCGGACCGTCGACGTCCGCTGCGGGGCGGCATGCTCGGTCCGGGATGTCGCCGCCGGGCCGGCCATCGCGCACGGCGAAGGGCACATCGTCTTCGCGCCGCCCTGAGCGGATGAGGCGCCGGCCCGGTGCGTACGGAACGTCAGTCCATGCGAACGGCGAACGCGGGCTTGATCACCGAGTTGATGATCTCCAGGCGCTCGTCGAAGTGCAGGAACGCGCTCTTCATCGCGTTGACGGTGAACCACTGGATGTCGGCCCAGCCGTAGCCGAACGCCTCGGTCAGGGCGTGCAACTCCGAGGACAGCGTCACGCCGCTCATCAGCCGGTTGTCGGTGTTGACGGTGACGCGGAAGGACAGCTTGCGGAGCAGGCCGACCGGGTGGTCGGCGATGGAGGCGGCGACGCCGGTCTGGATGTTGGAGGTGGGGCACATCTCCAGCGCAATCCGGCGGTCCCGGACGTAGGAGGCGAGCCGGCCCAGCGACGTTGAGCCGTCCGCGCCGGTCTTGATGTCGTCGACGAGCCGAACCCCGTGACCGAGCCGTTCCGCCCCGCAGAACTGGACGGCCTCCCAGATCGACGGCAGCCCGAACGCCTCGCCGGCATGGATCGTGATGTGGAAGTTCTCCCGCTGCACGTACTCGAAGGCGTCCAGGTGACGGCTCGGCGGCCAGCCCGCTTCGGCGCCCGCGATGTCGAAGCCGACCACGCCCAGGTCGCGGTACCGCACGGCCAGCTCAGCGATCTCCAGCGACCGGGCCGTGGTCCGCATGGCCGTGAGCAGACCGCGGACGATGATCCCGGACTTCGCGCTGCCCTGGCCGAAGCCCTCCAGCACCGCCTCCACCACCTGATCGAGCCGCAGGCCCTCGTCCAGATGCAGTTCCGGGGCGAACCGGACCTCAGCGTAGACGATGCCATCGGCGGCCAGGTCCTCGGCGCATTCGGCGGCGACCCGGGTCAGCGCCTCGGGCGTCTGCATGACCGCCACCGTGTGCCGGAACGGCTCCAGGTACAGCTCGAGGTGACCGCGCCGCGCGGCGCCGGTCATCGATTGGGCCAGTTCATCCGGGTCGGTGGTCGGCAGGCCGTCGTACCCGACGGCCTCGGCCAGCTCCACGATGGTCGCGGGACGCAGGCCGCCGTCCAGGTGATCGTGCAGCAGCACCTTCGGGACGGCGCGGATCTCATCAAGGCTCAGGGTCACGGGCTCATTGTGAATCATCCGGGCCGGCGGGCGCAGGACAGGGCCGGGCCAGCGGGCCGCGCCGGCGGGCCGGGTCGGGGTCAGCCGTCGAGTAGGGCGGCCAGCCGGCGAGCGAGATCATCCGCAGCACCGGTGATTTCCACGACCTTGTCGCGGCTGGCCCGGCCCGTGATGAGGAGGACGTCCCGACGGGGAACGCGGAACGCGTCCGCCACCGCACGCAGAGCCGCCTCGGTGGCCCTGCCCTCGACGGCCCGGGCGGTCACCGCCACGACCAGCGCATCCCCGTAACGCCCGCCCACGGCGGCGCGGGACGCCCCCGGCTTCACCCGGAGCCTGACCCGCATGCCTGCCGCTGGCATACCGCGATTCTGACAGATCATCTCAGCGGTAAATCGCCATCCTCGAAGAGCGCCTGGGGGACGAGTAGGTCGGCTTGCGGGGGGTGCTGACCATTCAGGATTGCGCGAGCGGACCAACCCGTCTGGCGTCTTATGACGCGGTTTCTTCATACGGCATGTCCGCACCAGCGTATTTCTCAATATTAACTACGAATCTAGTTGTTATTTCGACCCATAGACGATATTATGTTCGAAACAGGCACGGCAGCTCGGGAGGTGAGAAGTGCCGAGCAACGACAGCCCCGGCCAGTCACCCGGCGGCGACCCCGGGGGCGGCGCCGGCGACGGCGCCGCCCGGAATGGGCCGCCTGCCGCCCCGTCGGGTGGTTCTGTAAATTCAGGCCATTCCGCGGATGAGGATGCAGCCGCGCTGGGCATGGGGCCGGCTGCCACTGCGTGGCTGCCCGCAGATCTGCTGGCGGCATTAAGCCGGCGCCTTCCGCATGACACGCGGGACATGCAGGACATGGTGGCGGCGGCGTTCTGTCAGGGCGGCCCGCTGGATGAGATGCCGCCCGGCCCGGCGCTGGCCGCCGTCCTCATGGCCGCCTCCGCCCCCGGCTCCAGCCCCGCCTCGCCCCCCGAATCCAGTCCTGTCTCCGCGCCCGGCTCCAGTCCTGCCCCACTCCCAGGCTCCACCCCTGTCTCCGCGCCGGGCGCCCATCCTGCGGGGGGTTCAGCGGCTGAACCGGCCGGGCTAGCACCCGCCCGGCCAGGCAGGACGGCGGGGCTGGCGCGGTGCGGGGACAACGCGCTGCTCGGGCTGATCCGGGGCTGGCGGAAAATAGCGTCCCAGGCGGCAGCCGCCGAGCTCGCCGCGGTAGCGGAGTTCACCTCCCGCCGCCACGCCGAGGCCAAGAACGCCGGCCAGTGGGACAGCACCGCGGCCGGCGCCGCCGACGGCGAAATCGGCGCCGCGCTGACCCTAACGACGTGGTGCGCGATTAGCGCTGGGGCGTGCTGGCCTGGCGTGCTGGCTGGCGTGGGTTACCGCTCGGCGGCGCGGTCGGAGACCAGGCC
>Ga0335085_10004170_pt1 | contig 24173 bp, 26 predicted proteins | sample Lox_Sample_45_FD_206712 | JGI IMG/M metagenome (GOLD analysis project Ga0335085, IMG submission 206712) | Soil microbial communities from Loxahatchee National Wildlife Refuge, Florida, United States - Lox_Sample_4.5 | ecosystem: Environmental > Terrestrial > Soil > Wetlands | place: USA...
GCGCAGCGCCGGCCCCATCTGCGGGGGCAGGCCGGAGAGATCGAGCGAGGCGATCCGGCCCGGGTCGGGGCCGGAGATCGCCGCCCAGGCGAGCCGCGCCTTCTGCCGGTCGTAGCGCTTGCGTCCGGCGAGGAGGGCGGTGAAGTCCTTCTGCCGCGGGACCGGATCCTGGGTGACCACCGCCGAGGCATCCACCAGCACCAGGTGGTGGAGCAGGGCGAGCTGGCAGGTGAGATCGGCCTCGAACCAGAGCACGGTCTCGTCGCTGGGCGCGCACAGCGCGGCATCCCAGGACTCGAGCTGGGCGCGGACCTGCTCCGGCGCTCCCGCGCCGCTGTCCGAAAGCCAGGCGGCTCGCAGCGCCCGGAGCTCGTGCGTCCCGGGATCGCCGCGGATCGGTCCCTGGTCGAGCACGTCCGACCAGGCGGTCACTTCCCCGGGGAGCCCGGCCGCGCGCAGGACGGAGAGGGCGTGGTCGCCGTTCGCCACGTGCAGCATCGGCGCAAGGTACTGCGGCAAGCCGCCGCACGCGAGCCGGACGGGGAATGCCGCCAATTGTGTCTCCCCAGGCTGGCAGCCGGTCCGGCCATTGCCAATTGACTGCGTTTGCGCAACAGTTTCTCCCGCACTCCTCCGAAGCAGCTTCTCCACGGCATCCGACACAGCGGAGGGCCGCAATGGCCCGAAAGAACCCGACACTTCCGGCGAAGTCAGAAGGAGCGTCCGCCTCCGAGGCGCGGGAGGACCTGGCGGCGCGGGCCTTGAAGAACGCGGACGGCGCCACGCTCTGCCGCTCCGATCCGCTGGCCGATGCGCAGGCGGCCCGCGCGGTGGTGCGGGCCGTCGAGGAACATTCCGCGGAGCTCTCCCGGCGCGGCCTGGACGGCGGGTATTGCGAGGCCGCCCTGCAGCTCGCCAAGGAGATCGAGGATCACCTGCAGGCGCTGCCGGCCGCGGCGTTGAGCGCGCGCGGCCGCTCGCAGGAATTGGCCGAGCTGCTGGCGGACGCGGCGGCCACGGCGCAGGCGGTGCGCAGCTCCGTCCTGCGGGTGGCCCGCGGCGCCGAGGGACGGCGGGTGGCGCACGACTTCGGATTCGGCGACCCCTTCTCCGCCCGCCAGCCGGCGCACGTGGCCCGGGCGCTCACCCGCATCCTCGCCGCCCTGGAGACGCACCGCGAGGTGCGCGCCGACATCGGGCTCCTTCCCGAGGACGTGCAGGCGATGCAGGACCTGGTGCGCGAGCTGGGGGCCCTGGCCGGCGCGCCCGCCACCGTGGCCGACGAGCAGGCCAAGCTGCAGGAGGCGCAGGGCGCGCTGCGCGCCTTCTTCGATCTCTTCGCGGCCAAGGCTTCGCTGGCGCTGGCGGCCGATCCCGACGAGCGCTCCCGCCTGCTCTCCTTGCTCCCCCGGGCGGAGGAGAGGCGACATCTGCGCCGCGAACCCACCCGCGCCTCCGGCTAGCTGCCTTTCCAGAGAAGTGAGCGGTTTGCGCAGCGACCAACGTCGCTTTACCGCTCCCGCGTCCCCCGGGTTCACTGGAATGGACCCCCGGAGGATACGGACATGAAAGCTTTTCTCAGCGGAGTATTGGGAGCGCTTCTCTTGATTCCCGTCGCGGCCCGCGCCGATCGCGCCGACCACCTCGAGCGCCGTGGCGAGCGCCTGGAGCGGCAGGGCCAGCACATGGAGAACCACGGCCAGCGCCGCGAGGCGCGGGGCGAGAGGCTGGAGAAGGACGGTCAGGCCAAGGAGCAGCGAGCGGATCAGCTCCGCTCCGAAGGGCACGTGAAGGCGGCCAACCGGGTCGACCGCAAGGCCCACCACGAGGAGCGCCGCGGCGAGCGGATGGAGCACCAGGGCGAGCGGATGGAGAACCGGGGCGAGCGCCGGGAGAAGCACGGCGAGCGCCTGGAGCAGCGCGGCCAGGCCCTGCACCAGCAGGGGGCGAGCTCGGTGGCGGCGCCCGCTACCCCGGCGAGCCAGGCGGCGCAGCAGTAAGCCAGCCTTCGCCGATCCAGCTGCTCAAAGCCTCGAAGGCGGTGGCGGCGTCCGGGAAGGCGCCGCAGATCTCCTCGAACGGCGCGCCCTCGAGCAACAGTTCGAGGGCGCGCGCTTCTTCGGCGGACAGCTCCGCCTCCTGCACCTCGAATCCCTTGCGCCAGACGGCGGTGCGGCCCGAAAGGCGCAACGCCGGGACGGGACGCGCGCGCAGGGAGCGGGCGAACTCCTCCGCCCCGATGGGCGTGACTTCGGCCTCCAGGAACACCTCGCTGCGCGCCCATTCCAGCCCGGGCAGCTTGCCCAGCACGGGCCCTTCCTCGCTCGCCTCTGCGAAAGCGGCGAAATGGCGGCCCAGCCGGCCCAGGTCGGGATCCTCGGAGGGATGGGCGCGGACGTAGCCCTTGGCGAGGGAGAAGAACCGCTCGTCGCCCAGCCGCTCCGCCGTCTGGGGGAATTCCTCCCGCAGCGCGTCCACCTGGCGGAAGAGGAACATGTCCGCGTACACCCGCAGCCGGTCCGGGCCGGCGACGAAGGATCGGTCCACCTCGTCGCCCTGGAGCGCGCGCCAGAACGAAGCCTGGAGGTCCGCCAGCTTCATGCCGCGACCCTCGCCAGCTCCTGGCGCTCGATCTCCTGCGCCCGCCGGCTCTCCGCGATGACGTCCTCCAGCGCGGGAAGGTGATCGTCCCACTCCACCAGGGCGGGAACGCGCCCGAAGCGCCGCACGGCGGCCCGGTACAGATCCCAGACCGGGCCGGGCACCGGCGCGTCATGCGTGTCGAGCAGGTAGCTGCCCTTGTCGGCGTGCCCGGCGAGGTGGAACTGGGCCACCCGGCCGGAAGGAATGCCGGCCAGGTAGTGGAGCGGATCGAAGCCGTGGTTGCGCGCGCTCACGTAGACGTTGTTGACGTCGAGGAGGATGCCGCAGTCCGCTCCCTCGGCGACGCGGGAGAGGAATTCCCACTCGGTCATCGTCGAGTCGGCGAACTGGACGTAGCTGCTCACGTTCTCCAGGAGGATCTGGCGCTGCAGCGCGTCCTGCACCGCCCGCACCCGGTCGATCACCAGGCGCAGCGCCTCCTCGGTGTGCGGCAGGGGCAAGAGGTCGTGCGCGTAGCGGCCCTGGTGTCGCCCCCAGCAGAGGTGATCGGAGAGGTACGCCGGCTCGATCCGGCGCACCAGCTCGCGCAAGCCGCGGAGAAGGCGCTGGTCGGGGGGATCCACCGACCCCACGGCGAGCGAGACCCCGTGCAGGACGACGGGAAGATCGCGGCGCACCTTCTCCAGCACCGCGTTGGGGCGCCCGCCGGGAGCGAGATGGTTTTCGCTGATCGCCTCCACCCAGTCCACGGCCGGCGTGCCGGACAGCCAGCGCCCGTAGTGCTTCGAGCGGAGCCCGATGCCGTGTCCCAGGTCCTTGCGCGCGAAAGCCATCCCGCTCCTTTGGTATCCGGCCTACTTCTGCGCCAGGACCTTGCCGCCCTTGTCCTTGCACTCCTTCTCCGACTTCACTTCCTCGTAGCCCTTGCCCTTGCAGCTGTTCTGCGCCTTGCAGGCGTTGTCGGCGCCGGCGCAGGCGCCGTGTCCCTTGCACTCGTTGATGCCGGCACACTTCACCACCGTGCTGGAGGACTTGGCGGGCTTGTCCTTGGCCATGGCGCCGGAAGCCAGGAACATCGAGGCCACGGCGGAGGCGATCGCTGCGTTCTTCACGTTCATTCGGTTTTCTCCTCTCGGGTGCTGCGGGGATTCACTGCCTGGAAGCGGACGGGGGCGCGGAGGGCCGGGCGAAGATGGAGATGTCGATCGTCCCCACTTCCGCGACCACCGGGGCGAGCTGCTGCACGCGGGAGAGCCAGCCGTCGGTGTACCTGGGGCCGATCCGGTACTTGTCCCGGTCGAACCTCTCCACCCGGGCGCGGATGCGGATGCTTCCGTTGGGGAGCTGGACCGCGGTTCCCTGGAGCTTCTCCTTCCCGCCGTCTTCGCGCGCCTTTCCGCACACCTTGAAGGCGGCTTCGCCCTCGAGCTTCACGGGGATGGTAGAGAGGGGTCCCTCCAGCTTGACGCCCTCGAGCCTGGCCTCCAGCGCGCAGGCCTTGGGGTCCACCTTCTTGTTGGTGGCCCACTGCTGGAAGTGCCCGGTCTTGGTGGGCTCGCCGTCGACGGTCACCGAGGTGAGGGGAACGGAGCAGGTCCCCGAGGCGTTCCCGCCTTCCAGCGCCAGCTCGCAGCCCACGGCGGAGCTGGTGGCCATGATCCGCTCCCCCAGCGGGGCGTCGAAGGTGGCGTCGAACTTGTTGTTGCCGGCGTTCGCGTCGACCTTCAGGATGGCGGCGGCGGCCAGGACCAGGACGAGCATGCGAGGCTCCTTTCAGGCGCGGATACGCCGCGGGGCTTGAAAAGGTCTCGCGGAGCATGCGTAGGTTACGCCACATGAACTCCGCCATGCTGGAGATGCTGATCCCCATCATCGCCATCCTCACCACCTTCGGCTTTCCCGTCGCCCTGGTATTCACGTTCAAGTGGTTCAAGTTGAAGGAGAAAGAGCTGCAGCTCGAGGCGGAGATGCGGAGGACGGCCGGCCAGGCGCTGGAGTCGCGGGTCCAGCGGCTGGAGTCGGTGATCCTGGCGCTGGACGCGGATCTGCGCGCGCGCCTCAACGCGGCGGCGCCACCGCGCGCCGAGCTGTTCGAGGCGCCCGCCACCCCGGAGGGCAGCCGGCCGGACCCGCTCCTGGAGGCATCCAACAAGACCAGGTAGTGCCTACCTTCGCAGCATGAGCACGTTCGTCTTGGGCGCGATGATCTTCGCGCTCGCGGCCGGCACCAGTTCGCTGGACAAGAACCAGGCCGCCGATGCCTCGCAGCGCGGATCGAACGGGGCCGCGCCTTCCAGCCACGATCGCACCGGCCCGCCCGCGCCGGGGATCGAGACCGGCAAGGGCAACGGGCTCGCGGGCGGGCGCAACGACATGGGCCCGCGAGGGGGCACCGGCATCCGCGGAGAGAAGGGCGCCCGCCACGTGCACCGCCGCGCCCGCGCCAACTCCCAGGCCCGCGCCCGCAACCCCAAGGGCTCGCTCTCCCGCCCCGCCGACACGCCTCCCCGGATCAACCGCAACCCGAAGGCCATCGGCTCCGGCGCCCCCACCACCCCGGTGGCCAGGGAGCCCCAACCCCAGGGCCGCAACCTCTACGCCGGCCCCCAACAGGGCGCCGCCGGCGGCACCGCCTCCGACACCGGCCCCTCTTCCCCAGGCGCCGCCGCCACTACCGGCACCGCGGGCAAAGCCGCCGAACCGAATCCCAACTGACGTGATCGTCGACGTGGTCGTGGTCGTCGCCGTCCAGGTCGACGACCACGTCTACGTCAACGACCACGTCCCCCGATGTCCTAGCCCTCGTCCAGGAGGTCGGCGAGCTTGTCGGCCTCGAGGACGACCTTGAATTCGCGGGCGCCGTGGGAGGTGAGCTGCTTTTCCCAGCCGGCGAGGCGGGCACGGTAGGCGGTGGGGTTGGCGTTGTCGTGGCCGAGGCGCTTCACGTTCATGGCCAGGACGCGCACGCCCTTCAGCTCGTCGGTGGCCATCTCCCGCTTCACCCCGCGGGGGAGGTCCTCCTCCATGTCGCTGAAGATCACCATGGTGCGGCGGCCGGCGTTGGTCTCCCGCAGGTACTCGGCGCCCAGCATCATCGCCCCCCGGATGTCGGTGTGGGCGGCGCGCAGGGGCTTGTGGCCGAAGGTCTCCAGCGTGTTGGCCAGCTGGAGCTTCTGGGCGTTGGCTTTGGAGGGCCGCACGTCCAGCGTCACGCTCGCCTCCACGTTGTCCTTCTTGTAGCTCTCGCTGTCGATGCGGATGACCACCAGCGTGTCGCCGGGCGTGAGGTGCGGCAGCACCCCCTTGCGGATGACGTTCACCACCTCCGGCCGCTGATCGGCGTAGGTCCCGGACACGTCCACCAGGGCGACGATCGCCTGCGCGTACTGCGCGCCGCTCGAACAGGAGCCGGCGAGCAGGGCCGCCGCCACGATCGGCGCCCGCCTCATCGCCGCGCCTCCTGCCCGCGCAGCCCCACCGAGGAACCGGCGCCGCGCGCGCCGCTGCCCACCATCCGCTCGATCTGCAGGGGGATGACGATGTAGATGTCGTAGAGGTGCCGCGCTCCCTCGCAGAGGTAGCGCATCCCGTGGCCGCCCAGCCGGCAGATCATCCCCAACAGGTGCAGAAGGCCGGTGGCGGCGCTGAGCACGATGTGCCCGCCGGTGGAGATCATCGTCTCCAGCGGCACCGCCACCATCGCCAGGATCCAGGGGAGGATGAACCCCAGCACCGCCTGGCCCACCACCGGGATCCGCGAGCTGGCCGTCTGCGCCACCGCCGTCTCGTGCACGCCCGCCAGCGAGGCCTTGAGGGCGGTGGACGACTCCACGATCTGCTCGCGCAGCACCGCCAGCGAGGCCTCGATGCAGGCCAGCATGAAGAGCCCGCCCAGGGCGACGGTGAGGATGATCCGCCGCCGCGACTTGGGCAGCAGCTCCAGCTTGGGGAAGAAGCCGGTGATGCCCAGCATCTCCATGGCGAAGACGCCGGCCGCCACCTCCATCAGCACCACCACCAGGGCGGCCACCGTGGCCACCGGCATGCCCCCGATCCGGCTGCCCGAGGGCACCAACTCGCTCATGGGCAGGGCGATGAGGTTGAAGTTCACGAACGCGCCGCCCATGGCCACCGCCATCACCAGCAGCGAGACCACGAACAGCTGGGTGGCGTTCCAGCCCAGCGCCCGGGTCGCCTTCTGGTCGGCCGCGCGCACCTTCTCGTAGGAGGACATGAAGCCGTCGATGCGCTTGGTGGCCTCCAGCGCCCCGGAGACCGCCCGGGCCACCTCGGTGGCCAGCTTCTGCAGCTCCTTCCAGGCCGGGGCCATGCTGGAGAGGATCTTGTGCTTCTTGGCGGTGGCCTCGCGGAACTCGCCCAGGGCCTTCTTCTCCCCCGCCACCGCCGACTTCTGGATCTCCTCCAGCACCTTCTTGACGGTGGCGTCCATGTTGGGCGGCATCTTGGACACCGCGGCGACCGCCTCGCTCCAGCCGGGCGCCGCCGGGGCCGCCGTGGCGCACTCCTGGAAGTCGGCGTCCACCTTGGTGACCACGTCATCCAGCTTGCGGTGCAGGTCGGGATAGCGGGCCAGCTCCTTGGCGAAGGCCCCCTCGATGCGGTGGAACTCGCGGCCGATCTTGGCCTCGGTGTCCCCCTTGCCCATCTCCACGATCATCTCGTGGTCGCGCCGCGCGGCGACGCCCGCCAGGCCGCGGCACCAGCGCGCCCCGATGCGAAAGGCGCCGCCCAGCAGCCGGCCCACCTCGCGCAGCGCCCGGTGCATCGGCACCCGCGCCGCGTAGAGGAAAACCTGGCTGAGAACCCAGAGCGCGAACAACGACGCCGCCGGATTCGTCGGCCAGAAGTAGAGGCGTTCCATCGCTTCCTCCTTCCCTGCGTGTGCACTTCAGCGAGCGAAAGCCCAATCGAGGGCGCCGCGGAAAGACGGCTCCACCCAGAACTGCGCGAACCGCACCCGGCGCCGCAGGCTGCGGACCTTGCCGATGCGCACCAAAAGGCCGGAGAGCAGCCGCTTGGCCTCTTCCCGGGTGCCGTCGCGGCGGAGCAGGTCGGCGAGATCGAGGGTGGCGTCCAGGTGGCCCGGCTCCAGCTCCAGCACCTGGCGGAGGAGCAGGGTGGCCAGCGGCCGCTGCCGCTTCTTGCGCAGCATCGAGCGCCCCTGGAGCAGGGCCAGCACCGCGTCCTGCCGCTTGCCCCGCTTCGCCTGCTCGTTGGCGATCCGCTCCCAGTAGTCCACCTGCTCGGGGAAGGTCTGCGCCGCCACCGTCCACACCGCGATGGCCTTGGGGGCGAAGCCCGCCTCCAGGTATCCGCCGGCGGCCTTGTCGAAGTTGAGGCGCGCCTCTTCCCAGCGCCCCAGCCGCCCGAGCAGCGGCGCCACCTTGGCGCGCACCGCGAGGTCTTCCGCGGCGTGCTCGAGGACCTTGAGATAGAGGCGCACCGCCTTGCGCACGCGGCCGCGGGAGCGGGCCTTGTCAGCCGCCCCCAGCGTCTTGGCGCGATCGTAGGTCTTTGCCCAGAACACGAAGTAGCAACCTAGAGTTCCGCGCGTGGAGGTCGAAAGGGGTGGCCCGTGCGCCCCGGGGAGGCGATGTGGGCCTTCGTGGGCCGGGGAAGATCAGAGGAGGGGGATCTGTCCCGGCGGCGGAGCCGGCTCCGGCTCGGGCGCCGCCTCGTAACCCGGCGCCTCCACCTGGAAGATCGCTTGTAGGGGCCCGTGGTCGCTGGTGCCGAACTCGCGGAACCCCGCACAGGACGTGGCTTTCTCCGCCAGCGAAGCCGCGGCCAGCAGGTAGTCGATGCGCCAGCCGATGTTGCGCTCGCGCAGGTTCCGCCAGGGCGCCCACCAGGTGAACAGCCGGTCGTCGTCGGGCGCGAACTTCCTCGCCAGGTCCACGAGGCCGCGGGAGAGCAGGCGGGCGAACAGGTCGCGCTCCAGGGGGGTGGTGCCGATCTGGTCCTGCTTGCGAAGCTTGGGGTGCACGTCGCGCTCCTCGCGCGCCACGTTCAGGTCCCCGCAGAGGACCAGCTTCACCCCCTCCGCCTGCGCCACCGCCGCCAAGCGATCCAGCCCTTCCAGGAAGCGGATCTTCGCCGGCAGGTCCTTCCCCCCGTTGGGCACGTAGGCGGAGGCGACGAGCAGGTCGCCCAGCCGGGCGGTGACGATGCGGGTCTCGTGGTCGAACTCCGGATGGGTGAAGCGGGGGCGCCCGGGAAAGGCGCCTTTGCGCAGGTGGAGGGAGACGCCCGAGTACCCCTTGTGCCCGTGCCAGAAGCACCAGTACCCGGCCAGGTCGCAGAGCGGGACCGGGACGTGCTCGGGCGAAGCCTTGATCTCCTGCAGGCAGAGGACGTCGGGCGCCTCGCGCTCGATGAACTGCAGCACCTCGCCCGCCCGGGCGCGGATGCCGTTCACGTTCCAGGTGGCGATCTTCAGCGGCAAAGGCCCGCGAGGCTACTTCTGCTCCTCGAACTCGGCATCCACCACGTCGTCCTTCTTCGCTCCCCCGGCCTCGCCGCCGGGCTGCGCGCCGCCGGCCTCGGGACCCGCGGGACCCGCCCCGCCCGGGGCGCCGCCGCTGGCCTTGTAGGCCTGCTCCGCCATGCGGTGCGAGGCCTGCATCAGCGTCTCGGTGGCGCTCTTCACCGCCGCCACGTCGGTGCCGTTGAGCGCGTCCCGGACCGCCTTCACCTTGGCCTCCAGGTCGCTCTTCGTCTCCGCCGGGATCTTGTCGCCCAGGTCCTTGAGCGACTTCTCGGTGGCGTAGGCCAGGTTGTCGGCCCGGTTGCGCACCTCGATCTCCTCCCGCCGCTCCTTGTCCTCGGCCTCGTGCGACTGGGCCTCCTTCACCGCCTTGTCGATGTCCTCCCGGGAGAGGCCGGAGCTGGCGGTGATGGTGATCTTGTTCTCCTTGCCCGTGGCCCGGTCCTTGGCCGCCACGTGCACGATGCCGTTGGCGTCGATGTCGAAGGTGACCTCGATCTGCGGCACTCCCCGGGGAGCGGGGGGGATCCCGTCCAGGTGGAAGCGGCCCAGGGTCTTGTTGTCGCGGGCCATCGGCCGCTCGCCCTGGAGCACGTGCACCTCCACGCTGGTCTGGCCGTCGGCGGCGGTGCTGAACACCTCCGACTTCTTGGTGGGGATGGTGGTGTTCCGGGGGATGAGCGCGGTGGCCACGCCCCCCAGGGTCTCGATGGAGAGGCTGAGCGGGGTGACGTCCAGCAGGAGGATGTCCTTCACCTCGCCGGTGAGCACGCCTCCCTGCACGGCCGCGCCGATGGCCACCACCTCGTCGGGGTTGACGGAGCGGTTGGGCTCCTTGCCGAAGAAGTCCTTGACGATCTGCTGCAGCTTGGGCACCCGGGTGGCCCCGCCCACCAGGATCACCTCGTCGATCTCTTTGGGGCTCTTCTTCGAGTCCGCCAGGCACTTCTTGGTGGGCTCCAGCGCGCGGTTGAAGAGGTCCTCGCACATCTGCTCGAACTTCGCCCGGCTGAGCTTCTTCACCAGGTGCTTGGGCCCGGTCTGATCGGCGGTGAGGAAGGGCAGGTTGATCTCCGTCTCCATGGTGCTGGAGAGCTCGATCTTCGCCTTCTCCGCAGCCTCCTTCAGGCGCTGGAGCACCATCTTGTCCTTGGAGACGTCGATGCCGGTCTCGCCGCGGAACTCCTGGATCAGCCAGTCCATGATCTTCTGATCCATGTCGTCGCCGCCCAGGTGCGTGTCGCCGTTGGTGGCCACCACCTCGACGACGTTCTCCCCCACCTCCAGCACGGAGATGTCGAAGGTGCCGCCGCCGTAGTCGAACACGGCCACCACCTCGTCCTTCTTCTTGTCCAGGCCGTAGGCCAGGGCGGCCGCGGTGGGCTCGTTGATGATGCGGCGCACCTCCAGCCCGGCGATGCGGCCGGCGTCCTTGGTGGCCTGGCGCTGGGCGTCGTTGAAGTAGGCGGGGACGGTGATCACCGCCTCGCTCACCGTCTCGCCCAGGTAGTTCTCGGCGGCCCGCTTCAGCTTCTGCAGGACCTTGGCGCTGATCTCCGGCGGGCTCCACTTCTTCCCCTGGATCTCCACCGTGGCGTCGCCGTTGTCCCCCCTCACCACCTTGAAGGGCACCCGCTTCTGCTCGCTGGAGGTCTCGTCGAACTTGCGCCCCATGAAGCGCTTGATGGAGTAGACCGTGTTCTCCGGGTTGGTGATCGCCTGCCGGCGGGCGACCTGGCCGACGAGGATCTCTCCGTCCTTGGAGAAGCCGACCACCGAGGGGGTGAGCCGGTGGCCTTCCTCGTTCTCGATCACCTTGGGGTCGCGCCCCTCCATGATCGCCACCACGGAGTTGGTGGTTCCCAGGTCGATTCCGATGATCTTCTTCGCCATTTGTGCGCTCGCTCCCTGAATGTTCCCGCGGTCATCTAGGGCTGTGCCGCAGTGCGGCGGTACAGTAAGTACGGAGAGGGGTGTGTCAAGGAACGCAGGTCCACGCTTGCAGGCAGGCGAACGCATCGGCGGCAGGTACGTCCTCGAGCAGCGACTGGGGCTCGGGGGGATGGGCGAGGTCTGGCTCGCGGTGCTGGAGGGGGCGGGCGCCTTCCGCCGCCGGGTGGTGATCAAGGTGCTCGCGCCGGAACGGCGCGGGGACGCGGGGTTGGCCGCCATGCTGGCCGAGGAGGCCCGGGTGGTGGGCTCCCTGCACCATCCGGGCATCGTCTCCGCCCTGGACTACCTGGAGAGCGAGGAGCACGGGCCGGTCTTCGTGCTGGACTTCGTCGACGGCGCCTCGCTGCGCACGGTGCTCAAGGTCGCCCGGCGACACAACGCCCTCATCCCCGAGGCGCTGGCGGCGCACATCGGCGTGCAGGTTGCGCACGCGCTTCACGCGGCCCATGCCGCCCGGGGCCCCCGGGGGGAGCCGCTGCAGATCGTCCACCGCGACGTCGCTCCCGACAACGTGCTGCTCTCCCGCTCCGGCGCGGTCTACCTGGGAGACTTCGGGGTGGCCCGGGCGGAAGGCGACCCGGAGATGGCCGGCGGCCCGAAAGGGAAGCGGGGGTACATGGCGCCCGAGCAGGCGAAGGGCAGGAAGGTGGGCCCCGCGGCGGACATCTTCTCGCTGGGGCGGGTGATCGCCGAGGCGGCCGACGTCGAATGCGGCCCGGCCTTGCGCGAGGTGGTGGAGCGGGCCACCGATCCGGACCCGCGCCGGCGCTTCCCCAGCGCTTCCGCGATGGCCGAGGCGCTGCTCCGCGCCTGCCCGCCGCCCAACGACCCCGACCTGGCGCTGGCGGAATGGCTGCAGGCGCACGCGGCCGATGCGCTCATCTCCTTCGCCGCGACGGCGGTGAACGTCCCGCGCTCCGAGCCGCCGCCGGCGGGCCGGCCCTCCGGCGTCGACTCCAGCCGGCTCGAGGCCCGGCCGCTGTTCCCCCGGGTTCCGCCGCCCCGGCGGCGGCTGCTCAAGACCGTGGCGGTGGGCGCGGCGGTGCTGATCTTCGCCTTGCCCGTGGCCATCCTCCTCGCGGCGCCGGCCAGGGCCCGGCGCTTCATCGAGTCCGCCATCGTGGGCGTGCCCGCCCCCGCGCACGGGGACCTGCGAATCACCTCCACGCCGCTGGAGGCCGAGGTCTACGTCGACGGCACGCTGCGGGGGACCACGCCGCTGCTGCTGGAGCTCACCTCCGGGCACCACTCCGTCCGGGTGGGCTCCCCGCGCCTGGAGCGCTGGCGGGCGGCGGAGGTGACCATCCGGGACGGGGTGCAGCACCGCCTGGACGTCGATCTCAGACAGTAGGCAAGCGGGGCGGCCGCTCGGCAAAGAACGACTTGCACACCCGATCGCAGGAGGCGCAGGCCGGGTCCGGGGGACGGTGCTCGCGGGTCTGCTCCCGGTTGGCGCGCATCCGCGGCCCGTTCCACAGCTCGGCGAAGGGCGTCTGGAGGAGGTTGCCGTAGCTGTAGGTCTCCTTGAACGGCGTGCAGCAGCCCAGGGTGAGCGAGCCGTCCCAGGTCACCCGCACGCTGTCGCCCCAGAAGAAGTTGCAGTCGAAGGGGCGGGCGGGATCCGTCCAGGCGAAGTCGGCCGCGGGAAGGGTGCGGCAGCGGATCCCCAGCGCGGCGATCCGCCGGCGCGCGGCCTCGATCTCCTGCCGGTAGCTCCCGGGCGAGCGCCGGTTCTGGAAGCCCCAGTCGTAGGTCGCGTAGCTGATGCAGTTGATGAAGTCGACCCCCAGCTCCGCGGCCTGCTCCACGAAGGGCACCAGCTCGCCCTCGTTCTCGTTGAGCATCACGTAGTTCACGCCCAGCAGCGGGAAGCGGGAGCGCGCCTCTTGCCGCGCCCGCAACACCCGCCGGATCCCCTGGTGCACCTGCTCCAGCTCTCCGCCCCGCCGCACCTTCCGGTAGGTGGAGGGGGAGGCGGCGTCGATGCTGACGTTCACCTCGGTGAGGCCGCTGCCGGGGAGCCGCGCCGCCACCTGCTCGGAGAGGAGGATGCCGTTGCTGTAGATGACGATCTTCGCCCAGGGCAGCTGCCGCCGCGCCTCGGCGACGATGTCGAAGAAGCGCGCGTGCAGGAGCGGCTCGCCGAACCCGTTCAGGCAGAGGTTGAGGGTGAAGGGGAACTGGGCGAGCAGCCGCTGGAAGTCCTCGAAGGCGATGTCGCCCAGCTCGTAGGGCTTGAGGCCCTGGGAGCGCAGGCACTGGATGCAGGCCAGGTTGCAGCGGTTGGTGAGCTCGATCTCCACCCCCGGCGGGGTGCTCGCCATCTCGGTAGGGCGAACGCGCACCTCGCGCCGGAAGCGGGCGTAGTTGGCCAGCACCCGCGGCCGCAGGAGCAGGGAAAAAGCATCGTTCTCGCGGAGCTTGCGCAACACCGACACGATCGCGCCGGACATCGTCCCCCCTTGCCGGCAAGGCTACCGGGCTTCCCGCCCGCGGCGCAACCGGCGGCCCCGCGTCGCCTCGCCGCAGGCCCGAACGGCGGCCGCGGATCCGTCGGTGGGTGCGGCTGCGTCGAGGGGAGTTCGATTCCTCACCCGTTGACGAGTGCGCTCGCGAAATGCGGAATTAGGGACCGTGAACGGGCTCGCCTCCACCGTGTTGACACGCTACTCAAGATACGCTACTCCTGCGAATGCATTCACGCGATGCTATTCAAAGCATCGCCGGGCGGGCGGGGGGGCGGTGCGGATCACGGCCGTGCGCGAGGGGGCGATGGCGCAGCGCGAACTCGACGACTTCGACTCGCTGGAGGCGGAGCATCCCCACGGGATCTCCGCCGCCCAGATCGTCGACTTCTTCGCGCCCCGCGGCGTCAAGCTCGCCCAGGCCACCTTCCGCAAGTACGTCCAACTGGGGCTGCTCCCGCGCAGCCGCCGGGTGGGCGAGAAGGGCAAGCACCGCGGCTCGAAGGGCCTGTACCCGGCCAGCGCGGTGCGCCGCATCCACGTGATCAAGTCGCTGATGGACGAGGGGATGACGCTGGAGGAGATCCGGCACTCGTTCATCTTCTTCCGCGGCCAGCTGGACGGGGTGGAGCGCTCGCTGGACGAGCTTTTCGCCGCCCTGGAGAAGGCGGTCGCGGAGCGGCCCGAGCTGCGCCCCTCCCGGCGCCGGGAGCTCGATCGGCTCCTCGCCGAGAGCCGCAAGCACGCCGATCAGTTCGTCAAGGACATGGAGCGAACGGTCTCCGAAATCACCGCACGGGAAGAGCCCGGGAAGGGGTAGGCTTTTCATGAGCGAGCCGAAGAGGAACATGTTGCCCGTCGTCGAGGATCCGGACGACAAGCCGCGCCAGCGGGCCCGCACGATGAGCCGCAAGGAGATGGCCCGGCTCTTCCGGCAGCAGGCGGCCGCCGGTGGCCTCGATCCGGAGCTGCAGGCGCTGATGGCCGAGCTGGACGCCAGCCGGCCCCGCACCCGGGGGGACTGCGCGGAGGGGGAGCGGCCCTGCCCGTACGTCTCCTGCAAGTACAACCTCTACGTGGACGTGAACCCGCGCACCGGGTCGGTGAAGATGAATTTCCCCGACAAGGAGCTGTGGGAGCTGTCCGAGACCTGCGCCCTGGACGTGGCCGACCGCGCCGGCATCACCCTGGAGGAGGTGGGGGTGATCATGAACCTGACGCGGGAGCGGGTCCGCCAGCTGGAGATGCGCGGCCTCTCCAGGCTGCGGGTGATCGCCGACGACGAGGCCCCGCCCACCGCCACCGACGAGGACGACGAGTAATCTACGCCAGGGCCGCCGCCAGGCGATCCGGATCGTCCACCTGGAGCTGCAGCACCCGGGCAGTCTTGCGGATGCCGAAGGGCCCGATGAGCTGCTGCGGCTCGCGCAACCAGAGCGTGAGGTTGGGAGTGCCGAGGACGCCCAGGCGTCGCCCCTCTGCGGCCGGCCCTCGCTCCACCTTGACGACGGAGGAGAGCGGGATGTCCGCCTCCCAGCGCAAGCCGATGCGCAAGAGCAGGGTGCCGCCCTCCACCCGGAGGGGGCGCAGCACCAGCGCCCGCAAGTCACCGATCAGCCAGAGCGCCGTATAGACGTGGACGGCCAGGCTGAGGCCCGCGGCTAGGGGGCCCCAGCGGCGGAAGAGGAAGTGCAGGGGAATGGCTTCCGCGGCGCAGGCGAGGAGGATGGCGCAGTAGATGGCGACCCATCCCGCGCGCTTGTACGCGGTGGACCCGGCCGGCGCCGGGCGGCCCCAGGAGAAGAGCGCGTACCAGAAGACCGCCAGCTCGGCGGCGAGGGCGCGGGCCAGCGCGGAGTCCCCCAGGGCGTCGGCCAGCCCGGCGCGCAGCGCGCTGGCCGCGTCGGCCGCCCTGCGCGCCAGCAGGGCGCGGCGGACGGAGACGGCCGCCAGCCAGATCAGCGCCAGCTCCAGGGGGATCGCCAGCAGGCGCACTTCGCGCCCGAAGAGCAGGGCGCAGAGCGCGACGAAGGCCACCGCCACCCGGGCGACGGTCCGCGGGCGGGCGAGGCCGCGCCGCACCACCAGTGCCCACCAGAGCGCAGCCGGGACCAGGGAGAGGTCGAAGAGCACCGCGGCCCGCACGGCCTGCGGGTGAGAGGCCATGGCGCGCGAGGCCAGCGCGGTGCTCTCCGCGGCCAGCACGAAGGCGACGAGCAGGAGGAAAACGAGCCGGGGCCGCGCCGCCGCTCTCCACATGCCGGAGATTATAGAGCGAGCTGTGGTATGGAGCCGCGTCATGACCGTCGCGCGCGCCTTGATCAGCGTCTCCGACAAGTCCGGGCTGCTGGACTTCGCCCGCGGCCTGGCCGCGCTGGGAATCGAGATCCTCTCCACCGGCGGCACCGCCGCGCTGCTGGCCAAGGAAGGAGTGAAGGTCACCCAGGTGCAGGACTTCACCGGCGCGCCGGAGATGCTGGGCGGGCGGGTGAAGACCCTCCACCCCAAGGTGCACGGCGGCATCCTCGCCCGCCGGAAGCTCCCCTCCGACCAGGCGGACATGGAGCGGCAGGGGGTGAAGCCCATCGACCTGGTGGTGGTGAACCTCTATCCCTTCCGCGCGGCGGTGGCCAAGGGGCTGCCCGACGAGGAAGTGGTCGAGAACATCGACATCGGGGGGCCCTCGATGCTCCGCTCGGCGGCCAAGAACGCCGAGTACGTGACGGTGATCGTGGACCCCGCCGACTACGGGGTGGTGCTGGCCGAGCTGCAGCAGAGGCGCGAGGTGCACGAGAGCACCCGCCACCGCCTGCAGGCCCGGGCCTTCGCCCACACCGCGGCCTACGACGCGGCCATCGCCGGCTGGCTGGCGGAGCGGCAGGCCACGGCCCACCCGGAGGAGGGGGGCGGGTTTGCCGAGTCGCCGCCGCTGCCCGAGTACCGGCGCCGCCAGTCCCTGCGCTACGGTGAGAACCCGCACCAGCGGGCCGCGTTCTACGCCAGCGTTCCCCAGCCCGCGGAGCCCACCCTGGCTTCCGCCCGCCAGCTCCAGGGCAAGGAGCTCTCCTACAACAACCTGCTGGACGGATCGGCGGCGCTGGAGGCGCTCAAGGAGCACGCCTCGGGGCGCTCCGGGCAGGCGGCGGTGGTGGTGGTGAAGCACACCAATCCCTGCGGCGTGGCCCGGGCGCAGACCATCCTCGAGGCCTACAAGCTGGCGCGCGACGCCGACCCGGTGAGCGCCTTCGGCGGCATCGTCGCCCTCTCCCATCCCGTGGACGCGGCCACCGGCGCCGCGCTGGCCGAGACGTTCCTCGAGGCGGTGATCGCTCCGGGCTTCGAGCCGGGCGCCCTGGATCTGTTGAAGGCGAAGAAGTCGCTCCGGCTCCTGGAGGTCCCGCTGCTGGGCGAGGGACGCGAGACCTGGACGCCAGAGGCCCGGGAAGTGCGCAGCCTGCCCGGGGGCCTTTTGGTGCAGTCCCGCGACCTGGCCGACGCCGATCCCCGCGGCTGGCAGCAGGTCTCCCGCCGCGCCCCCACCCCCGACGAGCTGGAGGCCCTCTCTTTCGGCTGGAGCGTGGTCAAGCACGTCAAGTCCAACGCCATCGTCTTTGCCCGGCGCGAGGTCACGGTGGGCATCGGCATGGGCCAGACCAACCGGGTGGACTCGGTGCGCATCGCCGCCCAGCGCGCGGGGGAGAAGGCGCGCGGGGCGGTGATGGCCTCCGACGCCTTCTTCCCCTTCCCCGACGGGGTGGAGGAAGGGGCCCGGGCCGGGATCACCGCCATCGCCCAGCCGGGCGGCTCCGTACGCGACGACGAGGTGATCGCCGCGGCGGACCGGCTGGGCCTCGCCATGGTCTTCACCGGCGTCCGCCACTTCCGGCACTGAGATGACCCGCGTCGTCGTCATCGGGAGCGGGGCGCGGGAGCACGCGCTGGTGCGGGCGCTGCGGCGGGGAGGCGGGGCGCGGGAGATCGTCGCCATTCCCGGAAACCCCGGGATCGCCCGCGAGGCCCGCTGCGTCCCCCCGCAGCCCTCGCCGGGGGAGGCGGCGCTGGCGGAGTCGCCCGACCTGGTGGTGGTGGGTCCGGAAGCGCCGCTGGCGGAGGGGCTGGCGGATCTGATGGCGCAGAGGGGCGTGCCCTGCTTCGGCCCGCTGCAGGCCGCCGCCCGCATCGAGTCCAGCAAGGCCTTCGCCAAGGAGGTGATGCTGGCGGCGGGCGTCCCCACGCCCCAGGCGGCGGTGTTCGAGGAGGCAGCGGCGGCGCGCGAGCACGCCCGGGCCGCGGGCCCCTGCGTGGTGAAGCTCGACGGCCTGGCCGCGGGCAAGGGCGTGATCGTGGCGGACGACGGCGCGCAGGCGGCCGCGGCGGTGGACGAGCTGTGGAAGCCCGGCTCGAGGCTCTTGATCGAGGAGCGGCTGGAAGGGAAGGAGGTCTCCATCATCGGCCTCTGCGACGGCCAGGCGGTGGTGCCGCTGCCTCCGGCCCGGGACCACAAGCGCCTGCTGGACGGCGACCGGGGCCCGAACACCGGCGGGATGGGAGCGGTCTGCCCGCCCGCCGACGCCACGGAGGAATTGGTCGACCGCACCGTCCGCGAGATCCTCCTCCCCACCGCCCGCGAGCTGGCGCGGAGGGGGACGCCGTTCGTGGGCGCGCTCTACGCCGGGCTGATGCTGACGGCGCAGGGGCCGCGGGTGCTGGAGTTCAACTGCCGCCTGGGAGACCCGGAGGCGCAGGCCATCCTGCTGCGCCTGCGCAGCGATCCCTTGCCGCTCTTCTTCGCGGCCGCGGAGGGGCGGCTGGCGGGACAGAAGCCGGTTTGGGATTCCCGCACGGCCGTGGCCGTGGTGCTGGCGGCGCATGGCTACCCGCAGGCGCCGCGGGCGATGGACGAGATCCACGGCCTCGCAGCCCTGGCGGGCGAGGAAGGCGACGACCTCTGGGTGCTGCACGCCGGCACGCGGCTGCGGGCGGGAAAGCTGGTCACCGGCGGAGGGCGGGTGCTCACCGTGGCCGCCCTGGGCTCCGGCCCGGCGCAGGCCCGGGCCCGCGCCTACGGGGCGGCAACGCGGATCTCCTTCCCCGGCATGCAGAGCCGATCCGACATCGCTGCCGCGGAGATCTAGGCTCTGCGGGGACGGCAAAAAGCGGGAGGGCAGCTCGACCGCCTTCTGCTGGTCGAGCTCTTGCGCCTCTTCCTCGCCACCATCGGGGGGATCGTCCTCATCTACCTGGTGATCGACTTCGCCGACCGGGCCCACACCTATACCGGCCGCGCCTGGGGACTGGCCGCCGCGGAGCTGTACGCGAACAAGGCCGCGGTGGTGGCGTACCAGCTCGCCCCGGCCGCGCTGATCATCGCCGCCGCCCTGGTGATCACCCTGCTTTCGCGCCGCGGCGAGCTGACGGCCCTCTTCTCCCTGGGCGTGCGCCCGCTGCGCCTGCTGGCCCCGGTGGCGGCGTTCTCCGCCCTGCTCGGGCTGGGCCTCTTCTGGCTGGGGGAGAAGGTGGTGGTGGGCGCGGACGCGCGGGCGGAGGAGATCCAGGTGAAGCGGTTCAACCGCTGGGGCGACTGGGCCACCTACCACGCCGGCTCCAGCTGGCTGCGGGGGAAGGAAGGGCGGATCTTCCACCTCGGCCCCGAGCGCAACGGGGGTTGGGAGCCGGCCACGGTCCTGGAGATCGCGCCGCCCTTTCGCCTCTCCCGCCGCATCGACGCCCGGCGCATCGAGCCCGCCGGGCCCGGCAAGTGGCGCCTGCTGGAGGCGGTGGAGACGCGCTACGAGCTCTACGGCGGCCCCGGCGGGGTGATCTCCGAGCGGCGCGTGGAAGCGCTGGTGGAGCGCTTCCCGGAGAGCCCGTCCGACCTGGAGCTGCGCAGCGGGCGTCCCCGCCAGCTCCCCTGGCGCCAGCTTCGCGAGCAGCTGCGGCGGCGGGAGAACGCCGGCCAGCAGGCCCGGGAGTACGAGGTGGCCCTGGCGGAGCGGGCGGCGGCGCCGGTCCAGACCATCCCCGCGGCCCTGGCCGCCGCCGGTCTCACGCTCCTCTTGCAGCGCCCGCGCCGGCGCATGCCGCTGGCCGGCGCGGTGGCCCTGGGCATGGGCCTCTCGGTGCTGCTCTGGGCGGCGTCGGTGATCGCCCACGCCCTGGCCATGTCCGGCGCGGTGGAGCCCTGGGCCTCGGCGGCGATTCCGGGGCTGCTGGCCGCGGCCATCGCCGCGGCGGTGCTGGCCAAGGGGTGACCGCCGGCCGGGCCACGCGGTCGTCTTCCTTGGCTTCACGGGGCTTTTCTGGCAGAACCCGCGCCGTCGAAGGAGCAGCGATGAAGGGCATCATCCTCGCCGGCGGGACCGGCTCCCGGCTGTTCCCGCTCACCAAGGTGACCAACAAGCACCTCCTCCCCGTGGGGAGGGAGCCGATGATCTTCCATCCCGTGCGCAAGCTCACCGAGGCCGGGATCGAGGAGATCCTCGTCGTCACCGGCGTCGAGCACATGGGCGACGTGGTCACGCTGCTCGGCTCCGGCAAGGACTTCGCCTGCCGCTTCACCTACAAGGTGCAGGACGAGGCGGGAGGCATCGCCCAGGCACTGGGCCTGGCGGAGAACTTCGCCGGCCAGGAGCTGGTCTGCGTGATCCTGGGCGACAACATCTTCCAGGATCCCATCGCCGGGCACGTCAAGGCATTCGCCGCCCAGGGCAAGGGAGCGCGCCTGCTCCTCAAGCAGGTGCACGACCCGCAGCGCTACGGCGTGGCCGAGGTGGAGGGGGAGCGGGTGGTGAGGATCGTGGAGAAGCCGAAGAAGCCGAAGAGCGACCTGGCGGTGGTGGGGGTCTACTTCTACGACTCCCAGGTCTTCGAGGTCATCCGCACCCTCAAGCCCAGCGCCCGCGGGGAGCTGGAGATCACCGACGTGAACAACCATTACCTGAAAGCCGGGACCCTGCGCTGCGACCGCCTGCGGGGCTGGTGGACGGACGCGGGCACCTTCGAGTCGCTCGCCACCGCCAACGAGCTGGTGAGGGCAAGGTGACGCAGGCCGTCCTGGTCACGGGCGGGGCGGGGTTCATCGGCTGCAACCTGGTGCGGTTGCTCAGGCGCGAGCGCCCGGACTGGACGGTGGTCAACCTCGACAAGCTCACCTACGCGGGGAACGCGGAGTCGCTCGCCGACCTGCGCGGGGACGAGAAGCACGTGTTCCAGCGGGGCGACATCGCCGACGCCGGCCTGGTGGAGCGGTTGATCCGCGAGCACCGGGTGGAGGCGATCCTCAACCTGGCCGCCGAGAGCCACGTCGACCGCAGCATCCTCGGGCCGGCGATCTTCGTGGAAACCAACGTGGGGGGCACCCAGGTGCTGCTGGAGACGGCGCGGACCCTGGGGGTGAAGCGCTTCCTGCAGGTCTCCACCGACGAGGTCTACGGCTCGCTCGGCTCCGCGGGAAGGTTCAGCGAGCAGAGCCCGCTGCGGCCCTCCAGCCCGTACAGCGCCTCCAAGGCGGCCGCCGACCTGCTGGCGCTCTCCTACGGCCACACCTTCGGGATGGAGGTGGTGGTGACGCGCTGCTCGAACAACTACGGGCCCTACCAGTTCCCCGAGAAGCTCATCCCCCTGATGATCGCCAACGCGCTGGAGGGGAGGAAGCTGCCGGTGTACGGCGACGGGCTTCAGGTCAGGGACTGGATCCACGTCGAGGACCACTGCCGGGCGCTTCTCTCCGCCCTGGAGCGGGGGAGGAGCGGCGAGGTCTACAACCTGGGGGCCGACAACGAGTGGCCCAACTTGCAGATCGTCGGCCGGCTCCTGCAGATCCTGGGCAAGGGCAGCGAGCTGATCGAGCACGTCAAGGATCGCCCCGGCCACGACCGCCGCTACGCCATCGACGCCGCCAAGGCCCACGCCGAGCTGGGCTGGGCGCCGCGCATCGGCTTCGCCGACGGCCTTTCGGCGACGGTGGCCTGGTACCTGGCCAACCGCGGCTGGTGGGAGCGGGTGCGCACCGGCGAGTACCGCACCTTCTACGAACGCAACTACGGGGCCCGATGAGCACGCTCCTCCTCGGCGCCAACGGCCTGGTGGGCAGCCGCATCGCCGCGCGGCTGGCGCAGGCGGGAGAGGAGGTCCACGCCCTGGGCCGCGGCCCCTCCCGGGTGGAGGAGCGGGTCAGCTACCACCCGCTGGATCTCTTCCGCGAGCCGGAGAAGCTGGCGGAGCTGATCGGCGCGCTCCGGCCCCGCGGAGTGATCAACGCGGCGGCCTTGACCGACGTGGACGCCTGCGAGCGCGCCCCGGAGGAGGCCTGGGCGTTGAACGTGGGGGTGGTGGAGATCGCCGCCCGGGGGGCGGCCCGGGTCGGGGCGCGGCTCACCAGCCTCTCCACCGACTACGTCTTCGACGGCGTCGCGGGCAGCTACTCCGAGGAGGACCCGCCCAACCCGCGCGGGATCTACGCCCGGACCAAGCGGGCCGGCGAGGAGGCGGCGCTGATCCTGGGCAAGGACGTGGCGGTCTGCCGGGTGGCGGTGGTCTACACCGGGCGCAAGGCCCTCAAGCCCACCTTCGCGGCCTCCGCCAGCGAGGCGCTGCGCGCGGGCAAGCCGGTGAAGGCCTTCACCGACCAGGTGGTCTCGCCCACCCTGGCCGACAACGCCGCGGAGATGGTGCTGGGCGTGCACCGCTCGGGCGAGCAGGGGATCTTCCACTGCGCCGGCGCCACCGAGGTCTCGCGCATCGACTTCTGCCGCGCCATCGCCCGCAAGCTGGGGGCCGATCCTTCGCTGATCGTCCCCGTGCGGCTCGCCGACCTCCGCCTGCCCGCTCCCCGGCCGCTGCGCTGCGGGCTGCGGGTGGACAAGGTGAAGCGCCTGCTGGGCGAGGCGGTGCCCCTCCCCCTGGATGCCGCCCTCGATCGCTTCTTCGCGGAGCGCGGCGGATGACGGAGCTGACCGACGGCGCCCCGCAAGCCGGCTCGCTCGGGCAGGCCCGCGGCTCCGGCATCGCCGAGCTCCTCCGCTACCGGCAGCTGGTGGCCATCCTCGTCCTCCGCGAGCTGAAGGTCCGCTACAAGCGCAGCGTCTTCGGGCTGCTCTGGACCATGCTCAACCCGCTCCTGCTGATGATCGTCTACACGGTGGTGTTCTCCACCATCATGAAAGCGCCGCAGCGGAACTTCTCCATCTTCCTGCTCTCGGGCCTGCTTCCCTGGCTCTTCTTCAGCACCGCCGTCCTCCAGGGGCTGAATTCCATCCTCGCCAACCAGGACCTGATCCGGAAGGTGCGCCTGCCGCAGGAGGTGTTCCCCCTCTCGGTGGTGGGCTCGAACCTGGTGAACTTCGCCCTCTCCCTGGTGCCGCTCTTCCTGCTCATGGCCGTGCTTCGCCAGCCTTTCACCGCCGCGCTCCTCTTCCTCCCCGCGGCGATCTTCCTCCTCACCGTCTTGACCAGCGGCGTCACCTTGCTCTTCGCCACCTTCACCGTCTTCTTCCGCGACGTGCGCCACCTGGCGGAGGTAGCCCTGCAGATGCTCATGTACCTCTCCCCGGTGTTCTACGACCTGCAGATGCTCGGCCAGCACGACGCCTGGTGGTTCCGCGCCTTCCGCGTCTCCCTCCGCCTGAACCCGCTCTGGTATTTGCTGGAGCTGGTGCGCGACCCGGTCTACTACGGGCGCCTGCCCCCGCTGCAAGCCACCGGCATCGCCGCCGCCTCCGCCCTGGCCGCCCTGGCGCTGGGCTTCGCCGTCTTCCGCCGCCTCTCCCCGCGGCACATCCACTACCTGTGAGAGACGGCGAGATCCGCATCCGCGAGGCCGGGGTCAGCTACCGGCTCTACCGCGAGAAGGTGAGCACCCTGAAGGAGGCGGTGGTGAACCGCTTCCGCCACCTGCGCTCGGCGGAGATCTTCTGGGCCCTGCGCCGCGTCTCCCTCTCCATCGAGCCGGGCGAGGCCATCGCCCTGGTGGGCCACAACGGGAGCGGGAAGAGCACCTTGCTCAAGACCATCGCCGGCGTGCTCCAGCCCGACGAGGGCGAGGTGCTGGTGCGGGGCCGGATCAGCCCGATGATCGAGCTGGGCGCCGGCTTCGACTCCGAGCTGTCGGGCCGGGACAACATCTTCCTCAACGGTGCGCTGCTCGGCTTCTCCCGCAAGCAGATGGAGGGGAAGTTCGACCGCATCGTCGCCTTCTCCGAGCTGAACGACTTCATCGACATGCCGATCAAGAACTACAGCTCGGGCATGTACGCCCGGCTGGGCTTCGCCATCGCCCAGGACGTGGAGCCGGACATCCTCATCGTCGACGAGGTGCTGGCGGTGGGTGACGAGCGGTTCCAGGAGAAGTGCAAGGCCCGCATCAGCGACTTCCGCGCCGCCGGCGTCACCTTCTGCTTCGTCTCCCACAGCCTCGAGGCCGCCCGGGAGCTGTGCCCGCGCGCCGCCGTCCTCCACCACGGCCGCCTGGCGTTCGACGGGCCCATCGCCGAGGCCTGGGAGCGCTACCGGGAGCTGGAGCGCGGCCCCCAGCCGGGCCCGCAGATCGAGACCGCCTAGAGCGCATTTCATAACCTCGGACCGAGCCAGGCGGCGGAGATGCAAGCCGCGCAAGGAGCGACGAGGAAACGTACCGGGCTGTACGT
>Ga0335085_10004171_pt1 | contig 24167 bp, 21 predicted proteins | sample Lox_Sample_45_FD_206712 | JGI IMG/M metagenome (GOLD analysis project Ga0335085, IMG submission 206712) | Soil microbial communities from Loxahatchee National Wildlife Refuge, Florida, United States - Lox_Sample_4.5 | ecosystem: Environmental > Terrestrial > Soil > Wetlands | place: USA...
AAGTGCCTAAAGTATTTCCAGGGTTTCAGCAAGAAGCCCATCCCTAACAACTCGTAAACAAGATTTAGGGGATCAACACCACTTTCCCAAACGACCCGGACTGCATCACCAGCTTGTGGGCCTCACCGGCCTGGTCCAGTGGAAATTCCTTCCCGATGACGGGCTTCAAGGTTTTGTTTTTCAGTCCCTTCACCAAATCCTCATGAATTTTGGCCTTGTCCTCGGGAGTAACATTGAAGAGGGTCATGCCCATGACCGAAGCGTCTCGGCTCATGAGGTCCCGGGGGTTGATCTCCACGGGGCCTCGGGAGCCGATGACCACCACCCGACCTTTGGGAGCGAGCAAGGGAAGGTCCTTGCCCAGGTTCACCTGAGCGGCCATTTCCAGGATGATATCCACGCCTTTTCCACCCGTGAGACTCTTCAAATCCTCCAAATAGTTCGGGTCTTTGTGGTTCAGCACCTCATCGGCGCCCTGTTCCTTAACCAACTGCAGGCCCTGCTCACTTCCGGCAGTACCAATCACTTTCAACTTCGCCGCTTTCGCTATTTGAACCGCGGCGACGCCCACACCGCCCGAAGCCCCGTGCACCAAGACCGTTTCACCTTTCTGGGCGCCGGCTTTGCCGAAGAGGGCCCGGTGGGCCGTGGCATAGGGAACCCCCAGGGCCGCGCCTTGGGCGAAAGTGACGTTGGCGGGAAGGGGATGCACGTTGGCGGCGTCCACCAGGCAGAACCGGGCGTAGGTGCCGGTCGCGGCGCTTTCCACGTAGACACGGCTGTCTTTTTTCACATTCTTGACGCCCATTCCCACCGCGGCCACCACGCCTGCGCCGTCCATGCCGGGAGTATAGGGAAGAGCCGGTTTGCGCGGATAGGTTCCCGAAAGGACATAGATATCCACGGGATTAATACCCGCGGCCTCCAGACGCACCAGCACCTGGTGGCGGCCCGGGATCAAGTCCGGCACTTCCTCCAGCTTCATGACTTCCGGCCCGCCGAATTCCTTGACGTGAATGGCTTTCATACGACCTCCTGACGGCTTTGAGGTTTTTATGGATGAAATAAGGAATGAAGGGTTCAAAAAAAAAGCCCCTTCTCGATAAAGAAGGGGCTCGGAATCAGATCTTACTCAGAAGTAATCCAAGGGGAGGGTTTCCCGCGGCTTGGAGTGGGGCACGAATTTAGGGGTCTTCGACGCTAATTGACGAGCATGAGACACTTCTTCGTCGGCCAGGCCCTTTTGGATCAAGAAGTCCTGCTTGGGGAAGATCAGGTCCGGGTCCTGGATGCTGTCGCGGTTGGCCTTGAAAATCAAAGGCCACTGGAAGTTGTCGCTATAGATGTCCGACTTCCCAGCGATGCCCCAAAGGGTATCGTGGCTGACCACGGTGTAGTGGCTCGAAGGCGTTTGCTTGACCGGTTCGGAGGCCGGTGCCGCTTTCGGGACCTCGGTGGTCTCAACATGCTTACTGCCGCAGCCAAAGCCAAAGGCCGCGAGCACCGCTAAGGCCGCTATGGTTTTATACTGGTTCATTTCTCGTCTCCTTCAGTCAGGTGTCGATGTCCTAACTTTATTTTCATGCCCAGGCTAGGACGAATCAAGGGGCTTTGTCCTAAAGTGCGGTTATTTTAACAGCAATTTTTGGGGAATACCCCAAAAAAAGGCCCCTTTCCCCGGGCTTCTCCACCCCGGTTTAAACCTCCCGAGATGCCGGATACCACCCCTGGCCGGGTCTTTCTCATGGGACCCTTCCCGGAGGAAAAAGTTCCAAGCTCCTCGGGACCCCTCTGACGGGAATCGGGTTCTCTGGGCCAAGGATTGAAGAGGCGTCCAACGGTAAAACGGCCTTCCCATTTTTCAGCCTTTTTCCCTATTTTTGCGATTGGAGGCGGTGCTAATTTTGAATTGAAGAACAACCGAAACACCCGCCTTTACCGCTTGAAATACGGTTTCAACCCAATCCTTTTTGGAGGAAAGCATGAATCCGATTCAAGTGAAAGCCGTACCCCCCGAGCTTCAATCTTCCCTTCCCCAGTTAATCCGGGATTTCAAAGCGGCGCTCAGTTACGTTTCGTTTTATTCCAGTGACAGCCCCTTCGTGATCCAAGCCGTGTCCAAATCCCACCGTAACTTCCAGCGGTTCATCGAGGCCTGCGGTTCCCTCGTCTTGCGGTTGGAGGGCGGAAAAATATTTTTGAACGACGCGGATATTTCGGAGATCGACGACCTCGTCAAAATCTTCCAGGAAAAGAAAATCCGCGGGGCGGCCTTTCTCCTGGGTCTCACCCCGGGTGAACTCACCTCCTGGATTAAGGAAGTCACCCTTCCGGTCAGCGATCCCAACGGCCGTCCTACGGATTCTTTCCATATTCAACCCCTTTCCAACGAAACGGAGATCGTCCTATTGAAAGAAGCGGACGCCGAAGCCGCGCCCGCGGCGCCGGTTGAAATTTTATCCGCTCCCGGTGGGATCCCGCCGTTCCAACCCGTCCCCGCCGAACCGGCGGCCGCCGTTTCCTCCCAGGATAGTGTTCCAGCCGAGGAAAGTTTTTCCATGAAGATGGCCATGGCCGATGCTCCCGCTGGCCCTCAAACCCAGGAGGCCCTTTTGAGTTTCGTGGCCGAGGCTTGGCAGTATTCCCAGCTTCAAAAAAAGAGCGTCGACGCGGCGCCCGAGATGGCCACCCTGACCCAATCCTTCGACAAGCTCTTCGACCGGCTCCTGGACCGGATGGAAAAAACCTCGCCCGAGTTTTCCAACATCCACCAATGGTTCAGCACGCCGGAAGGCCAGCTTTTGGAAAGCCAAGTGGCCACTTCCATGATTCCCCTCGTTGAAACGGCGGTTCAAAACGGCTGGATGGCGGTGCTGTTCGACCCCGCGACCCAGGGGCTGGTGGGCGAATGCCTGGCTTCCTGGGGCGCCAACGGCAAGGAAGACTTGGTCGAGAAGGTCGTCAGCTGCCTGGCCGAAAAACTGACCGGCGACCCGCTGGAAGAGCAATTGGCCCTGACCCACCTGATGGACGCCCGTCCCTGGGTGCGCAACGCGGGCCTGCTGAGGAAAGTGCTGGACGGCCTCAACCGGCTCTTGGCCTCCGAAGTCGTGCCGGGACTTTATCAATCGGCGCTTTTGCTGGCCTGGGACCTTTTGGAACCGGCCCTGCAAGGCGGTGTGGAAGAGCCGGCCCTGAACCTCTTATCCACCCTGCATTTCCACGCCGACGAGGATTTTGCCGCTTTCCCCGACCGCCCGGGGATCGCGCGTCACTGGCTCTTTGAGAGATCCACCCCCAACCTGATCCGGCGGCTGGTTTATTCCGCGGCCAAGGCAGGGCGTCTCAAGCAATACCCGCTCTTGGGGGAAATGGCGGCGCCGATCCTGGTGGAGGATTTCCTTACCGCGCCGGCCACCGACCAAAGCCGTTATCCCTATGTTTTCGTCGAGATGAAGGAGCCCTTGAGGTCGGTCCTGGCCGAACGCCTGGCCGCTGCCGCGGGCGAAGAGGAGGTGCGGGGACTGGTGCCCATCCTGCGGGTCTGCGGATTGGACCCGGGCCTTTCACTGCAGCTTTCCGCCTGGCTTTCGCGGGGGACCCGCGAATTGAAGATGGACCTCTTGCAGGTCATCGAAGAAGTGGGAGACCCGGGCGGCGGACCCGCCTTACGGCTGGCCCTCTTCGACGACTCGGAGGAAATCGCGGCCCTGGCCGCGCGCATTATCGGAAAGATCCAGTTCCACCCGGGCCTCCCGGTGCTGCTCAAAGCGGCCAAGATCAGGGAACACCGCTATCCCCAGAACGAAAACTTCCTGGTGGCTGTCTGCCGGTCTCTGGGGGACCTGGGCGCCCCGGAGGGAGTGCCTTTCCTTGAGGAATTGGCCCGCAAGAAGCCCTTATTGACGCGGGGGAAAAATTACTCCATGCCGGTGCGGCTGGAGGCGGTGGAGGCGCTGTCCAAGGTCAACCAGCCCCAGGTTTGGACCTTCTTGGGTTCGCTCATGGAGGAGAAAAACCAGACCCTGCAGGAAACCCTGGACAAGATCATCCACGAAAAGATGCAGAAACTCTAATCGTTGGAGGCGGGAGGTGAAATCAGCCCTCCCGGCTCTTAACCCCTGAAACGGGTCACGCCGGTGGATGCGACGCCCAATGCTTCCACCGGCGTTTTTATTTCCAGAAAAATTTAAAAGAGTTTCAGCTGGTCGGGGGAAACGGCGGCCAAGGAGCGCTTTTTGCGGCCGCCTTTTGTCTCATCTTGGGGAAGAGCCGCGGAGGAGGCAACGACGAGTTGGGGAGTCTCCACCGCCGGAGCCGGCGTAACGGCCGCCGCCGGGACCGTCACGGTCACGGGTTCGGCTTTGGGCGCCGGGGCGGTTTTTCCATTGGCCGATTTACCGTTGGCCTGGGCCTCGGCGTTCTTCTTCTTGTTCTCCACCCAAGCCTTCCCGTCGGTGCAGACCGTCAGGTATTCGCACCATTGGCAAAGGACGCCGGTCTTGGTGGGGAAGCTCTTGGCCTTCTCGATGGTCTCGATCTTGGAGATATACCTTTTCTTCAGCTGCTCGATCTCCTTGGGGCTCCGTTCCGAAACCACCTGGTCCTTCTCGAAGGCCACGAAATGCCAGAGCAGTTTGAAGGTTTCCTTCGGGCCGTAATGGGGGTTTTGGGAGAGGCCGATCTGGTAGAGGGCCAACTGGTCCTCGTTACGGGCGTCTTCCTCCGATATCTTGCGCGAGCTGGTCTTGTAGTCGTGGATCCACAAGGTCCCCTCGCTGTCCCGGCCCAGGCGGTCGATAAAACCCTGCATCTTGAACTGGCCTTTGGGGTCCAGGTTGAAAGCCACCTTGAGCTCGATGCCCTCGGTCTGGTCCTGGTCGAAGGGGTGGTAATGGTGGTAGTAGTTCTCGGTGAACAGCAGGCCCTTCTGGAAATAATCCTCCACCGTGGGTCCCTCCTGCACGATCCGCAAGGGGTCCGCAAAGCCCTTCTCCTTCTGTTTTTTAAGGGCGTCCTGCCAATGGGCATCCCAGTGTTTCTTGAAATAATCCACGATCTCGTTGACGGTGGGAACCCGCAGGGGAACCTGCTGGTAGAGGTACTCCATGGTTTCGTGGAAACGAGAGCCCAGGAAAAGCTCGATGCCCTCGGCCACGGGCGAAGGGCGCCTTTCGATGTAACGGAACTGGAATTGGGCGGGGCAGGTGAAAAAGGTGTTGATGCGGGAGTAGGAATAAATCGGCATAGGCTGATTATAGTGAAGAAGGGAAAAGAAATCCCCCCTGTTCGTTTAATTCAGTTTTTGGATCAAATGACAAATTCCATCCGCTAAATAAAGCTGCAACTCGGCCTTGCGGTCCGCCCAGACGTAGACCTGGCCGTCCCAGCGGCGGTGGTAGGAAGGCTCCCAAAGCTTCTTGGTCCAGGTCGCCAGGAGTTCCTTTTCCTTGGCGTCGGTCATGCTGGATTGGTATCGCCATTCCACCTGGCGCAGGGTTTTCGTCTTGGAGTCGAAGAAAAGGTAAAGGCCGGTCACGGCGGGGTCACGGCTGACGCCGCGGTAAACCAGGTTGGCCCCGCCGCTCATGGCCTCGTCGACGGAAAGGGGCTTGTCCGAATAGAGAAACCATTGCTGCTTGATGTCCTCCAGGGAGGCGCCCAGGGTCAGGTCCTCCACCACCTGCAGCTTGGCCAGGCCACGGTCGGCCAGGTTGCAGCCGGTGAGGAAGAAAAGAAAGAGAAGGGCGGATAATCGGCGCATGATCGGTGCCTCCGGGGGAAAACCATCATACCGCTTTTTTTCAACCAGGGCCTTTGTTAAAGTGGCGCATCGCCCCGCCCCAAAGGAAAAAAATGAAACTGCTCGACGCGAAAACCCTGCCCCACGATTTTCCACGGAAATTCATCCCGTCGGCCACCGACCTGGGCGATTGGAAACAGGTGGAACCGATTTTTAAGGAACTGGAGGACCGGGCCCTTTCTTCCGTGAACGATTTAAAGAAGTGGCTGGACGACATGGGTGAATTCTACGATTGCCTTAATGAAGAAGGATCCCTCCGCTATATCCGCATGACCTGCAAGACGGACGATCCGGAGATTGAGCGCGCCTACCTGGATTACCTGGAGAAGGTTTCCGAACCCAGCAAGCCCCGCTTTTTCGCCCTCTCCAAGAAATATTGGGACTGCCCCTTCCGTTCCTCCCTTCCGGAGAAGGAATTCTTCCTCTTCAACCGCTCCGTTGAGAACGAGCTGGCCCTCTACCGCGAGGAAAACATCCCCCTGGAAACCGAAGTGGAAAAGCTCTCCCAGCAGTTCCAAAAGCTCAGCGGTTCCCTGATGGTGCACTACGACGGTAAGGAACTAACCCTCCAGCAAATGGGACGGTACCTGGAGCTGACCGACCGGAAAAAAAGGGAAGAAGCTTGGCGCCTTTCCGCCGAGCGCCGGTTGAAGGAAAAGGACGCCTTTGACGGCCTTTTCGACCAGATGCTCAAGCTTCGCGTCCAGGCCGCCCAAAACGCCGGTTTCGCCAATTACCGGGACTACGCCTTCCGCCGCAAGGAACGTTTCGATTACGGCCCCGCCGATTGCGAGGCCTTCCACGAGAGCGCGGAAAAGGCCATCAAGCCCCTGGTGGCCAAGATCCAGGAAAAGCGCCGGAAACAAATGGGGCTCCCCGCCCTGCGCCCCTGGGACCTCTCGGTGGACCCCTCGGGCTTGCCGCCCTTGAGGCCTTTCGAAAAAACGGAAGACCTCATCGGCGGTTGTGAAAGAATCCTTTCAAAGGTCGACTCCGAATTCGGCAGGAATTTTAAGACCATGAAGGACCTGGGCCTGCTGGACCTGGAATCCCGTAAGGGAAAGGCGCCCGGCGGCTACCAAAGCGACCTCGGCGAAGTCCGCATCCCCTTCATCTTCGCCAACGCGGTGGGCCTGGACCATGACGTGCGCACGCTTTTGCACGAAGGCGGCCACGCCATGCACAGCTTCTTGTCCCGCAACATCCCCTTTTCGGCCTATCGCCACGCGCCTATGGAGTTCTGCGAGGTGGCCTCCATGAGCATGGAATTGATGGCCGACCCTTTCTTAAGCGAGTTTTACCCCGACCCGAAGGAAGCGGCCCGGTCCGCGCAGCGGCACCTGGAGGACGTCATCGCCCTTTTGCCTTGGATCGCCACCGTGGACGCCTTCCAACACTGGATCTACACTCACCCCGGGCACAGCCGCAAGGAGCGGGCGGACGCTTGGCTTTCCCTCCGGCGCCGCCTGGGCGGCACGGAGGATTGGAGCGGCCTGGAGGAAGCGCAGGCCCACCTCTGGCACCGGCAACTCCATATCTTCGAATATCCCTTTTATTACATCGAATACGGTATCGCCCAGTTGGGGGCCCTGCAAGTGTGGAAGAACTTCCGCAAGGATAAGGAAGAGGGAGTCCGTCTCTACAAGCAGGGGCTCTCCGTGGGGGGGACCCAAACCCTGCCCGAGATTTTCAAATCCGCCGGGATACGGTTTGACTTCAGTTTGGGGATGATCAAACCCTTGATGGAAGAAGTGGGGAAAGAGCTGCAGAGCTTAGAAAAGCTTAGTTAAAAGCCAGGCTCAGGCCAAGGCTGCCGGGACCCACCGAAAGCTTCACATCCTTGGGGGAATAAACCACCGCGTTGCCGATGAGGATACCCAGGGTCGCTCCCGCGATCGTGTCCGACAGGTAATGATGGTAACCTTCCACGCGCGCCATGGCCGTTAGTGCGCCTAGGGCGCAGGTTTCCACACCCGCCTGCACTCCCCAATATTTAAAGACGGCCGGTACGACGCAAAAGGCCGTGATGGTGTGGCCGGAGGGGAAGGAAAAGTTGTTGGAGCCATCGGGCCTCTCCCGCCCGACGGCGTATTTGAGCACTGTCACCGTCACCGTAGCATCCACCAGCGACTCCGCCGCGTCCCGCCCGAACTCCTGCACCTTCAGGTTGTCCGTCAGGGACCCGATGCCCCAACAACCGAGGGCCGCGCCGCCCTCCGCCCATCCCTCGCCGTAAAAATCACCGAAATCCCAAAGAGGCTGGGTCTTCCAGTTTTGAAGGTCCCCGGCCAGGCTGTTTTGGCCGTCCAGCACGGCCCAATCCAGGGAAGTGGCCAGACCGCCCACCGCGAAGGGCGCGATATTGTCCGCGATGAAAAGATGGGGAAGGTCGTCCACGAGCTTGGAGGGGAAGTGGGCGATGGAAACATCCGGGTCGGGCGACTGCCAGTCCTGGCCCCATGCGGCGGAAAAGGAGAGGAAGGTTAGGACAGCCGAAAGAAAAACCCGGCTGCTCAACAAACCGCGTCGTTTTTGGGGGAGATGCCGGGTTTGAATTTCTTATAGGCCCAAACCCCCGCCGCGATGCCGAGGACGGTGGCAAAGGCGATCAGCTTTCCCTCGCCGATCTGGGCCAGGGACGTCCCCGGGCAGGTTCCCGCCAGGGCCCATCCGGCCCCGAAAAGGAAGGCGCCCGCCAGGCGGTTGGGATCCCAGGCCAGGGGTTCCATTTCCAGGGTTTTCCCCGAGAAGGTCTTGTTGCCGGAGCGGCGCAAAAGGAAGAGGCCCAGGCTGACCACCGCCACCGCCGTGATAATGACGCCGTAAAGCTGGAACTCCCGGCAGAGGAACATGGCCACGATGCTGTCGTAGTCGGTGGCGCGGGATTTGGAAAGAAAATAGCCGAACAGGATGCCGAAGCCCAGGTAGGGAAGGGGGCTTTCGGCCGGCGACAACTTGGAAGCCTTCCGGGGGGCGGCCTTCCTGGCCGCCGTTAAGCGCGGTTTACGCAAGGCCATTAGAACACCACCTTAAAGAGGATATTGGTCACGATCACGCCCGCCACCAGGAAGGCCAGGGTGGCGAGGATGGACATCTTGCTGCCCAGGGAGACCCCCAGGATGGTGTTGCCGCTGGTGCAGCCTCCGGCCCAGCGGGCGCCGAAACCGATCAAGAAGCCGCTTACCAACAGCCAGAGGATTTTGTAGAAGGTGCTTCCGAAAGTGATGCCGTCCAGCTGGCCGTAAAGCCAGGTCCAGCTCCAATGTCCCAGGTTGGCCAAAAGGCCCCCCAAGGGAAGGCCTAAGAGGAACCAAAGCTTCCAGTTGGAGGGGGAGGCGTTGAAGGTCGAATCCTTGGTCACGATGGAGCAGGCGTCCTCGAAACCGCCGGTCACGCCCAGGCGTTTGCCCGTGAACCAGGCCAAGCCCACCGCCGTCAGGCCCAATCCCAAGCCCGCGGCCCACCAGGCCCAAGTTTGGATAAAGAGCAGTTGGCCTATATGGCCAAGAAAAAGCATGAAACTGGAAGGCTGTGCCGCTGGGTTCACCGGATTCCTCCTTCAAGAAGTGGGCTTATTGTACCGGCTTTGCTTCAAAAATTGAAATCTCCGAATTTACGGCCCGTGAGGCGCTCATAGGCTTCCACGTATTTTTCACGGGTTTTGGCCACGATTTCCTCCGGCAGGACCGGGCCCGGCGGGGTCTTGTTCCAATCCTTCAGCGTCTCCAGGTAGTCCCGCACGAATTGCTTGTCGAAACTCTTCTGGGAGACGCCTTCCTTATAGTCGGCCTTGGGCCAGAAGCGGGAGGAGTCGGGGGTCATCACCTCGTCGATGAGGATGAGGTGGCCGTTCAAGAGGCCAAACTCGAACTTGGTGTCGGCGATGATGATGCCCTTGGCGTCCGCCAGGTCCCGGCCCCGCTTGTAGACGTCCAAGCTGACTTCCCGCACCTTCGCGGCCAGGCCGTCGTCCTTCAGGATATTCTTCATTTCCTCGAAGGAAATATTGACGTCATGCCCCTGCTCGGCCTTGGTGGAAGGGGTGAAGATGGGCTCGGGGATACGCGAGGATTCCACCAGCCCCTTGGGCAGTTCGATGCCACAGACCTTGCCGGTCTTCTGGTATTCCTTCAGGCCCGACCCGGTCAGGTAGCCCCGCACAATGCATTCGGCGGGGAGGGGCTTAGCCTTTTTGACGATCATGGATCGGTTGACGAGTTGGGACTTGGCCTTCTGGAAGGGCTCGGGCAGGGTGGAGATGTCAGTTGAAATCACGTGGTTGGGGATGATCCCTTCCATCATCTTGAACCAATAGCTGGAAATCTGGTTCAAAACCACGCCCTTGTCCGGGACGCCGTTGGGCATGATCACGTCGAAGGCCGAGATGCGGTCGGTGACCACGATGAGCAGCCTGTCCCCCAGGTCGTAGATATCCCGTACCTTGCCGCGTTTAGGCGCGGGCACGCCGGGGATATTGGTTTGCAGCACCACCGGGGATTGGCTCACGGACATTTCGTCCCTCCTAGTTGTTAGTTTTCAACCACGCAACATATTTCGATATTCCATCTTCAACCGGAAGGAAGGAGTCGGAATAACCCGCCTTCCGCATTTTCGTCATTTCGGCCTGGGTGAAGTATTGGTAACCGGCGCGGAACTTCTCGGGCGTATCCACCCATTCGATCTTCTGCTCCAGTCCCAACGCCTTGAACAGGGCCTTGGAAACGTCCAAAAAGGTTCGTGCCTGCCCGGTGCCGCAGTTGTAGATGCCCGGAGGCGGGTTTTTTTCGACGCAGAAGAGACAGAGCTTCACGATGTCGTCCACGAAGATGAAGTCCCGCTTCTGTTCGCCGTCCTGGATGCCTTCCTTATGGGAACGGAAGAGGGTCTGCTTGCCCGTCTTCTTGATCTCGTTGAATCCGTGGAAGATGGGGGATGCCATGCGGCCCTTATGGTTCTCGTCGAAGCCGTAAACGTTGAAGAACTTCAGCCCCCACCAGTGAGGAGGGGCGGTTTTCTGTTCCAATGCCCAAAGGTCGAACTCGTGCTTGCTCCTGCCGTAGACGTTCAGGGGCTTGTATTTGGGAATGTCCTTGTGGTCGTCCGAATAGCCTTCCTCGCCTTTGCCGTAGGTGGCGCCGCTGGAGGCATAAAGGAGGGGAATCTTCTTTTCCGAACACCATTGCCAAAGCGCCTTGGTGTAGTCGGTGTTCATCTTCCACATATAGGCCTGGTCGTGGTTACCCGTGTCGGTGCAGGCGCCCAGGTGGATGACGGCGTCGATGTTCTTCAGGTTCGGCAATTCACCCAAAAGTTTCTCACGGTCGATGAAGGGGAGGGATTCCAGGCCCTTCACGCAGGAACGGGCATTGCGATAATCGGGGTTGTCGCAGAGAAGAAGGTCTTTTTGCCCCTTCCCCAAAAGGGTGTGGGCCAGTCGGGCGCCGATGAAGCCGTAGGCGCCGGTCAACAAAACGGTCATTGATTGTCCTAATTCAACCAGGGAATTTGAGGACGCATTATAAGGCAGGCTATTTTGAATTATGAATTTTTAATTTTCAGTTAAGGGGGTTCATTAAAAATTTAAAATTAATAATTGCGGGAATTCTTTATATTCCCGCCACTGGATGGGGTGAACGGTCCAAGGCAAAGGGAAGCAGGTCCAGGGAAGGCCTTTCGCCTGAAAGAACCTGGGAGAGCAATTGGCCTGTAACCGCCGACAGCAGGATGCCGTGGGTGAAATGGCCCGTGGCCCAATAGAGGCCATCCTTGCCGGGCACCCGGCCCAGGTAGGGCCAGCCGTCCAGCGAGCCGGGGCGCAGACCCGCCCAGGTGTCCTCGATCAACTGTTGGGAAAGGCCGGGCAGCACCTTGGCCGCGCCGCTTTTGAGTTTTTCCATGCCCGCGGGCGTGGTGGCTTTCTCGAAGCCCGCGTCCTCCAGGGTGCTGCCCACGAAGATGTGGCCGTCCAGGCGCGGCACCAGGTAGGTGAAGGCCTTTTGCAGGCCGGTGAAAAGGATATGCCGCAGGGTCCCCGGTTGGGTGCGGAACATGACTACCTGGCCGCGGAAGGGCTTAGACTGCAGCTGAAGCCCCAGCTTTTCGGCCAGGGCACCCGACCAGGCCCCCGAGGCCACCACCACCGCATCCCCTTCCAGCACGCCCTTGGGGGTGCGCACGCCCACCACTTGGCGGCCCTTCAACAAGAAATCCTCCACCGGCTCCAGCTCCCTCAACTGCGCTTTGCCTTTTTGGAGCACCTGAAGTAAGGCCCGGGTCAGGCGGGGCGAGCGGACCTGGCGGGTTTCCTTCAGGTAAAAGGCGGACTTCACCGAGGGGGAAAGGCCGGGCTCGACCTGGGATGCCTGGGCGGGGGTTAGCCACTGTCCCGCCAGGCCGAAGGTCTTCAGGTTGCTTTCCATCCGGCGGATGGCGTTTTCTTCCTCGTCGTTGAAGGCCAGGTCCAGGCTGCCCGAATCCAAGAGCTCCGGGTCCACGCCGCTGTCTTTTTTCAAGCGCGCGGCCCATTCGGGGAAAAGGTCGTAGGATTTCTTGCATAAGGCGAAGAAGGCCCCGCCCACGCCCGAGGCGCTGCGCAGGTCCAGGTAGCCGGCGCCGGCCCAGGAGGCTTCCCTGGCGAAGGGACCCTTGTCCAGGACCACCGCTTCCATGCCCCGGCGCAGGCAGTGTTCGGCGATGGAAAGGCCCATGACGCCCCCGCCGATGATGATGATTCGAGAACCCACGGTTTACGTCCTAGATAATTGTCATCCTGGGTGGAGTATCTGTGTTTTGGTTGAGAACACAGATTCCTCGACAAAAGGCGTTTCAGAATGACAACTTTGAAGTTTGAGAACGGCATTATAACCGCCCGAAACAAAAAAGCCTTCCTCCCCACTAGGGAGGAAGGCTTTTCAGGAGCTAGAAGACGTCTTGTTACTTTGCCGGGTCGGTCTTGGAACTATCGGCGGCTGGGGCGGCCTTGTCGGCGGCGGGAGCGGCCGAGGTGTCGGCAGCGGCGGCAGGCTCGGAGCCCGGCATAGGCGCGTAGATGGCGGGGCGGGCGGCATACATCAACCACCCTTTACCACCCCGGTTCACCACCACGCCGTAGAGGTGCGATTTGACGTCGGGCACGGGCTGTCCGGAAGGATCTTTGATGCCCGAAATGGTCCCATCGACGTCCACCAGGGCGAAATTCGACATCACGAAGTGGATCTTGAAGTTGTCGAAGGTATGGGTGGTGCCGTTGGCGATGGTCTTGTTCTCTTCCTCGAAGAGCTTCTGGATCTCCGCGCGACCGTTGGCGGCTACTCCGAAGGGGTTGATCAAGGTGGCGTCGGGCGTGAAGCAGGCGGCGCGGGCCTTGGCGTCCCCGGCGGCCCATGCCTTGGAGAAATTATCAAACTCGGCCTTGATGCCATCCTCGTCGCCGGCCGGCATGGCGGCCTTGGCTTTCTTGGCCGGGGCCGCGGCGGCGGTATCGGCCGCCGGGGCGGCCGCGTTGGCCGCGGGGGCGGCCTGGTCTTGAGCGAGCAAAGGCGAAGCAAAGAACAACATCCCAAGTACTGCGAAGAATTTCTTCATGGGCTCATCTCCTTAAATTTTCCAATTCGAAAACGGGCACATTATCCACTCCCCTTCCAGAAGCGTCAACTTTGGTAAAATCCGTCCTCCGGGCTTGTTCCTTTCGAGGGGAAGTTGTAATGTTTTTAGCCGGTTGAAGCGGTTACCTTGGAGGCATTTCATGCGGAAATATTTAACCTTTTATTTTCTTTTAATCCTCTTCCTGGTTTGCCCGCCGTTTTCCCAGGCGGCGCCCTCCAGTTTCTTCAAAATCGTCTGGAAAGACGGCAAAGCCTGGTTTGTTTCGCCTTCCCATAAACCCTTCCTTTCCATGGGCGTCAACGCCATCGACGACCAGTCCTACCGGGCCCCCAACGACGACTATTACAACCCGGTGAAAAACCAGTACGGCGGGGATCTCAAGGCCTGGACGAAGGGCGTCTTCACCCGCCTGAAGCGGTGGCATTTCAACACCATCGGCTGCTGGTCGAACGGGGCCCTGACGGGCCAGAAGTTCCCCTACACGCCCATGCTTTACATCTCCCGCGGCGGGGGCAAATGGGACGACGTCCTGCTCTCGGTCTTCACCGACGATTTCGAGGCGCGGGTGACGGGAAACGCCCAACAGGCCGCGAAACTCAAGGACGACCCCTTCCTGGTCGGCTATTTCCTGGACAACGAAATGCCCTGGTGGGGCGATTACGGCTGGCGCTCGGAGGGCCAGAAGACCCTGCTGGAAAAATACGCCCTGGGCGGTGTGGAGGACGCCAACAAGGAAGCCCTCAAGAAGTTTTTCGAGGATAAGTACCACCAGGACATCGAAGCCTTCGACGATGCCTGGAAACAAAACCTGAAAAGCTTCGACGAATTGGAAGGGCCCGTGACCCTGGCGGTGAAAACCCGGAAACAAAAGGAACTGGCCGAGGAATGGGCGGGCGTGGTGGCCGAGCGGTATTTTTCCGTGACCACCGGCGCCTTGAGGGCGGCGGACCCCCACCACCTGATCCTGGGCGTGCGGTTCGCCGGGGAAGCCCCTTGGCCGGTGGTGGAAGCCTGCGGCCGCTACTGCGACGTGGTGTCGGTCAACCACTACGCCAAGGGCGGCGACATCGACCAGACCCTGCTCGACAACTTCTACGCCAAGGCCCGGAGGCCCCTGCTCATCAGCGAGTATTCCTTCAGCGCCATGGAAAACCAAAGCGGCGACCCCAATACCCACGGGGCCGACGTGTCGGTGCCCACCCAAAAGGACCGGGTGGCGCATTTCAACCAATACGCCCATGAGGCGCTGAGCCTTCCTTATATCGTCGGGCTCCACTGGTACGAATGGGCGGACGAATCGCCCGAGGGGCGCTTTGACGGGGAGAACGCCGACTACGGCCTGGTGGACATCAAGGACCACGAATACACCCTGATCACGCAAGCCCACGCGAAGATGAATTTGATCGCCGCCTCCGTGCATAAGAAATCGGATATCGCCCTGCCCCAGGCCTTCCAGGAACCCAAGGGGGTGGATTACCGAAGGGCCGACGCGGGAATGACGGTGGCCGCTTCCCGAAATTTCCTCAAGATCGACAAAACGGCCCATGTGGACACCTGGGGCGACAACGCCATGGGCGGCAAGGCGGTGGCCGACACCACCACGGGCGTCATCGTGCTGGATTACGTCACGGGCACGGGCTGGGGCTGCGGGGCCTCCATACCCTCCAACGTCGAGCCCCTCATCGCCTGGGGCACGGTGGACCTTCGGGGCTACAACTTCCTCGACTTCAAGGCCTTCGTGCCCAAGGACGTCACCTTCAGCGTTTACATGAGCGAGTCGGGGACCGCGGCCCCCGCCATGCCCGCCTCCCAATACTCCGGCCAAAACGGGGCGGACGGCGAGTCCTATTCCTTCCCGCCTTTCACCGGCACGGGCAAATGGGAGGATTACCGGGTCGACCTGTCGGAACTGGAGCTGCGCAACAGCTGGGGCAACCAGAAGGGGAACAAGATCCTGGACACCCAGGCCATCTCGGACGTGCAGTTCTACCTGCCCGGCAACCAGGGCGCGGGGCGCCTGCTGGTGAAGGATCTAGTATTCAGGGTGAAATAATATGGATTGTTCGAAAATCGTACAGTCTGGGGAGGGTTAACTATCGATGAACCCACTCAAATTGAAACCCATCGGCGTTGTTCGCCAAGGCAAGATCGTCATCGATCCCAAATGGGCCAAGGGGCTGACAGGCCTCGAAGGCTTTTCCCATATCATCGTCCTTTTCTTAATGCACAAGGCCCACAAGCCCGACATGCTCATCCATCCCAAGAGCCGCCTGAAGCTTCCCGATATCGGTTTCCTGGCCACCCGCACCGCCCACCGGCCCAATCCCATCGGCCTGACGGTTTTAAAGCTCATGAAACGCAAGGGCAACGTCCTTTGGGTAAAAAGCCTGGATGTCTGGGAAGGAACGCCCGTCCTGGACTTAAAGCCCTATACCCTGCGCGAAGATGTCCAAGGTTTTAAAGTGCCAAAATGGGTCAAAAAACTGGATTCCCTGGAGACCGATCCCCTGCGTAAATACGCAACCCAATAGGCCGTCCCCAAACTCCTGAGTGGGGACCAAGTTTGTATTAGTTTGATGGATATTAAAAGATTTGGAGGATTCATCTATGCTTTGGATCGCTATCGCGGCGTGGTTGATCGGTATCGTTATCAGCTTCAACAACGGAAGCCGGAAACTTCCTTATACCATCCTGTTTCTGGGAATCCTCGACATCGCCGGTATTTTCTATTTTGATTTGGGGTGGATCGGCCTCACGACCCTCGCGGTGCTCGCGGTCGTCATCCTGATCGCCAATAAAATGGGCGCCTGAGATAAAAAACCAAAAACCGCAAAGGGCTAGGATTTTTCCATCGAATGAGAAGGCGCCGGGGCGGATCACCCCAGTTTTCCTTCCAACTCCAACCATTCGTCGTAGGCCCGCAGGCGGGGGAGACGTCCATCGGCCTTCTTGAATAGGACCGACAATTGAAGCTGCTTGGGGGTCCGTAGCCAGGTCTTGGCCAGGACCGTCAAGGCCCGCACGGTCTGGCGCTCGTCGCCCTTCAGGGAAAGCCGCTCGAAATAAAGGTCTACGCCCGCCGGGTCGCCCACCCGCACGCAGGTTTCGCCCGCAGCCTCCAAAAGGTCCGGCTCCATCTGGAGCGTTTCCAGCACCACCGACAGATCCCTCAAGGTTTCATGGGCGGCCCGATAGGAGCCCCGGTGGTATTGGCCCCGTAAGTTCTGCTCCAGGACTTTCCGCCGTTCCACGGGGTCGGAGGCAAGGACCGCCTGGTGGGCCATGCCTGAATCCTTGTGGGCGGCTTTCAGGAGCAGGGGGAATTTCTCGGGAAAATCCTGGGGCGTCATGATCTTCATGAGCTTCTCATAAAGCACCACGGCGTCGTGACCCCGGCCTTCCTGCAGGTAAAGCTCCAGGGCCTGGATGAAATGTTCCCGGGCCTTGGGCAGGAAGGGATCGGCGGCCTTGACCGGATTGTGAAGGCCCCAGCAGCAAAACCCCAGTTCCTGGTGGGCCAGGGCGTTCTTAGGGTTCAAGGCCAGGGCCTGTTCGAATTCCTCCGCCGCCTCGTTGAACATTTTCGATTCCCGGTAATTGAGACCCCGTTCCATGTAAATTTCTTCCTGGCTCTCCTTCTTCAAACCCAGGAACCGCCCGGCGGCCAGCCCGCCCAGGAAGCCCCCGATATGGGCCAGGTGGGCCACGTTGTCCCCGCTGAAGACGCCCACCAAATCCACGAGGACCCGGTAGCCGCAAAAGACCCAGATGGGGATGGACCGCCTCAGCCAAAGCAGTGGGCCGTAAAGGTTGGCCGCCAACACCACCCGGGCCTTGTAAAAGCGGAACATGGTCAGGCCCATGAGGCCCGCGATGGCGCCCGAAGCGCCCAGGGAACGGATGTGGGGCATGGCGACTCCCAGGTAGGAAGCGGCGAGAAGCACCAGGCCCCAGTGGAGCAGGTCGGCGGTGAAGCCGCAGAAAAGGAAAAGCAGCAAGAACTTCGCCCAGCCCAGCCGATCCTCCAGGATGGAGCCGAAGATCCACAGGTAAAGCATGTTGCCGAACCAGTGCATGTAACTGGCGTGGCTGAAGAGGGATAGGAACCAGTCGAAGGGGTTGGGACTGGCAAAGTCGAAAGTCATCCATTTTGTCCGGAAATCGGGCTCCACCCAGCCGAACTGGATGCAGGCTTCCACCACGAGGTGAAGGAAGAAGGTGACGGCGATGATGCCGGTCACGGCGGGGGGCACGCCGCGTTTCAAACGCACGTCGGTGGAAAGGGGGATCATGGTTCCTCTATATTAGGGAAGCTGCAGATATGGGCCTAACCCTTTATATCAAACCTGTCTCGTTGCGGCTTGGCTGAAAAGAAGCCTAAAACCGCCAAGGATATCAACCATGCCGGACTTTAATTCGGGAGGCACCCGAGTCTTCATCTTCTTGCTGGCCTTCGGAATTGTGGTCGCCACGGTCCTGCTTAGGCCCCGGCTCCTCCTCCAATTCAACCAACTCCAGCGCCGTTACCGTCTGCCCAGTCCAGCCCTGAAGGAAAAGCTGTTTTTGATTTTCGTTCATTTCATGCTGTTCTACGAAATCTACCGGCTCATTCAAAAAATATGGCGGGAGGCTTACTTTTATTTTTTCAGGGATTATTTTGAGAACCAGGCGGATTTATTCAAGCACCCTTTGACGTGGCTGCCTTGGTTATTTGTAGGGATTTGTGTCTTAGGATTGATCTTTTTTAAATCCGGGGTTACGTCTTTCGCAAAAAAATGGGTTCAAAAGTTTTTTGGAAAGTATCAAACCAAACCCGCTCAGTTTCTTCTCACTTCCTTAGGTTTGATTTCTCTCATCTCGGCAGTTTTAAACATAGTTTTCGCTTTGATACACGTCGTGAAATCGACGTTGTTATTATTTGGACAGAACGGTTTGTACCATTGGTGGGAGTCTGTACTCTTTGTCATAGCATTTTTGGTGTCTTTATGTTTCCCAGTGGCGAGTGTTCTTAATGATTTTGGGTTGTGGAAAAGGCTCGGTGTCTTTTTCCGACCGAATTTTTTCTATTACTTAGTGAATTTTGGAATCCTCTGTTTAGAGGGGATTTTATTCTACATAAAAACCCAAAAGGGTTACCTCAAACCTTCGTCCGGATTTTTCTTTTGGTTCGATAGATTGTTTGTGAATTACTATTTGATCCCCGGCTGTTACTTGGTATTAGCGTGGCTTTTTTATCGATGGTCCTGGTTTGAAAAAGCTAAAGTAAAAAAAGATCCAAAGCTTCCGCCCTATATCAATCAGGAAAAATTTTGGTGGTGGATTATTGGGATATTGATCACCATCCTGATATTTGATTTGGCAAAGGAAGTTGGTTGGCTGTTTTGGGGTCCGGGTTCCCCAAAATCGGTTATGAACTAAGGAAGCCATGGAAATTACCCAAACCCTATATGTCCACAAAACCCACCACTGGCGCGCTTGGCTGAAAAAGAACCACAAGACCACCCGGGAAATCTGGCTCGTCTATTACAAGAAGGACAGCGGGAAGCCGCGTATTTCCTATAACGACGCGGTGGATGAAGCCATGTGCTTCGGCTGGATCGACTCCATCGTCAAGCCCATCGACGAGCACCGCTATTGCCAGCGGTTCACACCCCGCAGGCCCGGCTCGCCCTGCTCGGAAATGAACAAGGCCCGCGCCCACCACATGATCAAGGAAGGGCGCATGACCCCGGCGGGCCTGGAAGCCCTGAAGGGGGTGCTGGGCCACGGGGCGAAGATCACTAAGCGGGGCATCCACCACCCCAAAGGATGGACCATCCCCAAGGACATTCTGGCGGCGATCAAGAAGGATAAAACCGCTTGGAAGCATTTCCAGAAGTTTCCCGAGACCTATAAGCGCATCCGCATCGCCTTCATCGAAGGCGCCCGGAAACGCCCCGAGGAATTCAGACGCCGATTGAACAGTTTTTTGAAACGGACCGCCAAAAACCAGAGGTTTGGGATGATTCAGGAATAATATTGATTTTGGTGTCATCCCGAGGAGCAAAGCCGATAGGCTTGAATTGCGACGTGGGGATTTCATGTTTCGCCGTTAAAGTTTCATTTACAACAACCAACCTGAGATTGCCACGGCCCAAGACGCCCCGATTGGCAGTGCGACTTTGAGGGTACACAGGGGCTTTTCCCTGTGAGCGCTGGTGAGGGCGGCCCTCGCAATGACAAAGAGAATTAATAAAGACCTATGGCTTCAAATAAGGCGGGAAGTTGGTATTCTTATAAGGCTGTTGGCCGGTATGAATCCCCAAGGGAACCTATGACCAACCTTATCATTTTCCGAAAAACCGTCATGGCCCTTCTGTCGCTTTCCGTCCTTCCCTTTCTTACCGCAGGCCATCTTTCCGCCCAAACCATCGTCACCACCAACGCGGGGGATGAAAGCAACGGCTCCCTCGGCTGGGCGGTCACCACCCTCAACAACGCGGGCGCCGGCTCCATCAGCATCGGCAACGTGGGGCCCATCACCCTCACCCAACCCCTGCCTGCCGTCACCCAAAACGCGGTCTTCTTTGGCAGTGGCGCCGAGGTTGTCGGGCAGGACACGGCCCAATCGCAGTTTCTTTTCCAAGGTACCTTCAACCTGGGCCCTTCCTCCTCCCTCACGCTGACGAATAATGGGGGATTGGGGTCGGGCTTGGACGCGGCCATGACGGCCTCCTTCTCGGGTATCGCCCCGAGTTCCTCCTTTTCCATCATCGGGGGCACGGGGACGCCCCAGTCCATCGCCGGAAACGCCTTTGTCACATGGGGCGCCACCGGGATTTTGGGCTCCTTCCTCATCCAGGGCGGCGCGGGCGGGCCGGGCTCGGGTTTGGGAGGCGGTAACGGAGGCTCGGCGGTCGTCACCGTGACATCCTTATCCCTCACGGGCGCTGCGGGAACCATTACCGGCGGCAACGGCGGATCCGACTCCTACCAACGCGGCAATGCCGGGTCGGCCACTCTCGCCGTGAACGACCTGAGCCTGTATTCAGCCGCCCAATTGACCCTGGCCGGGGGCAACGGCGGGGCCGGCACTGGGGCCTTGGGCAACGGCGGGAGCGTCTATTTGAACGCCAATTCGGTTTCCCTGACGGGGACCAACACCCAATTCACGGTCGAAGGCGGCGCCGGGTCGAACACCAACTCGACGAACAATGGGCCGGTCAACGGGGGTGATGGAGGGTCGGTTTTCATAATCGCGGGTCCCGTGACCGTGGACTCTCACGCGGTCTTTACCGTAAACGGCGGGTCCGCCGGGACGGTTTCACCCCCGGGGTTAGGCCAGGGTGGAATGGCCGGCGGCGTGACGGCCTCCCTGACGGACATCGTTTTGACCAACGGGGGTTCCATGGACATGACCGCGGGAAGCGGCGGCCAGGGAAGCAAGGGTTCGGCGGGGGGAGGCGTTGTTTTGACCTCAACGGCCGTCACCCAGGGAACGAACTGCCTTCTGAGCCTCACCGGCGGCGCGGGGGGCGGCTCGGCCGACGGCGGCGGCCTCAATTTTACCTTGGGTTCCCAAACGCTTGCCTCCGGGGCCACCTTTATCGCCCAAGGGGGAGCCGGGGGCTCGGGCGCGGCGACGGGCGGAAACGGCGGCGCGGTGCAAGGGGGAGCCCAGGCCCTGACCCTCGCTTCGGGCTCGCTATGGGAGGTCTTGGGCGGCGCGGGCGGCACGGGCACTTCCACCAACGGCACAGGCAGCAGCGTCTTCGCCAATATCCACGACCTGGAAGGGTCGGGCACGGTCAGCATGGGGGGGCCGGGTTCGCAGACCCTCCAATTGGTTAACGGCAATTTTTCAGGCGTCTTGGCGGGCACGGAAGGACTGGACGTGGTGGGGTACGGTGTCGTGACCCTGACGGGCGCCAACACCTACAGCGGCGGCACGACCCTTTCCACGGGAACGCTCATCGTCAACAGCGACTCCAACCTGGGCACGGGAAACATGACCCTGGACGGGGGCACGCTGGTCACGGGCAACTTCACCACTTCCAAAGCCATCAGCCTGACTTCCAATAATGGGACACTGGTTGTAACCCCTGCCGACTTGGCTTCCTTCAACGGCGTCATTTCCGGGCCGGGCGGCCTGCAATTGACGGGCGGAGGTACTTTCATCCTGGCCGCCGACAATACCTATACGGGGCTCACCAACGTCAGCGATGGAACCCTGGAGGCCGACGGCCAGATCGCCGGGCCGGTCGTGGTTTCAAGCGGGGGTATGCTGGAGGGCTATGGGACCCTTTCGGGCGCGGTGACCAACAATGGAACGTTGCAGGTAGGGAACGGAACACCGGGTAGTTCCATGTCAGTCGGGAGTTATATCCAGGGACCGAATGGTAATTTCGCTTCCATCGTTTCGCCCAGCGCCTCCAATTATTTGTTTGTGAACGGCAACGTCAACCTGGCGGGCAGCCTCAGCGTCAGCCAAACCGCCGGTTCTTATACCGGAATCACCTACCGCTATTACCTCATTGATTGCTGGGACGGTAAGCTGACCGGAACCTTTTCGGCCATCAACAACAGTCTGATGGCCAATTGGGGTTCCTCCGTTCTTTATGATTTCGACAACGCGACTTTGGCTTTGTACCGCACCGACGTGGATTTCACCCATTGGGCCACGGGCGCCAACCAGACGGCCGTCGCGCAGGCCCTGAACGCGGCGGTTTCCACGGGCGACGGCACCCTGGCCCCCAAGTTGAACGAACTTTACGCCCTGCCTTCCGGCCAGGGGGCGGTGTTGGGCCAACTGACGGGCGACCTCTATAGCGCCATTCCTGGAATCCTTTTGGACAACGCGCAATTTGAAAACAGCCTGCTTTTTGACCGCCTGGAGGGAAAGGCGGGCCCCAACACGGGCGGCGCCCAGGCCCTTTCGATGAACTCGGGACAGGCGGGATGGGTGCGCAGTGTCCTTTCGGCGGAAGTTTCAGGCTTTGAGGGGCCCCCGGCGAACCTGGCGACTCCCAGCAACCGGGGATTGTGGGTCGAAAATTCCGACAGCGCGGGTTCGGTCAACGGCGACGGCAATACGGAAGGCTTCACGAAATCCAACTACGGCTTCCTGGCCGGCTATGACGCCGATCTTCCCGAAGGCTTCACCTGCGGAGTCATGGGCGGTTACATGCACACCGATGTCACCGGAACCGTTACGGGTGAAAAGGGAGGAGTGGACGGCGTACCGATAGGGGTCTATGGGGACAAGCAGTTTGGACCCTTCCAATTGGGCCTGGTGGCGGGGGTTTGCGTCAACCATCTCACCGCCAACCGCGGGGTTTCCATCGGGGGCGACGCCATTCCGCTGTCGGCGGCCTACCAGGGAAGCCAGTTCCAGGGGGCCCTGCAGGCGGATTACGACCTCAAACTTCCGGGCCTTACCCTGAAGCCCCAGGCGGGAATTGAGTATGCCCAAATAAACCAAAACCGCTTTACCGAGTCCAATGCGACGGGTGTGGCCCTTTCAGTGCCGGCCCTGGAAGCGGACTCACTGAGGCCTTATTTGGGTTTGGACGGCAGCAAATATGTCGCCCTGGACCAGGACCTGGGATTCCTGCCCCGGGTAAACCTGTCGGTGAGCCAGGAGATGCTGGGTTCGGCCCTCGGTTACCAGGAGGCTTTTGCGGGCGCACCCAACAATTCCTTCGCCGTGACGGATATCACGCCCTCGGCCACGACCTTCGGCGTGGAAGCCGGAATGAAGCTGGTCTTCGGCAGGCAGGTCAACCTCTTCGCCAACTACCAGGGCCATTTCAGCGGCACCGAAAACCTGAACACCTTCAACGGCGGGCTGGACATCGCGTTTTAAAAAAGGCGATTGAACCACCCTGTTCAACAAGTTCAGGGTCCTGAGGCCCTCGAAGGGCAAGGCACCATGCCGACCTTCCATAAGGCGGTTAAAGAGGTCGGTATAGTACCGATTCCCTTAATTCCTATATGGAAAATTGGCACAAGGGCACCGAGAAAGACGAATTCTTTCTGTTCTGGTCGTTAAAAATCCCTGTTGATCCGTGTTCATCCGTGGCTAATTGCCGTTTCTTTGCTGAAACGCCGTTTTTCGTCCGCCAGCTTCCGCTTCCTCCAGCCCGAAATAGCCCTCCAAACGGGCCTCCGCCGTCCTAACCCTGTAAGCTTTAAAAGCCAGCTTCATCCAGGAGGAACCATGACTCTCATCGATACCGTCCACGTCAAACAACCCAACGGCCTTCACTTGCGGGCGGCCGTGAAGCTCATCCTCTTAAGCCGCAAATACAAAAGCCGCATCACCCTTAAAAAGGGCCGGACCCTGGCGGACGCCCAGAGCATCCTGGGCATCATGAACCTGGGGGCTGCGCATGGAACCGAGCTGGAAGTGGTCTCAGAGGGGGAAGACGCGGGCGAAGCCCTGGCGGAAGTGCGGGAATTTTTCAACCATCCCCAAAGCTGGTCCTAAACTTCACAAAGCTTTAAGGCCCTTCATTTGACAACCTAAAATGTCTACATTAATATAGACATATTGGAGGGCGTCATGAAGGCATCCATCGTGGACTTGCGGTATAAAACCAAGGAAATCCTAAAGGCTTTGGAAGCCCGCGAGCCGGTCTCTATCTATTACCACGGCAAGCTCAAAGGGACCATTGTTCCCCCCGAACCCGCCAAGAAAATGAAATCCGAGGACCATCCTTTCAGTGGAATGCGGAAGGATGACAAAAGAAGCGTCAAACAGATCATGAGGGAATTGAGG
>Ga0335085_10004172_pt1 | contig 24166 bp, 21 predicted proteins | sample Lox_Sample_45_FD_206712 | JGI IMG/M metagenome (GOLD analysis project Ga0335085, IMG submission 206712) | Soil microbial communities from Loxahatchee National Wildlife Refuge, Florida, United States - Lox_Sample_4.5 | ecosystem: Environmental > Terrestrial > Soil > Wetlands | place: USA...
GAAATTCGGCAGCCATGCCGTGCTCCGTGCGGAACTGGGCGTATCCGTCAGGGCTGCAGGTGTCTGTGCCAACTGCGGTCACCGGGACCGGCGCTTTGGGTTTCATGAGCCGAGCGTGACGCCGGGGCCCCGTCTGCCTCATCGGTGAGCGCTGCCTATTCATATCGCCGTGCCTGCCTATCCGTAAGGCGTGCGCTACCTTCTGGCTGAACCTTCCGCTGGGTCTGGTGCTGATTGCACGGGGCCATCTGCGACTCGCCGCGGTCTTACCGATCCGCTCGCCCAGTGGGACAATGATGCGCGTGGTGCCGTACCTGCTGGAGCGGCAATTAGAGCTGCAGATGCTCGGCACGGTCGTTGAACGCGCCGGCACGGGGCGAGGGTCGGCCGTACTGGTGCTCGGCGAGGCTGGTATCGGCAAGACCAGCCTCGTGCACGCTTTCCTGGCCGCGGTGGCTGACCGAGCGCGGGTCCTCGTCGGCGCGTGCGAGGACCTCCTGACGCCGCGCGCACTGGGTCCGCTGCGAGATGCGGCCCGATCAGTCGCGGATGGACCGCTCGCGGCGGCGCTGTCCCGTCGCGCCGATCCGGATCTCGTGTTCACAGCCGTGTGCGACGAGCTGGCGTCGCCGCCGTCGCCAGGCGTCCTCGTCATCGAGGATGCCCACTGGGCCGACGGCGCGACGCTCGATGTGCTGCGCTATCTCGGTCCCCGGGTGCAGAACCTGCCGGCGGTATTGCTGGTGACCTACCGCGACGACGCCCTGGCCCGGGACCATCCGTTGCGTGGTGTTCTGGGCGTGCTCGGCAGCATGGCGGCAACTCGGTTGCGGTTGACCCGCCTTACCTCGGGCGCGGTCCGCGACATGGCCGCCTCGACGAGCGTCGATCCCCGCGAGCTGTTCCGGCTCACCGGCGGCAATCCGTTCTTTGTCACCGAGGTGCTCGCAAACCCCGGTGCCGTCGTGCCACCGACAGTCGTTGACGCGGTGCTGGCCAGGGTGGGCACGTTGAGCCCACCGGCTCAAAGTGCTCTCGACCGGTTGGCGGTCGTGCCGTCCGGTGCCGAGGTGGGCCTGCTGCGTGTCCTGGTCGATGACCTGGCGCCGGTCGGCGAGGCCGAGCGCGCCGGCGTCGTGGAAGTGCGTGGTGACGTCGTGGCCTTCCGGCACGAACTCGCCCGCCGGGCTGTCGTGGAGTCGCTGCCGGTCAGTGTCCGGCTGGAACTGAACGCGGACGTGCTGCGCGCTCTTGTCACGCGCCCGGACTGCGATCCGTTCCGGATGCTGCATCATGCGGTGGGGGCCGGCGACGACGCTGCCGTCATCACGTACGGCCAGGCGGCGGCGCGGGAGGCCACGCGCGCCGGCGCGCACCGGCAAGCGGCGGCCTGCTATGCCCAGGTTCTTGCCCGCGGACACGGGCTGACGACCGCCCGGCGGGCTGCTGTCGGCGAGGCGTACGCGTGGGCGCTGTCCAACAGCAACCAGCTGCATTCTGCGGCGGTGACGGCGGCAACGGCCGCCGAGCTCTTTCAGCAGGACGGTGATGACCGGCGGCTCGTCCGGGCTCTGGTCACCCTCTCCCGACAGCAGTGGCTGACAGAGCGCACCGCCGCCGCGCGCGCGTCGGCCGAGCGCGCGCTCGAGCTGGCCCGGCCGCTCGGCGACAGCTACCAGAACGCGCTCGCCACGTTGAACCTCGGCGGCCTGCTCGTCCTCATCGACCGGGAGGATGACGGGCTGCCGTACCTCAATGAAGCCCTCGACATCGCCGAACGCTGCGGCGCAGCCAGCGTGGCGGCGCTGTGCCAGAACTACAGGGGTTCCGCGCTGCTGCAGCTGGGAGACCTCAACGGGCGCGACGAACTGCTGCGCAGCATGGCGCAGGCGACCGACCTTGGCGACCAGGAGTACGTCATGCGTGCCTACTACAACCTCATCGAGGGCCTGTGGAGGCTCGGCGAGTATCGCCAGGCGCTCGGCTACATCGAGCAGGCGGAGAACTTCGGCCGCGATAGGGACTTCCGCGTCTACGGCTACATGTTCGCGGCGCGCCGATGTCGGCTGGCGCTGATGCGTGGCCAGTGGGCGGAGGCCGAGGCTGGGCTGCGGGAGTTGCTGGACGGGCAAGACGATCCCGGCATGATCGGCCGCGAGACGGTTCCCATCCTGGCGCGGGTGCTGGTGCGGCAGGGCAGTGCCGATGCCCCGGAGTGGCTCGCGCTCGCGGCCCGCCATGCGGCCCGGGCGGATGTGCTGGAGTGGCTGGTACCGACCGGCCTCGCGCACATCGAGCATGCGTGGCTGACCGGCGACCACGGGCAGGCCAGGCCGTATCCGGAATTGCTGCGGGAACGCATGGACCGTCCCGGCACGCTCGTTCAGCGCGGCGAGCTGCTGGTGTACCTGCGTCGGCTCGGCTATCCGGCTGAGCCTTTCCCGGGCTGTGCAGAGCCGTACGCCTCGGCGCTGCGCGGAGACTGGCGGTCGGCAGCGGATGCGTGGCTCAGCGAAGGCAACCTGTACGAGCGTGCCGTCGAGCTCGCCGAGTCGGGCCAGGTCGAGGCCACCCTTGAGGCGCTGACGATCCTGGATGGCCTCGGCGCTAAGCCCGCGGTGGCCATCGTGCGCAGCCGTCTTCGGGGCCTGGGTATCGCCCGGCTACCGCGCCGGCCGCAGCCGGGCACGTTGACCAACCCGGCAGGGCTGACCGATCGCCAGCTCGAGATCCTGCGATTGGTCGCGACCGGGCTATCGAACGCGGAGATCGCGCACCGGTTGGTGGTATCGCCCCGCACCGTGGACCACCATGTCTCCGCCGTCTTGCAGAAGCTCGGCGTCCGCACGAGGCGCGACGCGGCGGCCTGGGCCGTCGAACTCGAGAGCAAGCCCGACGCGGACTGATCTGAGTAACCTCTGGCGTGCGGCGTGAACGTTCGCCCTGCATCTCCATCAGCACCGCCTGGTCATCGCCGATCTGCATGCCCGCGGCGCGACCGGTCTTCTCCTGCGTTATGCGCTGCAACTCGAGCTGCTCAGCGTCGGGCGGGGTGGAATGCGCTGCCGTGTAGTCATCGATCACTGCATCAATGAACTGGCTCCGCCTGCGGGCGGCTGGTGGGGTCATTTCCGTCCTTCTCCTTCCAGGCTGCCTCCTTCCAGGCTGCCACGTGGCTGAGGTCCGCATCGTCGCCGCGGAGCGCACCGGCAGCGTTTGCTGCGGAATCACCCTCCGTATGTCGGCTAGCGGCTTAGCTAGCTATTAGCTAGAATCTGGCCCGGTCCCCGTGCGGCACCCTACAGGGCCGGGTGCGCTCATCCTCCAGGGGTGATGCCGCGGCCCGGCCGGCTGGGCGACGGTGGGCAGAGCCGATGCCTGGGGAGTGGTTACAGATGGCGCGATGGTCTGGACATGAGCGCGCCCGGCTGCTGTGCAAGCGACGCGGTCGGCCCGGCCATGGAATCCGGGCCGGGGCGGCTGCGGGGACGCTGGGGTTCGCCGTGATGGCTGCGTGCGCGGCGTGCACCGGCGGGTCCGCGGCGCCGGGGGCGAGCGCGACACCGGCCGCGAGCGCGACACCGGCCGCGACGGCGGGCGGCAGCGTCGCGCTGCAGCAGGCCTATGTCAGCGTGATCGGCCGGGTGCGGCCCTCGGTCGTGGAGATCACGACGGCGTCCGGCCTTGGCTCCGGCGTGGTCTACGACACCGCCGGTCATATCGTGACGAATGCGCATGTCGTCGGCACCGCCACGTCCTTCCAGGTCGTCCTGGCCGGCTCGGTGACGCCACTGGCTGCCCGGCTCACGGGCACCTATCCACCGGACGATCTGGCGGTCATCCAGGTCACCGGGGCCGCGCATCTCGTGCCGGCGCACTTCGCCGACTCTTCGAGGCTGCAGGTGGGTGAGATCGTGCTTGCCATGGGCAACCCCCTGGGCCTGGCCAGCAGCGCGACCGACGGGATCATCTCCGCGGTCGGGCGGACGGTGTCCGAGCCGGCGGAAGGCGGGTCGCCCGGTGCGACGCTCCCGGATGTGATCCAGACGTCGGCGGCGATCAACCCGGGTAACAGCGGCGGGGCGCTCGCCGACCTGGCTGCGCAGGTGGTGGGCATTCCCACGCTGGCGGCCACCGACCAGCAGCTTGGCGGTGCCGCTCCGGGGATCGGCTTCGCCATCCCCTCCAGCATCGTCACCGATATCGCCGGGCAGATTGTCAGGACGGGCCACGTCACGAGCTCCCACCGCGCGGCCCTCGGTGTCCGCGTGCAGACGGTTACCGGGCCGGATGGCCAGCCCGCGGGCGCGGGTATCGCCGCGGTGACCCCGGGCGGCGCGGCGGCGAAGGCGGGCCTGCAGCCCGGGGACGTGATCACCGCGGTCAACGGAACGCCGGTCAGTGACACCGAGACGCTGGCCGCCGCGCTCGCCGGCCTGCGCCCCGGCCAGCAGGTCTCCCTGAGCATCACCAAACCGGACGGCAGCACCGCCACCGTCAAGGTGACCCTGGGCCAGCTGCCTGGCTCATGACCGGGAGGCCATCCTGCTCGGGCCGGGCGGGCCCGGGGCTTGCCGATATCTGCCTCACTCAACGCTCACCGCGACGTGGCTGAAGCGACCGCCGCTGGGCGAGCCCGGCGGCGGAGTTGCATAATCGCGTTGGGGCAGCGCCTTCAGGCCGGATGGCGGGGCTGTCCGGAGGACCGGGCCCCCCGGGAGGAGCCATGACCGACACCAGTGCGGCGACCGCCGACCTGGTCGATGCGTACGGGCCGGACGTGCGAGTCTGTGACATCCAGTTCCGCCAGTTCGGTGGCCGGCGAATGTTCTGTGGACCGGTCCGCACGGTGTCCTGCCACGAGGACAACGGCCTGCTCCGCGATCTGCTGCGGACACCCGGCTCAGGCGGCGTCCTGGTCGTGGACGGTGGCGGCTCCCTGCGGACCGCACTGGTCGGCGACCTGATCGCGGGAGCAGCACAGGCCAGCGGCTGGGCGGGCCTGGTCGTGCACGGGGCGGTCCGTGACAGCGCGGCCTTGCGCCGCCTGGGTCTCGGCATCAAGGCACTCGGCACCACCCCGCGCAAGAGCGGGAAGACCGGCGCGGGTGCAGTCGACGTGCCCGTGACGTTCGGCCACGTCACGTTCCAGCCGGGGGACATGCTGCACGCCGACGACGACGGGATAGTCCTGCTGCCGCCCGCCGCGCGGGCTGCGGTTCGCTGAGTATCAGACGGTGCGCCGGCTGGATCGGATCTGTTCGCGCTCGTTTCCTTTCCGCCGTGGCCATCCTCAACTACCTCCCCGATCGCGGTGTTTGCGACGCGGACACTGCAGTGCCGAGGAAGATTCGCGCAATTGTTGTGCACTCATACCTTGTGCTCGGCGTGTCCTTGTATGAGGAGGCTGCTTGTTTTTGTAAGCTCTGCGCCGGAAACGTACGTTCGAATCCCCAGGGGGAAAAGTGAACCTTCGTGATCTTGCCGGACAGGTTCGGTGGGAAGGTGAGGCGTGGCTGCAAGGGCGGCCGGACCGTATCCGGGCTGAGGCTGATAACCGTCAGGTGGTGCACGACCGAGTGCTTAGCGATGGCCAGGGCAGGGGCGTTTCCGAGGTTCGTGAACTGCTGGAGCATGAGTGGCGCGTTTAGACGCAATGCCGCGTAGTTAAGGGCGCGCGCGAAAATAAACCGTAGACGCCTTCACCCAAACCCGCAGGCCATGACTCTGGAGGGCCAACGAAGCCTACGGGTTATTCCGAGGCGCGCCTAAGGACCCGCCTCCCAATAACCTGCGTGTTCCTGATGCGTCCAGGGTGGTCAGGCGGGTGTCAGCGTGCGGATTGTCTCGCGCCGACCCCTAAGTAGATCCTGACTTTGCGAGAGATGCAGGCTACGTACTTCGGCGACGTCCCCGAGACTAGGCTGGCAGCGAACGTCGGGAGAAGGAGCGCCATGACAGACAACACCGAGACCGCGATCCTTGCCGGGGGCTGTTTCTGGGGAATGCAGGAGCTGCTTCGCCACCGCGACGGGGTGATCTCCACCCGCGTCGGCTACACCGGCGGCGAGAACGAGAACCCGACCGATGGCGACCATCCCGGCCACGCCGAGGCTGTCGAGATCGTCTTCGATCCCGAGCGGACCTCCTACCGGGACATCCTCGAGTTTTTCTTCCAGATCCACGACCCGACGACCAAGGACCGTCAGGGCGAGTACACCGGCTCGGACTACCGCTCCGCGATCTTCTACACGACCAACGAGCAGCGTCAGGTCGCCGGGGACACGATGGCCGACGTCGAGGCCTCCGGCCTCTGGCCCGGCAAGGTCGTCACCGAGATCAGCGAGGCCGGCCCCTTCTGGGAGGCCGAAGCCGAGGACCAGGACTACCTCCAGCGCTACCCAGACGGCTACACCTGCCACTTCCCGCGGCCGGGCTGGAAGCTGCCACACCGCGAGACCGCGGCCTGACAAACCGGCTCATCGTCGCGTCAGCCTCGGCCATTCACACCAAGGTCGAGAGTTCTCTGATCACGTGGCTGAGCTGCGGAAACACCCTCAAGTCGCGCCAGGGAGCCCGCACCTTTTGGGTGTGGGTCACATCAAGCGTTTCCGCAGGTCATATGTAGTACACGGTCAAGATCGTGTCGAATCGAGGTCAGCTGGCTTGGTTTACTGGAATAGCTTGTGCGGAGGCTCAGACTCTCCGTCCTCGCCGTCGTCCCTGCTAGGCATGATGTCGCGAAATTCAAACCATCTAGAACTGATGTAGAGGTCTGATAGCTGCCACACCTCTCAGCCTGAAGGCTGATCGGGAGGCCCTTAGAAACTGCATTCGCGCGGCTCTTGAATTAACAAGAGCATCTTGAAACGCAGCACGCGCAGAGGACCCCAGGGCCAGCATGAGAGCTTGCTCCTATCACGCCGGCCCTGGGCCTGGTCAGGGTAACGTCCTGTGGATAGGCCTGTGGAGGGTTTGCGTAAACACGCTGGTCAACCTCTCCACAGCTGTGGACGAGCGTCGTTGTGGAAAAGTGGATAACCGGTGCGACACAGGGTCATGCCAGGTCACGGGCCTTCCGCGATCCACAGGGCGATACGAAGTATCCACAGGCGAGTCCGCGAGGCCCGTCCGGTCGCGCAGTGCAGGTCGGAAGGGTTGACGCTGACCCTCTTGTCGGCGGGGCGTGGGTTTCAGGCGCGGGTGCTGGTGGCCGGGGACAAGCTGCGAGTGTGGGTGCAGAACCGTTCGATATCTCGGCTTTCCGACGCCGTATACGCCGCACCCGATAGCGATGGCGAGTGATGGATCTGGTGGTCATGGGATGACCGGATCGCGGCCATCGATGACATAGACACGGCGGCGTTCAAGATCGCGTATGTGCTGACGCCCGCATGAGTGATCCGGCGCAGTGCGACGGAGCCGACTCATCCCGTTGCGCGGACCGGCCCAGATCATCAGGGAGACAGTGCATGAGGTCGGGACGCTGTTCCCGGGCTGAGTGCGAGAACCAGGGGAGTGGACCGCGACTTGGCGATCGACCGTATCGTGCCGGGAGCCGTTGACGGCGGCTGGCTCATCCCAGGCTCTCGTTGATGAAGGTGAAGGTGAGCTCCTCGAGGTGCTGGCGGGTGGCGTCGGGGACGTCCCGCAGGGGGCCTTGCCCGGTGAGTACGGCCAGCCCGTGCACCGCGGACCAGATGGGGTATTCGATGCCGTCGCGTCGCTGCCGCTGGAGCACCCCGGCGTCGACCAGTTCGTCGAGCGCGGCGCGCAGGTGACTCAGGGGCGTGCGCTCCTGGCCGGTCTTGCCGTCCGGAGCGCCGTACGCGTGCTCCTGCGGTAGCGCGAATGCGGTGGCGAACAGCCCCGGTTCCTCGCGGGCGAACTCCAGGTAAGCCGCGCCGATCGCGCCCAGCCGGCGGCGGGCCGCGGCGGCATCGCCGTGCTTGCCGCGAACGCGGGCGACGCCGACGGCCATGCGGGTGGCGAGCTCGCGCATCGCCGCCGCGCAGACCGCGGCGAGGAGCTCGTCACGGTCGGCGAAGTGCCGGTAGGCGGCGTTGGGCACAACGCCTACCATCCGGGTCGCTTCACGGAGCACTACGGCGTCCGGGCCCCCCGTCCGGGCCAGCTCGAGCCCCGCGGCGACGAGGCCGTCACGGACGGCGCCTCGTGGCCGTCGCCGCCGCTCCGCCCCGTGGATCTCCCCTGCTGACCGCTCGGCTGTCACGCCCACAGGATAACAATGTGGACAGCGTCCACAAATTTCGTTATTGTGTACAGCGTCCACTTATAGCGAGGGAGGCTACCGATGAGCGGGAACAGGACGCCAGGGTCGGCGCTGGTGACGGCGGCGGAGTGGTTCGCGGGCGGACAGCGGGTCCCTTATGACCCGGAATCCGCGCGCGTGCTGACCGAGGAGGAGGCCACCGCGCTCCCGGGCGCCCTGCGGGTCTTCGAGCGCGTCGCGGCTGCGGACCAGGGCGCGGCTGAGGGCACCGTGTGGCTCACAATGCTGCCCGGTTTCCCGGACGGCTCCTACGGCTGGGCGCAGGTGGACCGGATGCTCAGCGACGGCCTGCGCCCGCGGCTGTACGTCGAGCCGGTCGGGCAAGGTGATTCAGATAAGCCCCGGGACTACCGGTACTCGACCGTCGAGCGCGCGGACCTGGTCCAGGCGCTGTGGCGGCACCACGGCGTCCGCCGAACGCTCGTGGTCACGTTCGACTACACCTCGCTGGCGCTGCTCGAGCTGCTCCGCCGACAGATGGAGGGGACCATGGCCACGCCGGTGATCACGGCCGCGCTGATGGTGAACGGCGGCCTGTTCGCCGACGCGCACACGCACCCGTGGCGAACCACGCCGATGCTGCGCACACCGCTGGGCGCGCTCGGGATGCGGCGGGCGCAGCGCTCGCCGCGAGTGTTCGACGCCACGATTCTGCAGGCGCGCCTGTACTCCCGCGGCCACCATCCTGCCCCGGCTGAGCTCGCCGAGCTTCGGTCGGCGATCACCCGCCGGGACGGGGCGGCGTTCCTGCACCGCGCCGCGGGGTTCACCGCCGAGCACCGCCGCCACGCGCGACGCTGGGATCTCGCCGCGATCGCCCGCGACCTCGGCGGCACCGCCGCCCTCTACGTCGGCGGCAGCGACCAGGACCCCTACGAGCACCGGCAGATCCAGGCCACCCGCGAGCGCGCGCCCCAGGCGGAAATCCTGACCTTCCCTGGCGGCCACCTGACCACCAGCGAGCACCCGGACCTGCTCGCCGCAGCCATTCGCGACATAGCCGAACGTCACGGCGTGGGCACCCAGGCCGCCGCCAGCCGGTAACACCTTAATGATCGAGAAGGAAGCCACCATGACCAGGATGACCGCGCTGCTCGAGCGCAACGAGCAGTTCGCCCGTACTTACACCCCCGCGGCACTTGGCATACCCGCCCAGCAGGTGCTCATCGTCACCTGCCTCGACCACAGGGTCGACCCCGCGATCGTCCTCGGACTCCAGCTGGGGCACGGCGAAAGCTGCCGCCCCGCAAGGGCGTGGCCCCCTGGCGGCCTGGGCCGCTAACCGCCCGGTCGCCCGGCTGTTCCTGTCCCTCTCGGCGGGTTCGCGCCTGCCCTCAAACCTACGTCCAGACCATCAGGCCCAGCGCACGGGACATCCCGCGCTCGTGTGCGACCGAGGGCACGATCACTGATGCAGCCACCAGCGACGGGGCAGGTCTTGCCGTCGCCCGGGGCTCCCCCGGGCGATGCCTGCGGAGCTGACGTAAGACATTGCGGGTCCTCCCGGGTGCGGTCGGCGGTGAAACAGCAACCCCAGCCCGCGAGGGCCGGAATCCCCCGTCCTTCAGGGCGGGGAGTAATCAAGTGGCCAACGTTGAATGCGGCTACCCCGCGGGAGGGATGTTCTGGTTGAGGCGGAAGAGGTTCTCGGGGTCGTACCGAGCCTTGATCTGGGCCAGCCGTGCGAACTTGTCGGCGCCGTACGCGGCTCTGATCCGCTCGTCGCCTTCCTCGGAGAGGAAGTTCACATACGCCCCTCCGGTCGCGAAGGGCTGCATGGCATCGTGGAAGGCTCGCGCCCACGAGACGTTCGGCTCGGTGGCGGCCGGATCCTCCCACATCGAGACCGCGTTGAAGAGGAATCTGCCGTCCCGTTGACCGTAGGCTGTCTCATCTGCGGCGACACGCGCGATCGCCCCGCCCCACAACACGATCTCGGCGAGGCTGAACGGCGACCGGACCTGCGCCGCGACATCGACCGCTGCGGCGATCGCGTCGTCCGTGAGCTCGGTGAGGTAGCCAGCTTTCCAGTAGGACTGCCGTCCCGGCGGCGCGAACTCGTCCTGGATCGACTGCATGACCGTGTACGGCATCGCGTCGACCACTTGGATCGGTGGAGCGAGATCGAGCCACGGGCGGATGACATCGCGGCCTTCGTCGAGATCACCCGACCAGCAGAAGATGACCACGACCGCGGGCTGGAAGTGCAGAGCTTCCGGCACGAACGGCAGCGGAGGCGCGGTCACGAACGTGGCCGAGATGCCGAGCTCGTCCGGTGCGGTGCGCGTCTGTTCCCGATGGAAGGCGAGAATCTCGGCGGCCTGGGCCAGCGGCCACCCAATAAGCCCGCCGAGCACAAGCGGCCCGACCGGGTGCAGCTGGTACTCAAGGCTCGTCGCGACGCCGAAGTTGCCGCCGCCGCCCCGCAATGCCCAGAACAGCTCGGTGTTCTCGTCGTGGCTGCACACGAGCTGCTCGCCCCCGGCGGTGACCAGATCTACCGAGACCAGGTTGTCGCACGAGAGCCCGAAACGCCGGGTGAGCCACCCAAATCCGCCCCCCAGAGTGAGGCCGGAGATACCCGTGGTCGAGACCACGCCGCCGGTCGTCGCGAGAGCGTGCGCCTGCGTCTCGTGATCGAAGTCACCCCATCGCACGCCCCCCTGAGCGCGGACGCGGCGCGCTGCGGGGTCGACCCGGATGCCCTTCATGAGCGACAAGTCGATCACGATGCCGTCGTCACAGGTCCCCTTGCCCGCGGCACTGTGCGCGCCCCCCCGGACCGCGGTCGCCAGGCCACGCTCGCGGGCGAAATTGACGGCCGCGACAACGTCAGCCGGTCCGGTGCAGCGCGCGACGATGGACGGGCGCTTGTCGACCATCGCGTTCCACACCGCGCGGGCCGCGTCGTAGTCGGCATCGCCGGGTATGACAAGCGGGCCGCGAAATCCTGCCCGCAGCGAGTCGCGGTTTTCGGTCAGGGTCACGGTACATCTCCCCCTAAATACTGTGAGGTCAAAGGTACAGTTGATGTGAACTCGCGGACAAGGTCAGCACCCGATCCCGCGCGGGACTGCCGGTGATTCGCATGCCCAGCCGCCTGGCCATCCTCTTGTTGGGCCAAGCATGGACCACCGTGTCGTGATCGTGGGCCACGCAGCGAGCACGACCTTCTGATCCGCCGGACCGAACGGCCCGGTCGAGTGGTTACCTCCACGGCATTCAGCTGTTCTTGGCTGGCAGGGCGGGGGCGAAAAAGTCGATGAGCAGCTGGTTGACGCGCCCCGGCTCGTCGTGATGCACCCAATGCGACGCGTCGGGAAGGCGCTCGACGCGGTCGAGGTTGGGTACATCGTCGTGGTCGGGCTCGGCTAGTTCGGGGCCGAGGTACTGATCGCGTTGCCCCCAGATGACCAGTGTGGGCACTTGGATGGGGCGAAGCGCCGCTTCGGCGCGCTTGGGCGAGGTTCGCACCGAGGACCGGTAATAGTTGATCATCGCGGTTGCTGCGCCCGGCTGCGACCACGCCTCGACGTAGCGATCGATCTCCTCCGGCGTGTAAGGCGGGTGGGCGTCGTGCAGGAAGTGCCGGAAGAAATGCCACCGGTTGGCGTGCACGACGGTTTCGGGCAGCTCCGGGAGGTCAAAGAAGAAGAAGTACCAGGACTTGCGGAGCTGGCCCGGGTGGTGCAGTCCCTGCGACAGCTTCCGCGGATGGGCCGCGTTGAGGATGGCCAGCCGGTCCACGGCCTCGGGGTGGTTCATCGCGGTCGCCCAGGCGACGGTTCCGCCCCAGTCGTGACCGGCCAGCAGCGCGGACTGGGCGCCGCGTTCCTGGATGAGGCCGTGGATGTCGGCGGCCAGCTGGTCGGTGTCGTAGGCCGCGACGCCGTCCGGCTTCGATGACAGGTTGTAGCCGCGCATGTCGGGTGCGACGACGCGGAATCCGGCCGCCGCGAGCGGTTGAATCTGCTCCCGCCAGCCGTACCAGAACTCGGGGAAGCCGTGCAGCAGGACGATCAGCGGCCCATCGCCGGTCTCGACGTAATGCAATCGCTGGTCGCCGATCTCGGCGTAGCCGTCACGTAGTTCGCTGCCTCCGGGGCCCAGCGCCTGCTGTCCTGCGCTCCCACTCGCGTCGTTGCTGCGGTCCTCGGTTGTGCTCATTGCCGCCTCCTTGGGAGTGTGTCAGGGATGACGGTAACGAAATTCGCCGCTGCGTCGCGCCAGGGAAATACCCTGGTGTTCCCCTGGTCTGCCCCGTCGCGGGCCAGTGAGGTCGTGCCCGCCGGGAACGACGCAGCCGCCACCTCGCGCAGGCCGATTTCGATGCCAGACGAACGGGCCAGGGCGCACGGGCAGTGCATGCTGCCCAGCTGCGTATCCGGGAGCCGGGCGGATCTGGCGGCAGGTCGGCAGCGCGCTCTATCTGGTACCCCAGAAGTGTGATGAATCGCTGGCCAATCCGCGCGGTCACGCGTATTCATCGCCAACGCGCACTATGTGTTCGGTGGCCTGCGCACCTGGGGCTGGATTACGTTCATCCTCGGCGTCCTGCAGCTCCTCGCGGCGCCCGGGGTGCTGCTGGGCAACCAGCTGGCACGCTGGTTCGCGGTCGCCGTGATCGGGCTCAACGCTATCGACCAGATGTTCTTCATCCCCGCCTACCCGCTGTGGTCCCTGACGATCATCGCCGTGGATGTGGTCGCGCTGTACGGGCTGTGCGCCTACGGGAGCCGCCAGAACCTGGCCGCCTAGCACAGCACCCAGTACGCGGAGCCAGGCGCGGGCGCGACGGACGGGCCGGTGCAAACAGGCCCAAGGCTGGCGGCTCGAGCAGCCCGAACCCGGCATCCTGGTCTGGCACACCCCGGTCTGTCGGGCACGACGTCTACGTTGCGCTCACCCGCGCCGCGCACTGCCTCACGATCGTGGACGTCGGTGACCTGCCCGTCTGTCTGCACCCTCTGGCGCGCTGATGAGGCTGCTCCATCCGTAGATATTACGGATGGAGCACGCGACCAGCGATGTAAGTGATCAGCATCGCCAGAGCACCGATGCCTGCCGTGCGTATTATCGGACGCGCCGGGTGGGCGTCCGACATCCGCGCCGTGATCCAACCCGTCAATGCCAGTGCCAGCAGCACGATCACGAAGGTCACAGGCGCTCTCGACGGCCCGGGTATCAGCACCATGGCCAGCCAGGGAAGCATGGCGCCCGCCGCGAACGCCGCGGCGACCGCTAGCGCATCGCGGAGCGGAGAAGTCCGAGAGGCGGGCGTGATGCCGTACTCCGCCTCGGCATGCGCCGCCAGCGCATCGTGAGCAGTCAGTTCGATGGCGACCTGCCTAGCGAGGCCAGGGGAAAGACCACGGGACAGGTACAGCTGGGTGAGCTCATCGAGTTCCGCATCGGGTGCGGTCTCGAGCTGGACTCGCTCCTTGGCCAGCTGGGCCCCCTGCTGGTCGCGCTCGGCACGCAGTTTGGAGTACTCGACGGCGCCCATGGCGAGTGTCCCGGCCACGAGCCCGGCGAACCCGGCGAATATGAGCACGCCCGAGCCGACGCCCGCACCTGCGAATCCCTCGCAGATCCCGGCCGAGGTCAGGATTCCGTCGCTTGCTTCGGGTACATGCGGACGCACCCAGTCGGTGATCCTTCCCGCGACGCCCTTGACCATCAACTCGCCCTCGAATTTGTCGTCAATTCGTCCGACTCACCCGAACAGCTTCTTGTTCTCCCTTCACTCCTTCGGATGATGTGGATACTGTCCATGCGGGGATCTCGCTGCCCTGGTCATCGCGTAGTTCACCTGGTATTTCAAGCAGGTTCACCTAGATTTTATCCAGGCGAAGCCTGTTGAGGATGTTCCGGCCTCCTGGCAGGTGCCACGTTCACTACGGAGCATCGCGGCGAGGCAGGTGGGTGCCTCGACCGGGCCACCCTGGAGGGCTACACGATGGGAAGCGGATGAGGCACCCTTGTCTACGTCATTCCTGCGCTGGGCAACGCCTGGATAGGTGACCTGGACCTGAGGACACTGCGGAGGACGAAGCCGCTTGACGGCACCGAGACAGACGAAGACCCCCGGGGATCGGGTCTGCCGTAGGCGCCTGGTGCGCCAGGACGGTGAGGCCTCCGAGGTGATCACCCGGTGAGTGCCTGCTGCGCTGGCTGAGGGCACGGATCTGGCCAACCCGGAGCCGCTGACCGGCGGTATCCGCTCGCATCTGGCGCGGCGGAAGGCCGTCCGCATCGATCACGTCCTGGAGCAGGTGACCGCCCGGCACCCGACCAGCCAGGAAGCCAAGCTTCTCAGCGTGACCAAATCCGCGCCCATCCTCGCGTTGTACGTGACCGCGCGTGACGCCTCTGGCCGCCCGCTGCTGGTGCTGGACATCGCGATCCCGGTGACCGGCACGAACTCGAGGACGCTTACCGGATCGGCTGATCCCCGCACCTAATCGCTTGACAACCCAAGCTGTCGCAGCTTATTGCTGTTGGTACTTACTTAATCAAGCGGTCAAGTAGTCGGAATCGAAAGGTACAGCACGCTGGCAGACTTCGCCGCGAACTTTCCGGCCAGAACCTGCACTGCATCCTCATTGCCGCCTGAACCACGTCAGCATGCCGCATTCCAGGGGGAGCTGCGAGTTATTCGTTTGCAATCCCTGACACCCGCAGGTTCCGTCGGTCGGCCGCACGTATGGCGTGGCCGTTCGCGGACCCGGCACGATCGAGCGGCGGCCCGCCTGCGAGGCGATACCAGGCGCGGGTGCGCGTGTTCTTTACGTTGACCTTGACGTGGGTGTAGGCATCCGGATTCACCGGGGCGTGCGCGTTGCGGATGAAGTTGTCGTACACGTAGTCCGAGGCGATGAGCGCGAGGTCGGCGCCGGACACTGCCAGTTCGCGCTTCACCGGCGGAGCCTCGAGGATGCGGAAGAGGTGGATCGCCGCCTGGCCGGCGAAGCCATTGGCGTCGCGGGTCACCAAGCCTGCGTGCAGGGCCAGCCGGAGCTGAATCTGGGCGGCTGGACTCGACACTTTGTTGTGGTGATGAAGCTTGGCGAGGAGCGGATCCGGGAGCTGGCTGACGAGTAGCCCAGTGGAGATGTGCGGCATGAACACGATCGTCACGCCGTCACCCCGGTCCTCGCGATGGAGGTCGTGTGGCCCCTCCCAGGCAACCTCGATGTCGCGGAAGGCTGCGGTGAAGATTCCGTACAGCGATGTGCGGAGGTGGAGCTGAATCTCGTCGTCCCGATCGGGGCGGCTGAAGTCGGCGATGTCAGCCGCAATCAACGAGCAGTGCTGCGCGTAGTCGAGCGAGGGGAGAAAACGAGCGGGTTCCTCAGGCTCCGGCCCGAGCGGCAGGCTACTCACTGACATGGCTACCCTCCGCCCTTAGCTCCGGGGTCATCGAGGATCGCAGATGCCGCGATGACGCCCCTGTGGGATAGCCGCCGCCCTCCGACGTCAGATGGCAGGTGCATAAACGGGCCTCCCTCCGGTGCGGTACACGGTAGACGGGCTTCGCGGCATTCGTCGGCGTGTCTATCCACCCGGCGGACAGCATGTAGCCGTAGGCTACGTTACGATGTGAACCTCTCTCCTAGACGAGGGTACGATAGCCAGGTGGCAGATAGCTATAGCGCGGACACGAACAGCCCGCCAATTGTAATGCAAGTGTTATACACTTGGCGTTACCAAGGGTGATACGATCCCGCTTTCTGGCTCATGGCGACAAGCCAGCAATCGCTCCGCTACGTGGCTTTTTGCGCGGTAGCTCAGACATAGAAGAGGATCAGGCCTCGCATGACAAAAGTTCAGGGGTCCGTGATACAGCGGGGACGGCTGACACGGGAGTTGCGCCGGATACGCAAGGATGCCGGAATGACCCAGGAGCAGGTCGCTGCCGCGATGGAATGGTCCCTATCCAAGCTCATCCGGATTGAGGGCGGAGGCGTCAGCATTTCCGTCAGTGACATGAAGTCTCTGCTGACGCTGTACCAGATCACAGACGAGGACTATGTTGAGGAACTTGTCGCCCTCGCGCGCGCCGCTCGCCAGCGGTCGTGGTTCACCGCGTTCCGCGATATAACATCCCCTCAGTACGTGACCTTCGTGGGATACGAAGCGGCCGCGTCTATTATCCGCCAGTTCGAACCGACGCTTATCCCGGGCCAGCTGCAAACCGAGGAATATGCTCGTGCGGTCACGCTCGAATATGCTGCGGATCGCGTCGACAAACTGGTCGAGATTCGAATACGCCGTCAGGAACTGCTGGAGGAGCCGAGGCGGCTGTTCTTCTTCATTCTGGACGAGGCGGCCATCCGACGTCAGGTGGGAGCACCGACCAACCCTGGCATCATGCGTCGTCAGTTGCGCAATCTCATCGAGACCGCCCGGCAGCCAAACATCACCATAGAGATCGTGCCGTTCAGTGCTGGCGTTCACCCGGGCATGAAAGGGCCGTTCACGGTACTTGAGTTTCCAGGCGATGATGAAGATGTCTTGTATTTGGAGAATGCCCGTGGCGGCGGATCGAATCCGAGCGCGCTACTAACGGGCGAAGATCCGCAAATCCTGACACATCGTGTGGCCTTCGAGCGACTGCGGGAGCAGTCCCTCGGCCCGAAGAAATCAATCGAGCTGATCGGCCAGGTAGCTGAGAGTATGACTCTCGGGTGAGCCGCCCGGGCCAGTAAACCCGGCCGTCAGCTGATGCCGCAAAGCGTCATTGTGGCCAATGATGTCAGAATTACTCTAGTTACAATTTCCCGTCCTCCGCGACGGGAATGACTAGCGGGATTCTTGTAACTGCTGAGGTTATCAAACTCCCTTGCCTGCGGTTCGCTGGTCTCGGCCGAATTTCGCCTTGGTCTCCAACCGGCGTAGCCGTTGAACAGGTGAAACAGCTTCGGCTCGCGAGCACGTACATGTACGTCCATGATCGGAACACTTTCTTTGGTCAAACATGTGGGCCTATCGGTCATGCGGGAACTTCGGTCTAGGCGGTTGATGCCTTTGCCGTTACACTTCCCCGGTGGGAACTGTGACGAAGATTCAGAGGTTTGCCTTGCTCGCTGACGGGGCGTCGGTGCTGGCCTATCGTCGTGGCATGACTGGCCGTTACGCCCGGCGGAGCTCGGATTATGTTCCCCACGGGAAGATCGCTGGCGTCGTACGGAGGTCCATTGCTTACTGTCGAAATTAACCGAATTACCTGGCGGAAAAGCGACGTGAGCGGAGGCGATGCCTGCGTGGAAGTGGCGGCTGCAAGGAGTTCAATTCTGGTTCGTGACTCCAAAGATCCGCATGGATCGATGGTGACGTTCTCAGGTCCTGAATGGGCGCGGTTCCTTGCCCGCATGCACAAGAGGCGAACTTGACGGCGGGGTTAGCTAGTGCCTTAGCAGGTCACGTTTGCCCTGCTGGGATCTTTTCCTAGGGTGGCCAGCTACGCGATGTGGCGGCGGTATCTGGCCCTGGTGCACGGCTGCACGGCGTCGCGCAAGGACGGGCCGGTGAAATACACGGCGCACGAACTGCGGTACGTTTGCGCCTCGCTGCTGATTGCCTCGGGCGCCACCGACATGCAGGTGACGAACCAGATGGGGCACAGCAAGATCGAGACGACCAAGAACATCTCCGGTAAAATTGGGATTTTCTCGGCAAGGGTGAAGCCGTCATTCGCGGCATAACGCCCAGCGGCATAACGCCCATCTGGGCAGACACGCGGGCATAACAGGAGATCCCCGGGAGGCGCGGAGCCCCCGGTACAAGAGGTTTCGACCAAGATCCCTCGCCTGCCCGGAGGCTCCGCGTGCTGTCCTGTCGTGTCACCCTTGACGCCCTTGAACTGGAGGACAGGAGTATAGTAGGAGAGTTGGAAAATCTAACTCGGAGCTTCCCCATGAGTATGCCTGCTGCCAAGATCGAACCGGAACCTCGCGTGCGGACCCGTGTGAGGGTCCGTCCCAAAGCACAACTCACCCTGCCCGAGGAGATCCGGCGCGCGCTGCATGTCGGTGAAGGCGATGAGGTGGAGTTTGCCGTGCACGACGATGGGACGATCACGATTCGAGGCTACGTGTCCATCCCCACCGACCAGGCGTGGTTCTTCACCCCTGAGTGGCTGGCCGGAGAACGAGAAGCCGATGAGGACATCGCAGCCGGACGTGGCACTGTCCACGAGTCGGCCGAGGAAATGTTTGCCCATCTCGATGCACTCGGCTCAGCAGGTGACTGATGCCTACGTTCGAAACGCTTCCCCGCTTCGAGCGCGACTGGAAAAGCCTCTCGGCGCAGCGGAAGGCGGCCTTCCGCAAAATCATCACCGAGGCTTTCGTGCCTGATCTAGCCGCTCCGGACCGCCCATTCCGCCCTGGACTCCGGGTAAAAGGAGTGACGGCCCACCCGGGCGTGTTCGAGATGACATGGGACAACGATGGGCGCGCGACCTTCAGTTACGGGGAAGAACGAATCGCTGGCCAAGCTCACGTCGTCTGGCGACGCATCGGAACCCGCGCCATCTTCACACTGCCACCAGGTCCGTAGATGAGATTGAGCGGCTGGTCACTTCTGGCTGCGTGCACATCTGGGGCTCAATGGGCAGGGCCCACGCCAACGACACCACTCGCCTGCCTTGCATCGCCAGGCAGCTTTACACCGGGCGTGACGGGTCTGGCCGGGGGTCGTCTCGTGTAGGGCGACGGTCCCCGGCTAACCCTCACCGGGAGCGTTCAGCGGCCGGACTTTCGCCCCTTCTGGCCCTAGTAGTTCTAGGGCCAGAAGTCTGATTTTCTAGGGCCAGGAAAGGTGTTTTGCCTGGTGGGCGGTACAAGATTTGAACTTGTGACCTCTTCCGTGTCAGGGAAGCGCTCTCCCGCTGAGCTAACCGCCCGGGACTTGCGACGAGGGAGGGGTTCGGATCCGTGTGCGGCCCTGGACGCCCCGTGCCTCGCCGAGAGACTACCAGAGCGAGCCCGGGCATGCGTCCGCCCCGCCCGGACTCCCGCCCCCGCTCGCCACTCCCGCCCCCCGTCTGGCACTCCCGCGCCGGACCGCCCCGGCACCCCGGTGCCCAGCACGAAGCCAGCCGGCCTCCCGGCGCCCGGCACGGGGCCGCCCGGCCCGGCGCGCCCGCACGGGGCCGCCCTGCGTTGCGGACGATGTCAGCCAAACAAGTCGATTACCCAAACTATCGCCGCGTCCATACATGATTGTTTTTGTTCTGCGCGGTCCTGTATTGTCTGAGCATAGGCTGGCGGGCGCATCCAGGCTTAATGCAGTCAGAATAGAGAGCAGCGGGCCATAATCAATCCCGATGGTACTCGGGAGGCATTATGTCCGAGGTGACGGTGACCCTGGCCGGCCGACGGCGGCGGCAATGGCCGGACGGCACCCTGATGTCCCGGCTGGATAAGCGCACCGGAGCCGAGCTGCTCTCGCTGGCGCGCGGTGTCCGGTACCGGGAGGGGGCCGTGCTCATCCGCCAGGGGGCGAGGGACACCCGCGTCTACCTGCTGCAGCAAGCCGAATCAGGCGTCTCGGCGTGCGCCAAGGTCACGGCGTGCCTGGATAACGGCCGGGAGGCCCTGCTCGGCATCAGCGTGAGCGGGGACGTCGTGGGTGAGCAGGCCGTGCTCGGGCAGCGGCCCCGTTCGGCCACGGTGGTGGCGTGCTCGCCGCTGGTCGCTCATCCCATCCCCGGGCTTCAGTTCCTGGATTTCCTGCGGCGGTATCCCGACGCCTGGCAGGCGGTTGCACTGATGATCACTGAACGGCTGGACTGGGCCGACCGGCGCCGTCTGAGCTTCGCCGGCCATGACGTGCAAGTTCATCTGGCCCGGGTCATCGTCGAGCTGGTCGACCGGCATGGATACCCGGACGCCGGCGGGTACGCACTCGGCGTCAGCCTGTCCCAGGCCGAGCTGGGCAGGCTGATCGGCGCAGGCCAGGACGCCGCGGCCATCGCGGTCCGGCAGCTCAGGGAGGCGGGCCTGGTGCAGACCCGCTACCGCGGCCTGGTGGTCCGTGATCTGCCCGGGCTCCGCGCCGCCGCCGGGCTGAAATAGCCGTTTCACACTTGTTTACCGAATGCCGTATTAGTACCGGGAAGGCGCCGGGCCGCCGCCCCATAATCGTTGATACCGGAACTTTCTTACCGAAACGGCAGGGGCTCAGCATTGACGCTGGAGACCGCATTCAGGCGTCGGCTTCCGTTCAGGCGCCGGCTTGCGGGCGAGCTGGTCGTGGGCTAAGCGGGGGCCCGGGACCGAAGATGCCGCCGGGGACAACCTCCCCGGTCCTCCTCGTGAGGCCGGCGTCCCGCTGCGGGGGCCCGGGACGCCGGGGCACCCTCTTCGCCCGCAGCATGTCTGGGAGGCGGAGACGGGAATCGAACCCGTGTACAGGGCTTTGCAGGCCCTTGCCTAAACCACTCGGCCACTCCGCCACGGAAGCTTCTCCGCAGGCCGCCGGACGGCCGCCGCGCAGAAGACTCGCCATGGATCCCGAGAACCGTGGGTCAGTCCCGACGGCGTTCGGCGTCTCCGAGCGGACGACGGGATTCGAACCCGCGACCCTCACCTTGGCAAGGTGATGCTCTACCAACTGAGCCACGTCCGCGTGTCGGCCAACCAGCCGACGGCCGCCGTCATGATGCCCGGCGTGCGAACAGAACTGTAGCCGATCCTGGCCGGGTAGCAAACTCGGGGCTCACATCTCCCGCCCCCGCGGCCCGCCGCCTGCGCAGGGGACCAGCTACGACTGGAGGCAGTGGCGGGGCAAGATCAGCTTCGGCATGTGCAAGATCACCGAGGGGCTGACGATCAGCGACCCGACCTTCGTCAGCAACTGGAACGCCATGTGGGAGCTCAACCGCACGATGCCGCGGTTCGGCTATCAATTCTTCCACGCCTCCGATGACCCGGTCCGGCAGGCCGAACGGTTCGTGGCGACCGTGAAACCGCATGGCCTGCTCCCGGACGTGCCGAGGCCCTGGTCGCGCTGGACGTTCTGGCAGAAGGGCGACTCGCCGGTCGACACCGACCGTTTCAGCGGCACCGAGGCCCAGCTGCTCAGCTTCACCCGCATGCCGAGGTCCCGCTGAACAGCCCTGCTCGCGACACCCGGCGATCCGGGTAACACGCCGCGGCGGGTCCGTTCGGGAACTGGCCGCATTCCCCGGCCGGTACCCCGCCGTGGCAGGCTGGGGGCATGCGGGAAGTGATCATCGATGGCAGTGCCCTCACCGTCGAGGATGTCGTTGCGGTCGCGCGCGGCGAAGCGACGGCGCACCTCCATCCGGACGCCCCCGCCCGGATGGAGCACAGCCGCTCGGTCGTGACCGAGGCGCTCAGCGGCGGCGCGCCCGTCTACGGCGTCAACACCGGATTCGGCGCGCTGGCCGATACGCCGGTCAGCGAGGCAGACCTGACCGCGCTGCAGGCCGCGATCATCCGGTCGCACGCGGCGGGGGTGGGGGAGCCGCTCGGCGATGACGTGGTGCGGGCGCTGCTGCTGCTGCGGGCGAGGACGCTCACCGCCGGGTATTCGGGGGTCCGGGCCGACCTGCCGCGCCGGCTGCTGGAGTTCCTGGCCCGCGAGCTGCTGCCGGTCATCCCGGGCAAGGGCTCGGTGGGCGCGTCCGGCGACCTGGCCCAGCTCGCGCACCTCGCGCAGCCGCTGATCGGGGAGGGGCTGCTGCGCGAGCCGGGAGGACCTCCCGGGGGGCGCCCGGCGGCCGGCGTGCTGGCCGACCACGGCCTGCAGCCGCTGACGCTCGCCCCCAAGGAAGGCCTGTCCCTGGTCAACGGCACCGAGCCGATGCAGGCCGTGCTCGCCTTCTCGGTGCACGACGCCGCGATGCTGGTGCAGGCGGCCGACGTGGCCTGCGCGCTGTCCATCGAGGCGCTGCTCGGCACCGACCGGCCCTACGACGCGCGGGTTCAGGCGCTGCGGCCGCACTCCGGCCAGCTCGACAGCGCGGCGAACCTGCGGGCGCTGCTGGCCGGGTCGCCGCTGCTGGCCAGCCACCGGCACAGCCGGCACGCGGTGCAGGACGCGTACTGCCTGCGCTGCGCGCCGCAGGTGCACGGGGCCGTGCGGGACGTCCTCACCCACGCCCGGCGCGTGCTGGAGACCGAACTGGGGTCGGTCGTGGACAACCCGATCATCACCGACGACGGCGAGGTGATGACGACCGGCAACTTCCACGGCGAGCCGCTGGCCTTCGCCGCCGACATGCTGGCCATGGCGCTCGCGGAGCTGGCGAGCGTCAGCGAGCGCCGGGTGGACCGGATGCTCGACCCGGCGTTCTCCCGTGGCCTGCCGCCGTTCCTCGCCCCGCAGGCGGGCACCAACTCCGGCTTCATGCTGGCCCAGTACACGGCCGCCTCGCTGGTCAGCGAGAACAAGGTGCTGGCCCACCCGGCGAGCGTGGACACGATCCCGACCTCAGGCAAGCAGGAGGATCACGTCTCGATGGGCTGGACGTCGGTCCGCAAGCTCCGCGAGGTCGTCGCGAACGTGCGGGCCTGCCTGGCCGTGGAGATTCTGTGCGCCGCGCAGGGGGTCGACCTGCGCGCCGGCATCGCCGCGCCCGCGGCGGCACTGGGCGCCGTGCACGCCGTCATCCGCGGCCGCGTGCCGCCGATGGACGTTGACCGCGAGGTGGCCGGGCAGATCACCGCGGTCGACGACCTGCTGCCCGAGTTGTGCCGGACGGCCTCGGCCGCGACGAACGGCCTGCACTAGCCGCCACTATCCATTCACGCCGAACGGTCCCGCCCAGGGGTAATCCGTGCGCCGGAGGCCGGGTCCCGGTCATGCCGAACGGTCCCGCCCAGGGGTAATCCGTGCGCCGGAGGCCGGGTCCCGGTCATGCCGAACGGTCCCGCCCAGGGGTAATCCGTGCGCCGGAGGCCAGGCCCCGGTCATGCCGAACGGTCCCGCCAAGGGCGGCACCCAGCGCCGGACGCCGTCCCGGCAGCGCGCGGTCAGGCCTGCCGGAGCAGGCCGTCGAGCTCGGCGTCGATGTCGATGACGGAACTTTCCTGGCCCATCCGGACGATGGCGTAGGTCCGGTCGAGGAAGCTTGCGATCGCCTCGGACGGCGCCTCGAAGTGCGCCTCGCCGAACGGTGAGGACAGCTTGATGTTGAGCACGCTGAGCGGGCCGCGGACCTGCCCGTCCGGGCCGACGGCCGGCGAGGACGGCCAGATCCGGACGTCGCCCTCGCCCTCAGGCGTGGTCATTCCGTCTGCGAGCAGCTCACGGCCGAAGATCCACTCGACGGGATCCTCGGCCCCCACGTGGAAGGCCATCCGGATCGCGTACGGGTCGCTGCCGCTGTAGTGGAGGCTAGCGACCAGGGGGACAATCGTCTGCTCGGCGGCGACAAGCCTGAGGCCCAGCTCGACTGAGACCGTTGCGCTGATGTTCATCGCTTAGCCAACCCTTACCTCGCCGGGTCCCGGATCTCCGGGCTTCACTGAACTTGACGCCGCCGGCTCAGAACTATGACGCGATTACGCGACGAAGTTTCCCCGGCTCAGTAGACCCTGCTCTGGCGGTTTTATGTTCCGCTATGAACACGATCGTAACCCCCTGAACTGCCTAAACTCACTGTGAGCGTTAACATCTTTACGTATACGTAATGTTCCTCGCCCGATCGTTACCTATTGTGATCTTCGTCTCACTCCACTGCCGGGGCGGCCGTCACGTGCCGCCGGTGCGGCCGGTGCGGCCGGTGCCGGTGCGGCCGGTGCCGGGAGGGGCGGCCACGGCCGCGAGTGCGGCAGGCGACGGGGAGGATGCGCTACTCTATGGGGACGCCGGGGATGGGCTGTGCGAGCAGCGGGC
>Ga0335085_10004173_pt1 | contig 24166 bp, 15 predicted proteins | sample Lox_Sample_45_FD_206712 | JGI IMG/M metagenome (GOLD analysis project Ga0335085, IMG submission 206712) | Soil microbial communities from Loxahatchee National Wildlife Refuge, Florida, United States - Lox_Sample_4.5 | ecosystem: Environmental > Terrestrial > Soil > Wetlands | place: USA...
ATACGCAGGCCTTGCCGTCGGCGCCGGGGGTGGCCAGGATGGGTTCAATCTTGGTCACGAAATAATTGAAGTCCAGCACTGAGCCGGGTTGCACATCCTTGAGCGCCTCACTGAGCTTCTTGCCTTCCAGTACACTCGTGGCGATCAGCTTCAGGCGCGGATTATTGTCTTTCTGCAACTGATCCAGCGCGGCGCGGAAGTCCGGGCGTTGCTCAATGTCTTTCACCTTGCGCAGTACGTCGAGCGCGGCGGCGCGCGTGTTGGCGTCGGGGTCATGGAGGGTGGCCAGCACGGTATCAAGCACGATGGGGTTCTCCAGAAAATCCGGCACCTTCTGATAGGCCACATTCTTCCCCAGAAAGTACTGCTGATCCTGCGATACGGCTCCCCCCGCAACGCCCAGATGCCGGCGCATGAACTTGGGGTTCCCCACCTCTTCCATCAGGATGCCGCGCGCCGAGCTGTGCAAGTTGGCGAAGGCGGTCTTCACCAAGGGAGCGGTTCCCGGATCAAAGAGAAAATGTTCCAGGGAAACCCGCAAGGCGGCACGCTCAACGTCCGGACTGGGATCGTCCAACCCTGCCAGTGCCTGTCCCCGCAGGGCCGGCTCCTGCATGAGACTCTTGAACGATGACGCGGCGTTGAGGACGCGCGCGTAATTAGCCGGGCGGGGTTGCCGCTGCAGCAGGAAGCGCAACGCCTCCAGAACTTCTGTTTGTTGCTCCCAGGGAGAGTTGTCCGGGAGTCCGGCGAGCAGCGGAAGCACCACGGCCTGGCTGTCAGGGTTGCCATGATTGAGGATTTCCACGACCTGCTTTACCAATTTGGGGTCAGGTGCGGAGGGGGCATCAAGGTTCAAGATTCCCCGTTGTCCATCCTCGTAAACGTAGCGAACCGTCTGCCGCACATCGGCACTGGGATCCTGGGAGAGTTCGAGCGCGGCGAGGGTAAAGCGCTCGTCGCCGGCGCCGCTGAGGGTGCTGCCTGCTTTCAGCACCTCGATCTTCATCGGGTCGTCAGCGCCTTGGAGGCAGGCCAAAAGGGCGTTTTCCAGCTCGGGCCCCGAACTCTTGAAGAAGTGGATGAGATCGCTGTCGTTGCCAATGCGCGTTTGGAAAAATCCATTGTGAACATCGTACTTGAAGTTCACGGCCTCGCGGTAAGGCGAGTACTCATAACCTGGGACGTGCAGGTCTGGTACGCCTGTGACGTACTTGGTAAGGACGGCGGGCAGACCGATGGAAACGGTGTCAGCCTTGAGCGGGGGCAAGGCGTAGTGGCGAATGTGAAAGTCCCACAGAGCATTCAGGATGCCTTCGCGCCCCAGGGGAGTGCCCTCGCGCAGCACGTTGGCAAGCACCTGGGCCTGGTCACGCACTACCCCTTCGTAGCCGTCGCCGATGCGGTTCTTATCCTCATCCTTGGCGGTGGCTCGCACCCAGGCTTCCAGATAGCCGGTGTTCTCGTCGAGCAAATCGTAGATGCTCTCCTGAAGGCCGCGGCGCACCATCGGATCGGTCTCGGTGTTGAGGCGGGTGGCCAACGATTCCAGAGTGCTCCGGCGTACCTGGGGTTGATCGACCTGCCAGTAGTACCAGCGCCACAATCCGGAGGCCGCCTGAAAGCGCACGAACGGAACGAGGTCATTCAAGTTGCTTTCCAGGGCCGCGAGCAAATCCACGTCGCCGGTGAGCTCCTTGAAATGCTGGTTGAATAGGCGCGTGGCGCCCCAGCGTGTGCGCGCATCGGGTGACTTGAGCGCGCCAATCAAGAGCTTGCGCCCGGCGGGAGCGGCGTCTTGCCGTCGCGACAGCACCATGCGAAGCGCATAGGCCGCGCTAACTTCCACCATCTTGCTCGGATCTCCGAGCGCTTGAATCAACACCGGCATCGAGCCAGGATCCGCCATGTGGCCGAGCGCGCGGGCTGCGGCCTCGCGCGCCAGCGGCTGATCGTTCCTCACCAGCACTTGACGGATCTCTCGCAGCGTAGGCTCCGGCGCGAGGTCCCAGAATTGGTCAAGTTGGGCGAGGAGCAACGGCAAGTTGCGGGTAGCAAGTTTCGGCGGCGGCGAAGGATAAGCCGCGTCCCAGTTCTTAGCCTTGGTTGTTCCCGGGTATAGCGTTGACAGGGACATGACGGCAAACTGCGTCGCCCGGAAAGGTGTGTTAAAGCCCTGGTATACGGGGTCGCCCTCCCAACTGCCCTCCGGCCGCTGCGCCGCTATCATGGCGTGCACGGCGCGTGCCATGCGCTCATCGGCCTCGGGGCGCCGTCCGGCCAGCGCCAGCGCATACACGGCATTATAGGAAATGAAATCCGCGGGTTTGGCCTGCTTGTCAAACGGGTACGGCCACGCCCCCTCGGGAGTTTCGTAGCCGTAGAGCTGGTCAATCAGCTTGTCGATTTGCGTGGCGTACCTGGCGCGATCCACGGTCGCCAGGAGCTGAATCTTCCAGTTCAAATCGATCATGTTCTTGGGCTCACGCGCCAGGGCGAGGCGCTCCACGTTGTCGCGCTCCGCCAGCCACTGCGCGTCGTGCGTCTGCCGGTAAACCAGGTCGAACGTCTCCCAACTCTGCGTTGCGATCTCGAAGGGGCTTACCTCCGGCTCACAGCCGTCGGCCTCGTCACCCGGCATGGCGGTCACACCTTTGTAGTGAATCTTCAGGAATTCGGCGTAAGGCGCGGTGAAGTTCGGTCGCGGCGCGTCGTGGGTCACATTCTCTTCCATCGAATGCATGATCAGGGGCAGACGGCTCGACACCGTGCGGGCCGTATAGATGACGCGCACCCAGTTCGTATTGGGTTCGCCGTAAAGGGGACGGGCATTGTTGTAAAGGCGATCGGCGATAAACTCCAGCGAAGGTCGCTGAGTGGGCCCGTACCCGTTGTGAATAGCTGTCAAGTATCCTCGCATGGTGAACTGCGACGGGTGACAGGCAATGCACAGTTGCGTTTCCGCATGCTGCATGACCGTCCGTAAAGCCACAGCACCACGCCGCGGAGCGTTGGAAAGCCACGTGTCACCCATGTTGATTAGGAAGTCCATGCCTGCACGCACAGCCTGGTGCGGGTCGGTGTACGGCGGCACGGGATACCCATAGGTGTGGAGTTGGTACGCCGGGTGATTGGCGTCGACGCGCACGTAATACTCCTGGCTGGGTTGCAGGATGCGCGTGCGGAATTTGTACAGCCCGGGGTAATTCTGCGTCGCTTCAATCTGATAAACAAACTCTCCATCGTTAAAGGGGACAACATCCTGCTGCCCGCCGGCGTCCTTGCCCAGCCGGAAGAGGTCCACGTCAAGCGGCACGTCGCGGTCGGTGACGTTCAGCACAAAATACGCGAGTCGCGGTTGCGTTCCGTGGTAGGTGAATTTGAACCACTGAAAGCCCTTGAGCATTGCCCGGTAGGCATCTTCGCTGGGGGAGGGTGCGTAAGGCCTCTCATCATCGCTGCCATAAATGGTTTGCCCGAGCTCGAAAGGTTGGGCGGTTTGCCATGTACCGTTGGGCGCGGCAGAGATGACGCCGGGTTGCACATCTGCGGCGTGGGACACCGCAGGTGTGGGCGCCTGGTGAACTGGACGCAGCGTTGCGCCCACATCCGGCATGCGCATTTTTGCGGGGGCAGATAGGGTGACGGTGATTTGGCCCGCAGCCCGCGGGTGGAGAGTGAGATAGAAATCGAGGTCATCCGCGTGCAGCCATTTGGATTCAACTTCACCGCTGGCGTCATTCACGGTTACCAGCACGGCGTCGTTGCCCTGAAGTTGCACGGGATCCTTGACCCAAACCGTCACCGCGTAAAGGGAGTCTGGCCGAACCTGGCCCAAATGGATCTCGCGAAGGCTTTGAGAGTTCGATGGGTCGGCCCGCACGCTTCGGCCACCGTTCAGCCAAAACGTGATGAGAATTGCCCCGCCCGCCAGCGCGAGAAGTCCCCACTGCGCAATGGCCCACTTTTTCGATGCCCCCATACTCCTTACCTCCCCCCGCGGCATTCGTAGGGGCGCCCCACGTGGGTGCCCTCGGGCAGGGCAGGCCCAGCCCCCACAAGATTCCTACTGATTGCCCGCCAGAATCTTCTTCCAGCGCGCCCAGGCATCAACGCGGGCCTGGCGATTGGCATCGCTCGCATCCGGAGCTTCTCCGGCGCGCATGAAACCGTGGCCGGCACCGTCGTAAGTGACCGGCTCGAAAGTTTTCCCCGCCGCTTTCATTTGCTCGCGAGCATCGGGAAGCGTAGCGCCAATGCGGGCGTCGTTGCCCGCGTAGAAACCATATAGGGGTGCGTTGATGCCCGCCATGGCCTCCTTCGGCGGTGGAGGCCCGTAGAAGACGAAGGCGGCGGCAAGGTCCGCCCGATGAGTCGCAAAGCGGAAGCTCTGCCCCCCACCCCAGCAGAAGCCTGCCACGAACAACTTGCCGTTGGAGGCGGGAATCTTGTTGGCATAATCCGCGACGGCGTTGAGGTCCGCGGTGACCTGGTCAGGATTAAGATGACTCACGGCCTCAACCGCGGGGCTGCTCATGCCTTGACCCGCTGGGAAGGAGCTGCTCCGGCCACCGTTCGGCCCCATGCCGGAAAGGAGGTCGGGCGCTACCGCAATGTAGCCGGCTTCCGCCACCTGGTCCGCCAAATCCTGTACCCAATCCGTCATCCCGAAGATCTCATGGATGATGAGTACTACAGATGTTTTGTCCTTCGCCTCGGGGTAGACGACGAAGGTTTCCACTGCCCGCCCCTCGTGCTTTACCGTGACCCACTCACGATGTCGCGGGGATTTTTCCACCCGCTCGCGCGCCCAATCCTGGGCCACTACGGATGATGCGCTAAAGAAAAGAAGGAACCACACCATGATGGCTCGCATAGATCTCTCCTCATTGTCGATGCCTTGGCGCCCTGCTTCGACCCGATTTGACGCCTCGGGTGAAGGCAATGAGATCATACACGCGGAGCTCGCGCGCTCGCAAGACCTGCTGCCGCGAGAAAGAACGTCGATTCGTCGGTGGCACAGGCACTCCTGCCAGTATCTTACTGGTACCAGATCGCGCCCCAAGCACCCTTGCCGGTTTTACCACGCATCGAGGACCGCATACCGAAGTTCAGGGATACTGGGGGCCCGGGACAAGACCCGAATATGAAGTAGAAAAGCGCGGCTCGACTCCGGTAGGTTGCCCGGTGGTACATTCATGAGATGGAACGTTCGAGTCCCGATTTCCTATGGCCGCAGGTTCAATTCCAGCAAAGTGATAGTTAGCGGACTGAACGTGAACTCAAACTCTGTCCCGCGGACTTCCGCTGGCCGCGAACTGAGGGAAATCCGTTGAGGACTATCGCGGCTGTTCATGACCTCTGAGGTCCCGGCATGCGCGTGGTCTTCGAGGGTAAGAACGGTGCCGCCCGCTACCCCTGCCTTGAAGCCTTCCAGTTGGAAGTTCCGAACGAGGGGATCGAGGGTCGAGTTGACGGCATATATCCGCAGCTCCTTTCCGTCCGCGCTAACGCTCGCGCTCAAGTCCGGTTCTTGCAGGTGCCAAGCGAGCTTCGAGGCGCGCTCCGTGCGGAGAGGGTAGGTGCCCGCGGCCCGCGCGTACATCTCCTGCGCGTAATAGGCGGGCGACTCGTAGATCCACCCGGGGCCGGTTTGAACGAAGCCCGAACCAAAACTGTCAGCAAAATTCGAGCGGTTGGCAATCTCCACCAAGTCAGCGTGGCGTTGCATCAGGTTCAGGTAGCGCGAAACGCTCAGAGCGTTGCCAAGTGTCTGGAGCATGCCCCGCGTCAGGCCGAAATTTCCTGCCGTGGTATTCCACTCGGTTACTCCCACGCGAATGTCCTTGCCGCCAGCGTTAGCCGCGATCCAGTCCTGGAGTTCCCGGAAGTTGCGGTCCGCGCCGGCGATGTCGGCGATTTCATAATGATGCGGACAGAGGTAGTCGAAAACCATTCCGGCGTTGTCGAGGAGGCCCTTGGTCGGGAAGGAGGACATCAGCTTGATGCTGGGATCTGCCTTTTTCATGGCTTCGGCGAAGGCACGCACGGAATTGCCGTAGTCAGAGACGTCAACCTCGTTGCCAATCTGCCAGTACCTCACATGGTAGGGCGTGGGATGGCCGTGCTTGGCGCGGAGTGCGCCCCAGCGCGTCCCGGCGCTGCCGTTGGCGTATTCCACTTCCGCCGCCGCATCGTCCGGTTTCTTGCCGGTCCAGCGCACACAGATGAGCGGCTCTGCTCCGATGTGCTCACATAGCCGCACGAATTCATCGATGCCGACGAAGTTCTCCTCCCAGCCGCCCCAGACGGTTGAGAAGGTTGGCCGGTCATCCCAGGGCCCGATGGCGCGCTCCCATTCGTATTCTTCCGTGGTGCTGCCGCCGAAGCGAATGATTCCCGGATGCATGGCTTGGAGCGCCGCCACCACGTCGGGCCGCCAGATTCCCAGAACAGCATCGGAGCCAATCAGGTATACGCGGTCGAGCCACAAAGAGCCCGGGCCCTCAAAGTCAATGGTCAGTATGGCGTTGTCAATGCTGCGGTCGGCGCGCAATTCGGCCTCAGCCATTGCCCACTTTTTGCCGGCGCGGCCGAGCGCCACCGGTCCGGCGATCACCCGGCCACCACCGTGCAGCGAAGCCCGAACGCGAGCGTTTCCCTCGCCGCGCATGTGCAGGCGCAACTGGTAGGTGACTCCTTGCTTAAGGTAGAAGCCGTCTTGCGAGATTCCGGCGCGGGCATGCGCCACGGGCAAAACAATCTTCTGCGAGCGCACGCCGCTGAATGGGTTCGCGGTGTCGAAGGAATATTCCGCGACTTCCACCGCGCCATCGGGGTACCAGGGCCGATACGGCTCGTCGACTTCCCGCTTATAGGCAACGCGGCAAGGCGGCGCCTCCTCGAAACTTGTCGAGACCACCTGCTGCGCGATGATGGAGGGAATCAGGTTGCAGAGCAGCTCAATGAATTGCCCCTGCTGCTTGGCGTCGATCGGCCGCTTCGTGGTGTGCTCGGCAAAGATACGGACGTCCTCGCGCGCATCGGATGGCAGGGCTTCCAGCCTGACCTCGTCAAACCAAACTCTCCCGGTGCCGCGGCGTACTCCCACGAGTGTCAAATCAATGTAGCTCGGGGAGGGCACGCGGAATGTCACCTCCTCATCCTGCCAGGGGGTTGTGCCCGAGCGGCCCACACTGGAAGCAATTTCCCCAGCCGGCGTCTCGATACCGATTGCACCCTCGACTCCACCATCCCCGGTCGTCGTAAGGTTCTCGGTCTTGATCCAGACGCGTGCGCGCCACAATGAGCCGACCGGAAGGAAAACCCTCCGCCTTGCCGATGCGTCCGCCGGATCAAGTGCATCGATGAGTAAGGATTGAGCGCCTTCCTTTGCATCAGTCCGATCGATGGTGAGCGTGGGGGCGCGCCCGGGCTCTTGGCGGAGGCGAGTCTTCACCTCCCATCCTGCCAGAGCCGGCACAGATTCGAAGCCAGGATTCTGAATCACGGGTTGGCTCCCCACCGCGGGAACCAGCGTGAAAAAGGCAAGTGCTGCGGAAAGCATGGACCCTCCTGCGGGCGTTTATGAAGGATTTGCACCACGACGCTGGCGGCATCATATCAGGCCGGGTGCAGGCCGGCGCGTTGGGGCGAGTACCAGGGCCAGTAAGGGACCAAGCTACCCCAGGAGCGCGCGTCTCCAATCTCTGCTTGCCGGAAACCGCTGGTGCAGGTTTGCAGAGATCCAAAGAGCCCTGAAGTGCAGTTGCCTCTGGGATCAAATTTCGCGACCCCCTCAGCCGGTTGGGCCGTTCTCGGTAACTTGGTGGCTCCGAGACGCTAAGTTCCTTTCTTTTCATTAACATAATGGCACAAACAACATAAGCCTTTTGTTTTCATAAACATTATGGCATCGGCAAGAACCGACGCTTTTTCTCAATTTGTTTTCAATAACATCATGGGATATACCTTCATTTTGGGGCCCCCTTTTTTTCTGCGTCGAGTCCCGCAGCGATTCGATAAATTCCCTGAATTCAGATAGATACATTTTCACGCCCATCCTTGTGATTTCTTATAAGTCCTTGTGTTTTCATGTACATCTTGGGATCCACCGTTATCCTCCCTGTGTGAAGTTGCCCATCGAGGAGAGCAAAGACTCCCCTCCAGATTCAGAGCCTGCCCTGAGCCCGTCGAAGGGAGGGGAGGCGCATCAGCGCCGGGGGTGGTTACCAGGGACCGATCGGCGGCGCGCTCCTCACCCTCTCAGGCTAGCGCAAAGGCAAGGTATGTTGTCAACAGAATTCTGGCGGAATCGCCTGCCGGGAGGGCAAGATTTTACAATTCCCGGCGGAAATTTCCTGCCGGTAGGAAAGGGGGTTGTGATCTCGGCGGCGAAGGCGACAAAACGTCACCGCAGCCGCGCGCTCCGGACACAACCGTGATTAGGCCGTTACACGTCCAGGTGGAGAGGTGCCCAGATCCAGGCTTCCCAGAACCCCGTTTACGTTCACACCGTCCGTCTTGCCAGACCACTGGTCGCTGCCGGTTAAATTCGACGCGCAGAACAAGGTTAAAGAGGTCTTGCCGGGTCACTCGTGGGATTGACGACAGCAGATCATTATTCATTCTCAGGTGTGCCGGCGGTTTGGTCTTCGCCCCCGCGCTTGACGTGGTCAATTCTGTAAGAATGCGGCAAGGGCTTGGGGACAGGATCGCATACCCCGACGCGGTCGTCATTGAAGGGTGTGAATCGTGGCGTTCGGAATTAATGCGGACGACAACTCCCCGGTTGCTGACGTGCAGCAAAAATCTGCGCTCAACCGGAGAAATGCGGTTATAATGTTACTCGGATACTTCGCGCCTAGCGTTGCTATCCTGAAACTCGACGATATCTTGGAGGACCTTATGTCGCCCATTGTACAGCGCCTGATGCCGTCGAGCCTGCTCACCGCCGCATAGCTAAGCCGGCCGGACGGGCTGGCTCTCACATTCAATCCAATACAAGACTGCAGACAGGTACCCGCGTGTACTGTCTGCCACGCGCGCGTCTGCGCAATGGGGAGCCTTTGTGAAACAACGTTATAGTCGTCGTAAAGAAACAGAATTCGAGGATTCGGACTTTGCCGAAGCACTATACGGAATCAAGTCTGAAAACTCCTCTTCAAGTCGTCAGGCCCAAAGGAAGGCACAGCAGTTCTGCCGGCAGGTACAGCGGGCGCTGAACCTGGCGCTGGCAGAATCCAGTTCGGACGAGAGCCTCGCGAGTCTGTTTGTCGAGGAAGTTTCTCCCGCACCGGACTGTGGGCGTCTGCTGGTGCACGTACTTGTCCCGACAGGCTACGCGATTGCCGAGGCGATCGGTACACTTCGTCGGAACGCTCCGCGCCTCCGTTCGGAGGTGGCAATGGCGATCACTAGGAAACGAGCGCCGGAACTGGTGTTTATTCCGGCCACCGTGGGGGGAGGCAGTGATGACTGAATCACAGCTTGCCCCCGTTCGAACCTGGCTGGCCGCGCCTATGGATCACGACGTGTCGGAGGCAATTGAACGCCTCCGGCGCGCGCCGGATGTTCAACAGATCGCGGTAATGCCCGACGTGCATCTGGCATCCGACGCATGCATTGGCATTGCCGTCGCCACTTCGAATTTGATCTACCCGCAAGCAGTTGGCGGCGACATTGGCTGCGGTATGCTCGCCGTGGGATTGGATGTCGATTCTTCGTCCCTGAAAGACCCGAGAGTGGCGGGAATGGTTCTGGCCGAACTCGGTCATGCCGTTCCCGCTCGGCGTCGGAATCGTCGAATGACCATCCCTTTGCCAGATGGGCTTGCCAACGACAAACTCAGTCATCCCAGCTTGGAATCTTGTCGCCGGCATGAGAGCGTGCTTGAGTTCGCGACCCTCGGCAGCGGAAATCACTTCATCGAGATCCAGTCGGACGAGAATGACCGCATCTGGCTCATGGTGCACAGCGGGTCACGGGCGCTTGGCCAAGCGATCCGCGACTACCATCTGGCTCGGTCACAAAGTGCAGGAAGCCGGTTTCGCATGCTCGACGCCGGATCGCCGGAGGGTATCGAGTATCTACATGATGCCTCTTACGCGCGTCGTTTTGCCGATGCGTCGCGAAGGGCCATGGCGGTCGAAATCGGCAGAATGCTGGCTAAAACACTGCATGCACAGATTTGTTGGGACACCCTCATCACCACCGATCACAACCACGTCTCGCTCGAACACCACGGAGCGTACGATCTCTGGGTGCATCGAAAAGGCGCGATGCCCGCCAAGTTGGGGCAAAGTGGAGTTTTGCCAGGCTCGATGGGTACTCTGAGTTTTCACGTGGAGGGTCGTGGGTGCGAGGAGGCTCTCTGTTCAAGCGCGCACGGTGCAGGTCGAGCCTTAAGCCGAACAGCCGCCCGCGCCAAAGTAACCGAACGGGACCTTCGGCGGCAAATGGAAGGAATCTGGTACGACTATCGACTGGCCGATAAGCTGCGCGACGAGGCGCCTTCGGCTTACAAGGACGTCCGCGCTGTTCTGAGGGCCCAACGGGAACTGGTTAAAGTGAGACGTACTCTCCGCCCGATTCTCAACTACAAGGGCACGTGACGCTCGGGCGAATCTCGGACAGTTCCAAGCAGGATGGAGTCTGACCGTCTACCGTAGACCGCGAATACATCGCTGCTGTGCAACGAGACCAGATCCCTCGCCGGACTGCCCCCTTGTCGGTCATCAGGATAAAATCTGCGCTGCAAAGACGGTCCGTACCCACAGCGTATTCCTGCGACGAGTGGCTGCTCGATTGTATTGGACCGAGATGGATTGCGATGGGAACACAGGTGATTTGGACGACAGAACATTATCTAGCGGTCTCCAAGGTAAGCCACTGGTTTGACCAGTGGCTTACCTTGGAGACCGCTAGGTTGCTGGTTGCGATCACTTGGTTGTGTAATCGCCAACCCGGACAAGTGCTGAGATCATCCTCGCCTCAGATGGCGCAATCGCTCTTCCGGAATGGGGTCCAGATCCTCGCAGGGGACTTCGAGGACCGTTTGGGGGTTCATCTGCGCACGGCCGGTTATGCGGCCGATCACGAGGCTCGGGAATTTGGGCACAATCACCCAGCACTGGCGGCTACTGATTCACAATCGGAACTCGCACCAGGATCGCGTCATCCACCCGCACGATCAGCTTTGAGAATTTCTCCTTCCCCACGTTCCGCATGTCCTCGTAGTGGGGGTTGAGCGGCTCCACGTTCACGCGCAGTAGGGTTTTGCCATCTTTGGGCACATCAAAGCTCACTCGGACATCAGGCTGTCCATCGCCATCCACGTCCACGATGTCAGACACATGCGCAGGCAATGCGCTCACGGGCTTCCAATCAAGCTGCACAAAGGCTTTCTCGGTCTGAAGCATGTGCGGAGATACCGGCCGGTGAATATCGATGGAGTAGGCGGCGATGTGAACCGTGCGCACCTTGGGTCCCCCTGAGTACATCTCGTCTACGTGCAGGCCCAGCGCGGCAAACCCTTTCGTAAACAGCCCCAGCAGCAGAAATGGCGCCAGCACTGCAGCGAGCACCGTCAATCCTGCTGCCATATAACCCAGTTTTGCCCGTATCTTCATTTGCCCCCCTAACCGGAGTTCTCACCACGGTTTGACACGGCCGGAAGGGCGGGCTCAAGGTTTTTGAAATATTAAGTTGTAGATTCCCCTGTCGCCGCGATCGTGCAAGTAACCCCTCACCCGCCCTCGTCCCTCGGGCACCCTCTCCCCAATGGAGAGGGTCGGGGAAGTCTCCATTACACGTCATCAATCCAAAAACCATAAGCCCCACCCTTCCGACCTCCCGACGAGAAATCCGTGTTAAACCAAAACGTGCAATATGGTGGCAAGGCCCTGAGCGATAGTGGTGCCGCCAAACATAGTCGCCATCCCCCAGGCAGCGTACAGCAGCATCAGCCGCGCTCGTTCCGGCTTTACCGCAACTTCCGTCCCCTTGATATGCCACACCGCAGCGTGTTTCGGACACACATCCACGCACGCGCCGCATTTCATGCACGACATCAGCGTCTTGCCCTGCGCGATGGATTCCGCCGTCAACGACATTGTAGGGCAGGCGTTTTGACAGAGCACGCAGGGCGAGCAGCGCGACTGATCGATCTTCACATCGAACACACTTGTCTTGTTAAAGATCGATTGAAATGCGCCGAATGGACAGAAAAATGCACACTGTGTTCGCTTTTTCGTCAGCAAGGGCAGCACAATGACCAGCCCCGCAAAAAGCACCACAAAGATCCCGTTTTGGACCATCCCCACCGAGTTACGCGCGGCTACGTATTCTGAAACTGCCTTGAAGGGGCAAAGCCACATGCAGTAAGCTGGCTCGAATAGCGCCAGTGACAGCAGAACCATCGCCAGCAGCACTGCCCAAGGCCCGTAGCGCCAGCGCGGGTCGATCTTCCGCAGCTTCGCTCGCGGGGGAAGCGATGCCATGCCTTCTTCAATCCCCCCGAAGAAGCACGTATAGCTGCACCAGCCTTTACCGACAACAATCGTGATGGCCAGCCACAAGCCTGCCATGGCCGCCATTCCACTGCCCGACATGCCTCCGCCGGGCAGGATCGAGCCGGGGAACACCACCGTTTTGGTCAGCGCCGCCGGCAAGATGAGGAGGGGAATGGGCAAGAAGCAGAAGGGGGTTCGGCCCGCGATCATCTCCTCCATCGGGATGCCCATCGACCCCCGCATCACCATGACCTCGTGAATGAAGCCCACCGGGAACAGGAGTCCCAGCGCCACAAAGAACCAGCGGCGCCATCGGTAGGTGCTCCACGTCCGCATCATCATGAAGAACAGGGCCGTCATAAAAACCGAGGTTATGATGCCGGCAATCAGCACGGACCGATTCGGTCCCCGGTACGAATTCGAAAAGATGAGCAGCGACCAGACCATTACCGGCAAGGTCAGCAGAACGGACCGGCCGATACTTCGTGGCGCGGTCACACGAGGCGGAAGAATTCGAGCCTCAGTAGCCATAGACCTTTCTCCCCATTAACATCGCTAATCCCAGATAGAGGTAAAAGAAGGCAATCAACACCATCGCCATCCGTGCGACGGTCGTCACGGCTTGACTGCGCCGCACGCAGCCCAGGCTTACCAATGGCACAAACCAGACGGAGGTTCCCAGGAAAAACACGGCGAAGAATAAAACGGCCGCGACGGCGCTCTTCAACTCGGCAGCCCTTACTCCGGCAACCACAAACGGCGGACAGAGACTCAAGCCCGTCAGGAAGCCCAACGCCGCCGGACCGGAAATGCCTCGTTTTCTCGCCACGTCGATGGTCACCAGTTCTGAATCCGGGCGCGACCGCGCGTGAACGTGCCCAACCGAGTACGCGTACCAAATCAGGACGCCAGCGAGCAACACGTGAATAACGCCAACCACCAGCAGGCGTGGCGCGGGTGGAAGCGCCACCAGGACGCCAAGCTCCCAAGCCACGGCTGCAAACAGCAGGTATCCCAGGAGGCGCGCTCCCAGAAATGTCGTAAGATAGCGGGTACTCGGTCGCACACCTGCGTCCGCTGCCAGGAGAGAAGGAACCAGGACGGGTCCGCAGGAAGCTATGCAGGCAGGGCCGGAGGACAGCCCAAGGACCAGCGCCTCGCCGAATATGAAAGTCCCAGTCACCGGCGGCATTCTACCACCGTTCAATCGCCTCGTCTGTAATCCCCGGCACCGCTATCAAGAGGGAGCAGGCCTGAGCCATCATTGTATTTGACACCCCACCAGACACCCCTTAGCATCCTGTGGGCAGGATCGATTTGGGTTCGTCAAACCATCGTCGTAGCGTCAAGAGCGGACGGCAACAGCGAGGCATGGTTCCGCGGCCCTTGAAGCACATGAAGACAAGACTTCCCGCTGACTTTCCGGTGCCTCAGAAAGAAGTATAGAGATGAGCCTCCCGAGTGAATACAGGGCGATCACCGGCAAATCGTTCCGCGTAGTAGACCTTACGGCCGTGCTCAATGACGAGATTCCCTGCTACCCCATGGATCCCCCCTACACCAAGTCCTGGCATGTTCTGCTCAGAGAGCAAGGGTTCTACGTATCGAGGTTGCAGATGGGCGCCCACACCGGCACGCACGTGGACGCTCCGCTCCACTTTCTCGGTGATGGGTTTCCCGATGTGGCGGGAATGCCTTTGCAGCTTTTCATCGGTGAAGCCTTGGCTCTGGAGAGGCTGAAGCAACCCGGCGAAAATGTGACCGTCGCGGACGTTGCGGGGGCGGATATTCGTTCCGGCGACATCGTATTGTTCCGAACCGGCTGGGACCGGCGCGCGGCGTCTCCCGCTTTTTTTCAGGATGAATGGCCCGGCCTCCAACCGTCGCTGGTCGAGGATTTGATTCACCGTGGGGTAAAAGCCATCGGCGGCGATATTGCCTCCGTCGACAGTCCCGCTGCCATCGCCGCCGGAGCCCCGGCTCACAAGCTAGCCGGACGCGCCGGCGTGCCTGTTTTCGAAGCCCTCGTCAACCTGGATCAGGTGGCGGGGCGGCGCTTTTTTTTCGTCGGTCTGCCACTGAGATTGGAGGGGGGCGAAGCCAGCCCTATTCGCGCGGTGGCTTTGCTGTCCAATGTTGACGCCGCCACATAAATGGAGCGTGAGCGTCTCGCCCGCGGTGGTGGGGGCATCCTCCCGCGCGTTACGGTAATCTGACCCCATGTTCGTTCCCCGCCCCCCCCAGCTTAGGGTTTTGTTGGATGGTGGGAGCGGGACACTCCCGGCACAGAGGGCGAGATACCGCTACAGGCTTTCCCCGCAGACGTCCGAACAAGCCAAAGCCTGCCGACCTTGGGTCGCACACCCTCCAACCTAGGGTCATCACGAACCCAACTAATGGGCGGGTGTATAATGGCGGCCTCCTTTGCGTAACTCTTCCGGGAGGCGCGCTGCGGGTTGCAGGCGATTTCCCCCCACCGGGGGCTCTTAAACCCAGCGTAATCAAGTCAACGAGGGACACATGAACAGGACCGCTCTTCATCCGATGCCGGCAGCACGTACGACATCGAGTTCATTTCACTTTGCAGCAATCTCGACCGTGATGGCAACGGCGATGGCGCTTTCAGCAGCTTCCGCCGTGGGCCAAGATAAATCAACCGCGGGGCAACCGCCCGCCGAGCCGGCACCGCATGGAGGAGTCGTTTTAACCCAGCCGACCCTTTATGTCGTCGGCTACGCTCATTTGGACACCGAGTGGCGATGGGAGTACCCGCAAGTCATCAGCGAATACCTTCCCAAAACGATGCACGCCAATTTCGATCTGTTTGAGAAATACCCGCACTACATTTTTAATTTCAGCGGCGCCAATCGCTATCGCATGATGAAGGAATACTTCCCGGCTGATTACGAGAAGATGCGGCAATACGTCAAGGCAGGGCGGTGGTTCCCCGCTGGTTCGTCGATGGAAGAGAATGACGTGAACTCACCATCACCCGAATCGATCATCCGCCAAGTCCTTTACGGCAACGATTACTTCCGCCATGATTTCGGAGTGGCGAGCGCCGAGTTCATGCTGCCGGATTGCTTCGGCTTCCCCGCCTCACTTCCGAGCATCCTGGCAGCGGCTGGGGTTAAGGGATTCTCAACACAGAAACTGAGTTGGGGTTCATCTGCCCCGGTGGGAGGACCCGGGTCCCCGGAACAGACCCCCAGGGGCATTCCCTTTAACATAGGAATTTGGGACGGCCCGGGGGGCAAAAGCATACTGGCAGCGTTCAATCCGCTTACCTACAGCGGCACAGTCTATTACGATCTCAGCAAAAGCAGTCCGGAGTTCAGCAAGAAACCAAACTATGTCGACTGGCCCAAGCGGCTGGAGTTGGACGGCAAGGCAACCGGCCTGCCCGTCGATTATCATTATTACGGCACCGGCGACATCGGCGGCTCCCCGTCGGAGCCCTCGGTAAAACTGCTGGAAGCCATCGTCACCAAGGCCCGCACCGCTCTGCCGACCCCGCTCGAACGCACGGATTTGGACGAGGAACACGACGTTCCGGCGAACGGCGTCCCGGTTCAAGTGGGTGACGGCCCCGTCCGCGTAGTCTCCTCCAAAGCCGACCAGATGTTTCTCGACATTCTCCGGTCCGGCAAGGCCAGCCAACTGTTGCATTACAAGGGCGACCTGGAGCTCACGAATCACTCGGCAGGCTCGCTGACTTCGCAAGCGATGCACAAGCGCTGGAATCGCAAGAATGAACTGCTGGCTGACGCCGCCGAGCGCGCCTCGGTGGCTGCGGCGTGGATGGGTGGCCCCGCCTATCCGTTGCAGCGTTTGAACGACGCCTGGACGCTGGTAATGGGTGGACAGTTCCATGACATCATGGCCGGCACCGCCACTCCCAGGTCCTACGAGTATTCCTGGAACGATAATGTGATTGCTCTGAACCAGTTCTCCGCCGTGCTGTCCAGCGCCAGTTCCGCCATCGCTTCCGGCCTAAATACCCAGGCTGAAGGCACGGCGGTGGTGGTGTACAACCCACTCAACATCGAGCGCGAGGACGTGGTCGAAGCCAGGCTTTCCTTTGCCCAAGGCGTGCCGCAAGGCGTTCGTGTGTTCGGCCCGGATGGCAAGGAAGTACCTTCGCAGTTCGAGGGAGGAACGGAGTCTACGCGTGTTCTGTTCCTCGCCAAAGTCCCCTCCGTGGGGTTCGCGGTTTACGACGTTCGCCCTGCCGACAGTTCCTCGGCCGTCTCTCCCGAATTGAAAGCGAGCGAATCCTCAGTTGAGAATGCCCGCTACCGCGTCACGATCGATGCCAACGGCGATGTCTCGAGTATCTACGACAAGAGCATCAAGAAAGAATTGCTTGCGGCTCCGGCCCGGTTGGCATTGCAAACGGAACACCCTTTCGATTGGCCCGCCTGGAACATGGATTGGGCTGATCAGCGGAAGCCGCCACGCGGTTACGTCTCGGGCCCGGCCCAGGTTCGCGTGGTGGAAAAAGGGCCGGTGCGCGTGGCTGTGGAAGTAACCCGCGAAACCGAAGACTCAAAGTACATCCAGACGATAAGCCTGGCCGCCGGTGGTGCCGGCAACCGCTTGGAATTCGCCAACGCCATCGACTGGAAGACGAAAGAAGCCGCCCTCAAGGCCACTTTCCCTCTGACTGCCACCAATCCCCTGGCAACTTACAACTGGGGACTGGGCACGATTGAACGCGGCAACAACGACCCGGTGAAATTTGAAGTTGCTTCGCACCAGTGGTTTGACCTGACCGATAAGAGCGGGGCCTATGGCGTCACCGTGCTCTCCGACTGCAAAACGGGTTCGGATAAGCCCGACGACAGCACGCTGCGACTTACCCTCATCTATACCCCCGGACTCGGCCAAGGCAACGGCCACGATTACGCGGACCAGACAACGCAGGATTGGGGCCACCATGAGTTCGTCTACGGCCTCGCTTCGCACGCCGGTGACTGGCGCCAGGGGAAAACCGATTGGGAAGCCCAGCGCCTGAACGCTCCCCTGATTGCTTTTCAAAGTGCTAGCCACCCCGGGGCACTGGGCAAAAGCTTTTCCTTCCTGCGCGTAGATAACAACCATGTGTTCGTGACCGCGGTGAAAAAAGCCGAACAGACCAACGAAGTCATTGTCCGCGTGGTCGAGATGCGCGGCGAAAAGGCGCCCAACCTGCACGTAGCCTTTGCCGGCCCGCTGACGACCGCGCGCGAGGTCAATGGCCAGGAATTGCCCGAGGGCCCTGCCACGGTCGTCAAAGGTGAGTTGGAGACATCTCTCGAGCCTTACGGAATTCGCACTTTCGCTGTGAAACTGGCCGCACCCTCCACAACGTTGTCGCCGACACATTCCATGCCCGTCGATTTGAAATACGATCTGGCTACCGCCAGTGAAGATGGCGCCCAGGCCAAGAGCGGATTCGACGCCTCCGGCTCGAACCTTCCGGGTGATATGCTTCCCACTACTCTACCCTTCGGCGGCATCACCTTCCATCTTGGACCGGCGTGGACGGATCATCCTAATGCGGTGGTCGCTCGCGGCCAAACCGTCCCCCTGCCCTCCGGCAGGTTCAGCCGGGTATACATACTGGCTGCCGCCGACGGCGATCAAAGGGGCACCTTTCGCGCAGGGAATAATAGCGTTGATCTGAACATTCAGGATTGGCAGGGTTTCATTGGCCAGTGGGACACTCGAACCTGGATTGAGCGGAAGGTGGAACTCCCCACGCCGCCTGAGCCCGCAGCGGACGATCACAGCTGGCAGGCCGAAAGGAACCGGAGAATCCGCGCCGACGTCGAGGCTCACGGGCCCCGAACGCGTATCGAACCCGAATACACGGGGCTCCGGCCCGGCTTCATCAAGCGCGCCCCGGTGGCATGGTACGCCTCGCATTACCACACGGCACAGGGGACCAATAAGCCTTACGAATACTGCTACTTGTTTGCCTATTCAGTGGATTTGCCCGAAGGTGCGACCACGTTGACCCTGCCGGATAACGATAAGATCCGCATCATGGCCATCACCGTGGCGGACAAAGGCGAGGAACTCCAATCTGCCCAACCACTCTATGATGTATTGGGAGGAAAGTAGTCGGGAGCCAGTAGTCAGGAGATAGCAGCCGGAACTACGGTTGGCGCAGACGTCATGCGCCAACCGTGTCTTTAACTTTTGACTTTTGCGCTTTGCCTTTTGACTTCGCTTTTGTCTTCTGCTTACTGCCGTCTTACCCCAAGCTTCCGGCATACGCCAGGGCAGCGAAGCCCAGAATCAGGAAGAAGATACTTCCGAACATGGCGTTCAAGGCCTTGCTGCCGGACCCTTTCCATTCGCCGGTGGCAAGTCCCCAAACGTTGGAGGAGACAATGATGGCCGACATGAAAAGAGGCCAGCCGAGGATGGCGCCCATATTCCCCAGGCGCGCGGTAATGTTGCCATAGATGACGGTACTGCCGAACCACATCGCACCCATGATGGCTCCGAACACCCAGTTGCGTCCGGTGCCCGGCGCGCCGAACAGTCCCGCGGTGTTATTCTTCTTCCACAAATAGATGCAATAGATGATGTAGGGGATGAACGCTGCGGAGTTGAGTGGCGCCCAGATGACGTTGGCCTGGCTGCCGGGGGCTACTCCCTGCATGCCGGCCACGGCCTTCAGTTTGTCTCCAAAGGCCAGTCCAAAGTTGATCAGCGGCGAACCGATACCGGCCAGGACGACGATCACCAATCCCGCCTTAAAGCTCATCTTCAAGGCAGCAGACTCGCGCGGCCCCTTATCAGCGCCCAAATGCGTGTCCTTCAGCTTCCCGGCAATGGCGCACCCAACAATGCCGACGATGACCAACAGCACTCCGAGAAAGATCATGCCGCCCTGGGGGGTAAATATCCGCTCTCGATGCTGGATCAACAGCGGCAGCAGTGAGCCGAATGCCGTGGAAATGCCGATGGCAATGGCGAAATTGAGCGCCATGCCGACGGCTGCGATGCCGAGGCCGAACAGGATTTGCGCCAGACCAAAGCCCACGCCGAAGGCTACCAGCATCATCGTGTTTTGCATGCCTCCCTCTTGGTAAACCTCCAGGGGGCGCGGAACGGTTAGAAAGAGGACCAGCCACGGGAAGACCACCATCCCAAAAACCGCCCATACTGACCAGATGTTTTCCCATTTCCAGACTTTGGCATACTTGATGGGAGCGGGAAAGCTCCCATTGATGATGCCGGCGATGATCGCCAGAATAATCCCAATCGATACACTCGACATGAATTTGCCTCCGCGCACTGGCTGCTGCGATTGTCCTCCCGGCCAGGGTCGGCCTCACGAATCCACGCAAGGCCATTTAGCCTCCCGGAGGAGTGGGCAAGATTACCACTAGAAAGCCCGACTGTCACTCAGATGTGCGCGGGAACTTCGGCCGAGACGACCGAGGGTTGTCAGCAGCCCAGGCTTGTCAAAATTACGGTCTGGCCACTTTGTTGAAAGCCTACGTAGCGCGGGTGGTCCTAAATGACGCCGCCACTCCGGGGCTGAAGTCGTACCAAGGTCGCGTCGCACACCAAACCCCAGAATCGCTCGCTATGTTGGACACCACTTTCCGTGCATGGGAACCTGAGTCTCAAAGGCTCCGGGGGATAGTAGAAAGTGGAAGGTTTGGACCTATCCGGGCGAAGGGTGCGCTGGCTTCAAGCCTGTAAAGAGTGCAAGATTATCATTGCGCACCTCTTGGATGGGTGTAAAGTAAGGGCTGGGGGGCGGCCCAAAACGAAAATCCTGGTTCAGATGCCTCCGTGTTTCGGCGGGTGGAACTCCATCAGCCACCGGGGGCTAATGTCCAAGACTGGAGGTCGAGATGGCCAATCACCGGGCCAATGCTGAGTGTCCCGCAGTCGCCGAACTCAGGCGCGCGCTGCAGGGCGTTATACCGGAACTCAGGGGAAACGGGATCGGCACAATACGTCCAGACGGTTCTCGGCACACGGCCGGGCTTGCTATTGATCTCATGCTCGATAGCACTAACGCGTACCAAAAAAGGATGGCCGATGAAATCATCGAGGCGCTGATTGCGATGCAGGGGCAAATCCGTTGGCATGACATCCTCTATACGGATTGGCCGCCTGGAACCCCTCCGCGGCCCTTCCATTTCCACATTCCCGGTGGCGGTGGGGGTTACGGCGGGACGCGTCTGGCGAAAAATCCGAATAACAACCTCGCGCTCGGTCGAGCCCATCATAACCACGTGCACGTGGATTGGGTCGACTTTTCCATGCGAATCGAGGGCGACACCGTTTTCGTCTACAACTGGCCACCCGATGCACTGAGTACGGGCTTTGCCGCAGGCGTCATGAGTCGCCTGATGCTGACTTCGCGGCTGTGATTCAAGCTGATCCTATAGGGATCAGAACTTAAGCAGGACGCCGCCGTAGATCGTCAGCCCAGTCTGTTGGTTGTAGTTGAGACGCAGGCCGGCCCCAAAACGATCCGGAGACTCCCCCAGTTTGGCGATCTGCTGCCCCGTACTAATGGCCTTGCTGATGGCGTCAACATCGTTGCTGTGAAGCTTGTACCAGGCGAGAGGGTTGTTGGGTGCGGCACTGATGTCGCCCACCATGCTCTGAAGCCCACCCGCGGCGGAATTGAAAATACTCGAGAGTTCTGATGGAAAGGGGAGAAGTTTCGCACCGTAGCCAAGGGTCAGACCCGCGGATTTCTGTGTAAAGTTCGCCGAAGTCCCGAAATTGAATCCGCGATAAACCAATCCCAAATCGAAGTTCCCGCTGGAAGGGTTGACGCCCAGCGTCGTTGAAAAGGCGCGGATACTTAGCGAAGCTTCCACATTGCCTCCATAATTGTACGCCAAGCTGGTGACAAAACTCCCGGGCCGGTAGGCAATGCTCACCTTACTGGTGTTGGCATCGAGCCCCAGCACCCAGAGCTTCATCTGGAGGTCTGGTGGAAGCAGTTTGAAGTTGATGTCGAAATAGTTATCCATAACGCATTCCTCCTCTGGAGTCTAAGATTCACAGCTCGATCTCTTGTCGCGTACCTACTCCGGAGCTCTCTGACCGTGACTTCCCCCTGTTATTCTTTCCAATGAGGCAGCCAAACTTGGAGAGGGGAGTGCTGATCTTCCTCAGCATACCCAAGCTCTTGATCGAAAGGTCCGTAATTCGAATCGCTGGACCGTCCCTCAATTGACAGCGACATGCCGATCTCAAGTCCACTCTTTCTACTGCGTCGAATACATCCCTTTGCCATCGTATACACCCGGCTACGTGTTTTGCAAGGTGGTAGCGACAGTCTGTAGCCACAGTCAACGCATTTCTGACTGCGGGTAACCACCCCGGCGCTTATGGCGCCACCCCTCCTGAATCAGGGGAATCCTCGAGGCGGCTGGCTGGGCGCTTCCACGGCGGCAAAACGCCAGTGTATGCCACAATGTTGATGAAAAGAAACGAGCTTAGCGTCTTGGGACCACCACGTTGCCGGCAAAGCGTGTTAGTATCTCGGCGTGGAAATTCCATTCCTTGGAGAACGATCGATGACCAAAGGTTTTCGAAATTTGATTCCCGCCCTTTTTCTGACCGTCACGGGTTTGGCTGCACAACCGGACGCTACGCTTCAGTATAAATCCGCCTTTATGCGCGTTGAACTGGCCTCAGACCAGCCGGCCTTCACCGCCCTTACAGTGGATTCGCTGGGCAAGAACAAGCTCACCGCCAACCCGCTGCGCCCACCAGCTAAATCGGAGACGCCATACCAGGTGCGCCATGTGGGCACGACCTTCGAGTATCGACCCTCTGGCGCCTCTGCCACGGCGGCGCCCGCGTGGACATTTGAATTCTCTCCCCGCCAGATCCACTTACGTTCGCACTTCAGCACAGGAAATCCGCCGCCACCGCTGGTGCTGAACTTCAATCCCCACCTGAACCACGCCACGCTCCTGGGGCTTATCAATGAGGACAGCAGCGTACGGCTGCCAGCGCTCCTGCATCTCCCTGACCTCGGGACTCTCCGGATCAGTTCCAGCGCGGGCGCAAACTTGACGATGGGTTACGACGCGCTGCGCTATCAGGAACACAAGCAAGCCGACGACTTCGTGCGCGTCACCTTCCCCGCGGCCACCGCCACACAGCCCCAGATCGAATATGACCTCGAAGTCGTTGCCATTTATCCCGGCTCGCCGGAACTCGCACGCGATCCCCGGTTTGACGGCTTTCGCCGCAACTGGCTGAATATCTTTCAATTGAACCCACGGCTGCGAGTGCTGGCCAATCACGCCGCCAGCGACCCCTGCGCCTTTACCATTTTCGAGTATTCCTCGGTGGCGGTCAGCACCCCCCCACTGGCCCCGGGCCTGACCGCGCTGGATATGATTCGCCAATCCTTGGACCGCTACCTGGGCGGAATGAAAGCCTACGGCATGCGCGGATACGAGGACAACCCCCACTACGACTACCTCGACACCTATCCCTCGCTCGTGATCGCCGCCGGCGATTACGTCCATGGAAGCAAGGATCATGCCTGGCTGGCAAAGAACTATGCCGGAGTGAAGGAGTGGGCTACCAAAATGTTGGCCATGGACGTGGATGGGGACGGCTTGCTGGAATACCCGATGAGCGGGAACTACAATTCCTGGCCGGCAAAAATCGAGGTGCGTCCCGCCAACTGGTGGGACACCATTGGCTTTGGCCATAAGGACGCCTATTCGAATGCCCTCGCCTACCACGCCCTGGTGAACATGGCGGACCTCGCCGGCCAGGCTAACCAGCCGGAGGATGCGCGGCAGTATTCCTCTCGCGCCGAGAAACTTCGCGCGGTTTATTTCGATACCTTTTACAACAACCAGACCGGAGTGCTGGCCGGGTGGAAGAGCGCTGATGGGAACCTGCACGATTATTATTTCACTTTCGTGAACAGCGTGGCCATTACCTATGGGCTGGTCCCGCGTGACAAGGCAAACCTCATCATGGACCGACTGCTCGCCAAGATAAAGGAAGTGGGTTACACGCATTTCGACTATGGCCTGCCTGGAAACCTGGTTCCCATCCGCCGCGGTGATTCCGTGACCCTCGATCATCGCTGGGGCGGACCACAGAAAGAAGACGGGTCAGATGGATTTCAAATCTATGAGAACGGCGGGGCGACGGCGTGCTATGCCTATTTCACCCTACAAGCCCTGTATCAACTCGGCCGGCATAAAGAAGCCGACGCCATGCTGTTTCCCATGCTGGAGGGATTTGAGAGAGGAGGCTTCCAGGGTTTTGGCCCGAACGGCATGACGTACGACTGGAAAGCCTGGGATGGAACCCCGCACGGCTATGAAGGTCTGCTGGTGGATGGTTACCAGGCGCTGCTGGCCGTGGTGTCACGCTAGCAGCACTCCGCCGCGCGGGGAGAATGGCACCTCTTCCTGTTTTGATCCCGAAGCGCGGGGCCGCGATGGGAACTCTTGCGCCTGTCCCTGGCCGCTCCCAGGATCACGCGGAGCCGAAGCCGGGCTTTATGCAATTGTGATTTCGAAGTCCCCGCGTTGATGCCGAGCAACTTCGCGATCTCATCGTGGCGAAAGCCTTCCAGGTCATGAAGGAGGAATATTTCCTTATATCCGGAAGGCAACTGGGAGATGGCAGTATCCAAACCT
>Ga0335085_10004174_pt1 | contig 24161 bp, 25 predicted proteins | sample Lox_Sample_45_FD_206712 | JGI IMG/M metagenome (GOLD analysis project Ga0335085, IMG submission 206712) | Soil microbial communities from Loxahatchee National Wildlife Refuge, Florida, United States - Lox_Sample_4.5 | ecosystem: Environmental > Terrestrial > Soil > Wetlands | place: USA...
TATCCTTCCCCGATCTCAAGGGTTTTTCCGATTGCCATACTATTCCCGAAGAGTTTAATTTGCTTTCCTGTACTGAGCAGGAAGTTTTTCCTTTTTAATTCTGCCATAATTCATTTTTTAAACTGTTTTAGTTGTTGAGATAGTGCTGGGGAAAAGAAAAAGGTTGAGTTTACTCCTATCCAACATGAACCTGCCGCCTGTTTTGTTTTACATATTCCATCACTTCCGAACGCAGGAAATAAACCCGTCCGCGCTGCTTATGACATGGTAAACCTCTATTCATCCAATCGTGAAGTGTTACAAGGGAAATTCTGAACATGCCGGCAATTTCTTTACGAGTAAGAAGTGGTTCTTCCTGCGACTGATCGGGAGATAAGTTACTTTTGATCGACGTATTTTCCAGGCATTCCTTAACTGCGTCCTTAATCCATCTACGGAAATCATTTTCATTCGGGATAAACAAAGTGTCCATAAAAATTGGTTTTATAGACACAAATTTGATTTAGAAAAGAAAGGAAGTCAATGATGGATACATCATGGATTTGGATAGGTTGAATGATAATTGATTAGGTTCAATTAAAATTGGTAAGTAATAAGATTTGATAATTTTAGTAGGTTGATTATAATGAAAATTTCCCCTGTCAAACCGCCTTTTTGTTTTTATAGGGGATTTGCCAGGGGAAAAATTTTTTAATAAAAGAAATCTTGTAATGCCTCGGTTAACTTGCGGACTTTGATATTTTCAGGTCTTATTCGGTCGTTGCATTCCTTAACTTTCACCTGAACTGTGTTTGGTTTCATGTTTTTGAAATCTGCGAAATGAAGATTTAACATGAATGCAAGATCAGTCGCGGAAAATCCTTTGAACAATTGTTCACCCTTTGCAATTTTATCTGGGGCTTTTACAGTTTGCAATAAGATTAATGCCTGAATTACTTTTTCAAGGTGGTAACGATTGTTTAGCTGAATATTACCCGTGGGGAATGAAGTAACTAATTCCTCCATTTGATTTTCTACAATAGTAACTAACTGCTGAAATTTGGTGGCTGTACTTTTCAGAACATCATTTTGCAGATCATTATTTACTTGAGTTGTATCGAATTCATTTTCCAATGCGGGTAGGGAAGGAAGTTGTAACTCTTGCTCCTTTTCAATGATCCATTCTTGAACTGATTTTAATTTTTGCTGAAACTTACCTGCAAGATTCTTTTTTAATCGATCTGAAGCCTCGTATTTGAGAAATTTTAGGAATGCAACTTTATCTTCATACTCTGTATAATGAAAATCTAAATAACTTGCGATGTCGTAGCCAGTGTATTCTTGAAGTTTATTGAAAACTTCATTTTTGTACCTAACAATGAATGGCTCTTTTGGAAAATATAAATAGTAATCGGATTGATATTTTCCTATCTTGTATTTAAAGTAGGGGGTGAATTTCCCTTTGTTTGAATCGGCAGTACGGCTGCCGAAATCGGCCAACATGTTTCTGAAAAACATGTTGGAGAATAACCTTTGCTTCGAGATCATAACTCACAATTTCTTAGTTGATATATCGCAAAATTAATTAACCTTATCAAAAATACAAATGTCAACTCTAACTTGTTTTAAAATTTGGTAAATAGGCCGATAATATTTTCGTAAGAATTCACAAAACATATATAGCATTGCTTGAAAAGGTTGACATAAAAACGCCGTGTATTCGCATAGTACTTTATATTTTTTTTAAAGCCGACTTTTGCTGAATCCCTTAACAACAGGATATTGAATTATTCTCCTGGTTAGTTTACCCAATCACCTAAAGTTTCATTACAATATCGGAGAGATACTTAAATAAATATTTTTAATTCTCGTCTTTACCTGTGACTTGCAAAATTAATTCTTTGATTACCGGAAATAATTTCTCAAATAAAATTTGTTTTGACGGAGGTATATCTTGCTCTTCTATTGTCATTAAATGGATCAATGCCTCAGGTGTTTTTAAAGCCTTTACTAATTCGCGAAAGCGTTTCAACACTTGGTCTTCGTCCATTTTCAATTTGTGAAAGAGCGGTTTGAGTAATATTTGCTTCTTTCGCCAGTTCCTCTTGGCTAAGGCCTTGATGTTTCCTGATTTCCTTTACAGCTTGTCCTAAGTTCATTTTAAAAATTCAGATGCGATTCCTAAAAGCGTCGCGATCCATTTCAGTGCGTCCATAATTTGTTGAGTCGTTTTCGCTGCTTTTAGTTTTTTTAGTACTTCGTAAAGAACTCTTTTTGTTTCGTCGGATAGCTCTTCATCGTTTTTGATCAGGTTATCCAGATAGGAGATAATTTCTTTTATATTCATAATAATTCAGATTAAAATTCGACAATGTTCGTTTGCAATGAGTAGATAACAATACACTGTCATTGTCTGAATTATCATCAAGATTTTTAAAAAGTATATGGATAAGATTTCTGTAAAATTGACGCAAGTCTCTACGGATACGGGTCGCAATTCTTTTTAAAAAAATGATGCGTTGACACGAATAGTATTTGACCGCTACTTTGAAAACTATTTTGAATACTTGAAGGGTGCTAACGGCTTCGTATAAGTGATGTACATCTAAAGTTTCGGAATAAAGAGTAAGTTGATTGTCTATAACCCCGCCTAGATTTTTAAGCGAGATTTTATGACCAGCAAATTGGAAGATGGCAGGTTCAGGATCCGGTAGATGTGTATGCAAGCCCATATGAGGCGATGGGTAATAATCCCGCTTTTCTAACTGATCCTGATGGGAAATGCCCTATGTGCATTGTTGTCGGGGCATTTGTAGGTGCAGTCATTGGAGGTGTTACTGCAGATATGCAGGGAAAAAATGTATGGGCTGGCATTTTGAAAGGGGCTGCATTGGGTGCTTTAGGTGGGGTTGCCGGGGAATTTGCACCCATCGGTTTCTTGCCTGGAGCAGCGTACGGGGCAGCGACAGGAGCCATTCTAGGAGGATTAGGATCGGCACTCAATGGTGGAAATATTTGGAATGGGGCCTTGATAGGCGGAATTTCTGGCGGTATTATTGGTGGTATTAGTGGGGGTCTGGAGGCTTCCCAACTCGGGGCCAACTTTTGGACTGGATACAGAGGGCCCTTGGAAATTCCTTATAATGGTATTTATTTGTCCGATTTTAAGGAAGATGAAATGCCGTACAATGATCAAACGTTAAATCATTTCAAAAATGCGAATTTCCCTAATGTTAAAGGTGCTGGTAACATGACCATGCAGTGGAGGCCAACAAAATACACAAATGACGGAACTTACTTTATTAGTCCCAAAGGAGAGAAAGTTCTTGCAGTTACATTGCCTCGAGTATGGAAAAATGGGAATTCTGGATCTATATTTTTTTCAAAAGCTGCATTTTATTCACCTGAAACTATGTTTTTGGTTATGGGGCATGAACTTGGGCACGTTCAGCAAATATTGTTAGGGGTTATTAATGATAAAGAATTTTCTGAGGCGGAGCAACATTTGCCAATTTATCAGTGGACTCAGGCTGCAGCTGCGGCCAATAAGTGGGATAAATTTTTGATAGACTTCCAACGTGCATTCAATGACGAATTAGGGTTTACTCAACCCGATAATTTTTTGAAAGTGATAGATAAAATACCTTTAATAATGGTAAGCCGGTATTAATGAAAAAAATTCTTTTTTTATCGTTGTCTGCAATGCTATTTTCTTGCCGAACGAATTCTTCTGAAGATTATTTGATTGGCTCGAAACTCAGCGTTCGATATACAACAAAGCAAGATCATAAAAAGGATTTCATCATTTCTGTCACATATACGAACCTGAGTAATCAAAACCTATTTTTTTTCAAACCAAGATTGAATCTGTATATTAATAATGAATTGCAACAAATGGTGCTTCTGGAAAAAGCGTCTTCTTTCTCGCTAGATCGGGATAATAGTGCTACACGTAGGGATGAAATAAAAAATAGTCCTCTACTTGAAAGAAACCTGGAGTTGGGCACTAAATTAAAATCTTTTTGTGCTCCGACCTATAAGGGGCTTGATTCGATAGTGTCAGCTAATTATTTAGAAAATATTGGAAACAGCATTTTCCTGCAAAAAAATGAAAAAGTAGTTTTTAATTATGCAGTATCGAGTCTTATTACTGATTCTACTATCAATGGAAAATTCGAATTTGTTTCTGAAAATATATCAGAAACAGACAAACGGTATGGAAAGGCTTTCAATACAATTTATAAAGATATGCCGCGGATATTTGAAGGATTTACTTTTTGGAAAGGTAAAATCATGAGCGACTCGTTAACTATTTCAATTTGTAATGAGCCATGCGATGAAAAACAAACATACTTTAAGGTACCTTCTTTGTGACTAAATGCCATGTTATTTTCTGTCATAAGATCGAGGTCAAGGATAAAGTAGATCGGTTAACCTAAAATATTTAAGTTTTTTTGCCTGATGGTAAAATTTTATATTGTTAAATAAGTTATTGAATTATTTCGAACTCGGTTCAACCAAAAGTGATAATTTAATGCGAAAGGCTCATAGTGTAGTCGTAGCAGTTACATTATTTATCTTCAGCATTCAATCTTGCAAAAAAGAAAAGCTTTCGCCCGAAAAAGCGATTCAAAGTTTTGCCTTCAAGGTTCAGGATAACGATTCTTCTATTGCAGCGGACATGGATGCTGTAATAAATGACGACAGCATTGTAATTGAGATGATACCAGGAACAACAGTTACTCATCTTGTTCCGTCAATTACTTTTACGGGCAAGAATATTTCCCCAGCCAACGGGACACCACAGGACTTTTCCAGACCTGTAAATTATTCAGTCACAGCGGACGATGGTTCAATCATAACTTATACAGTTGTGGTCCGTTTTGTACCTACAATTTATATAGGGGATGGGAATGGGAACATAGATGCTATTAATGCCCAAACGGGGAAAGCCTTCTGGTCCTATCTTTTCGAAGGAGTGATCCAATCAAGTCCGACTGTTTTCAACGGTACAGTTTATATCGGCGTCGACTTTTCGCTGCTGGCACTTGATGCAGTCACCGGTAAGAAAAAATGGATCATGACATCTGCAAAGAACGAGATCACTTCCACCCCCACTGTTGTGAATGGTGTGCTTTATGTGACCAGTTGGGATGGTAACTTATATGCCGTTGACCCCAACACTGGCACAGTAAATTGGGTTGCAACAACCGGAAATTTAATTCGAACAAGCCCAACAGTTGAAAATGGAGTTGTCTATTTTGGAAATGATAACGGTGATCTATATGCGATAGATGCATCAAATGGATCACTTAAATGGGCCTATTCAACTTTGAGCTACCTGACTTCGAGTCCCACAGTAGCCAATGGGGTCGTTTACGAAGGTGGGGAGGATGGTTTTCTGTATGCGATAGACGCGCAAACAGGGGCTGTCGATTGGACAGTACTGACTTATGCAATCATTGATGCAAGCCCTACAATGTATAACAGCACCGTATATGTAGGATGTGATGACTACAGTTTTGTTGGAAGCCCAAACAATAAAGTTTTTGCGGTGGATGCTTTAACCGGCAATGTGAAATGGACCCTCACAATGGACAATACCCTATATTCAAGCCCGTCAGTAGACCAGTCAACGCTTTACCAAGGCTGCGTTGATGGAAAATTGTATGCCATTGACACGGTATCGGGTCATGTAGTGTGGACTGTAGCTACTCAAGGCTGGATTAAATCAAGCCCTTTGGTAGCAAAAGGCAAGGTATATTTTGCGAGCTATGATGGATCACTTTACGCGGTAGACGCCGGGTCTGGGAAACAGGAATGGACAGTAAATCTTTGCGCACCGAACCCCATTGATAGTAGTCCCTGTATGCTCGATACAGATGGTACGATTTTCCATCCTGGGATTTCAGGTGACCACCCGTAACATATCTGGAGTTTTGGTATTTGATATTGATCGAATCAACTAAGAAATATCTCGGATAAGCAGAAATGAATGTGCTTAACAATGTTTAAAGGCTCCGAGTCATATTCTACTTCCTTGCTCCAATCTACTTCAGGTTTTTTGCTTATTAACTTGTCAATGTCAAATTTTCCATTTTTCTTTTTTACTGCTCCAAGAAGAGCAGAGAGAGTATTTTGGTTTAAAATCTGGTCGTTAGGGAACTGCGAATAAAAAATTTTGGAACGTTCAATTGATTTAAAATTTGTCTTAAAAATTTTCTTTTTTTCCAGCCATCTAAATATAAACGCAGCATGCTCTATTTTGCAGTTTAGATTGAATTTTATTCCTTTCCTGGAAAGTTTGAGATCCATCGGGATATTTTGCAATTGTTCTTTTAACATCGACTATAACCCCCTTTTTTTCAAAAAAGCAATAGCTTTTTCTTTTTATTTTTGAAAACCGGCTCATTGCTATAATCCTTCATTTTTTTAATCTACGTCACGCTGTTTAATTTATCTTTATTAATAGCTGTTGCCATGATTTCTTGAGTGTTTAAAACAATATGGTTTAAAATTTATTTTACTATTTAATGTTTCATCTGATTTATTTAAAGAGATTGAGATAATTTTCAAACACAAAACTTCTGTTTCGTTTGTAACCTGTTTGTTCTTTTAAAATATCGAGCTTCTCAAAATCCTGCACTAATCTATTTGCTGTTGAAATATTTATTTTCAGCACGGTCGCTATTTCGTTGGGTGTAACGATGGGTTTGCTGTACAAGTATTTGATTAGTTCCATAGCCAATGGGACTCGTTTCCCCAATTGTATAATTTTTTTATCTTCTACTTTTTGCCTAAGTAAAATAATTGCATTGAAAGTATCAATTGAATTTTGCGCTGTTTCCGCTACACCTACCAAAAAAAAAGTTAACCACTGAATCATATTATTTTTTTCTCTTACTACGGTAAGATTATCATAGTAATGCTGACGATTTTTTTCAAAGAAATCTGATAAATATAATGCTGGTTTTTCAATGATTTTATTACTGACGAGGTAGAGAGTAATTAATAATCTTCCTAATCTCCCATTTCCATCAAGAAAAGGATGGATTGTTTCAAACTGATAGTGGGCAATACCTATTCGAATCAAAGGAGGAATAAGTAAATCTTTATTGTGAAGAAATTTTTCCAAGTCGCTCATTAAATCCGGTACTTCATCTTGAGGGGAGGGTATAAAGGAAGCATCTTTTAAAGAAGCTCCACCTATCCAGTTTTGTGAAGTACGAAATTCACCTGGTAATTTGTGTTTGCCTCTTACTCGATGTAGCAATTTTTTATGGGTTTGTTTTAATAGGCGATTACTTAGAGGCAGTTTATCCAATTGATGAATGGCAAAATTCATTGCCTCAATGTAATTATGTACTTCCTGCCAGTCGTCTTTTTTTTCGGGATCAATGTTGTCAGGACTTTGAATAGCTTCTTCAATGCTCGTTTGTGTTCCTTCAATACGGCTGCTTTTTGTGGCTTCTTTGGCAATATGCATTTTGATAAAAAAATCAACATCAGGAATTAACATCGAAAATGCGTTCAATTCACCAAGTTTTCTGTCTGCTTCACTTAGTAAGTTATTGATCTTGGCATCGTCGAGTACCCACTCATGATTTATAGATTCTGGGGTAAAGCTTTTGTAATCATATTGCTTTTTTAAAACTCCGGCTTTGTATTGGCTGATATGCATTAGGCAGCGTTTTCTGCAAATATAGAAATTTATATTCGCAGGAAATGGCTTTCCTGCGAATAAGGGAAATTATAATTGCACATAATGGCTAATTCACTCTTCCTTTTTAACAGTCTTGTTTAGCTCTCTAAATGCCAACAATCTATTAGAATAGTCTTTTTTCACTTCCCTTTCAAAACTATCCAAATAGTTTTCAGTTGTCTTAATATTAGTATGCCCCAATGCTTCTTGAATAAACTCGGTGCTAACACCCGACCGTTTTAAAACAGTTGAAAAAGTATGTCTTGCAACATAAGTCGTTATTTTCTTTTCAATGCCCAACTTCGCCCTAATTTTTCGCATCCAGTCATTTTGTGCCTGAACAAATAACTCGATTAATTCGACCTGGCGCAATGGAGTGATATCATGCTCTAAAACCGGAAAAATATAGTTGTTTGGTTTTCTGTTTTTATTTCCCCAAAAATCAATTACAGCTTGCATGTCTTCAGTGATATAGATAGTTATTGGCTTAGGAGCTGACCTTGTTGCATTTTCCGTTTTCGCACGTTCAAAAATTAAATATTCACCATCTATGTTTTTATATTTCAGGTGGGCGATATCTGTCGGGTTAATCCCATTTGCGAAATAGGAGAACAACCAAAAGTCTTTTGCTTTTCTTTCTTCAATACATACAGGTTCATAATAATAAAGTTTACCAACATCTTCAAGTGATAATGCCTTCTTCGTATTGACAGAATTTGGACATTGATATTTTCTTCTTCCGAAAGGATAGCAATTGTCACGTTTAATAATACCTTGAAAAATTGCTTCATTGAACATTGTTCGCAAACAACGGGTGTAAATGCCAATTGTAGTTTTTGAATATTCTTTTGCGAGCATCCATGCTTCAAATTGTTTTAAAAATGCTACATCGATTTGAGTAAATTTTACATTGCCTCTGAACTTTACAATAACACGATAAGCAGTTTGATAATTTGCGGCAGTTCTAATGCGATGTTCGGAGAGTAGCTTATTTACGTAGAACAGAAAAGTAGCCAATATTGTACCTGGCTCAGCTTTCCCTAATTTGAAGATGGGAAATCTGTGATGATATTCGGCGACATCATACTCATACGATTCAGGAACAAATGAGTCCTTTAAAGATTTGCGCTGGTGAAAAGAAGGATTATTTAAAATATAATCCTTTTCAAATTGTTTAAAATCGAAAGGTTCAATACCCGCTGCCGATGTTTCTGCATTGCGGACAATTTCTTTTAATTTCTCTTTTGTCCTTACTAAGCTTTCTGTAATTCTCGTTGAAGATAATTTTTCATACTCTTCTTTGGACAAATCAAACGCTGTTTGATAAAATTGTGTTTCGCGCTCGAAGATTACCCTTAATTTTAAAGGGTATCTGTTTGATCTTTTCTTGATTCTTCTTGTATCAAGAAAGATTCCGACTGATGCTAACATAAATGCAAATTTTTTTTCGTTTACACATAGCCGTTACTTCATGAAAATTTGCAAACAATTTGCAAACAAAACGTGGTTAAACGCCGTAAAATGGCATTTTGTCAAAAATAGCAGATTTTAATAAGTGATTGAAAATTAAATGATTAAGCTAAAGTCGGTTTGCCCTGATTAAAGTGAATTAACCCTTGTAACCCACTGTTAATCAGAGGGTCGCTGGTTCAAGTCCAGCAGGGGGAGCTTAGGATTCAAACACATTTAAGGCTGCTGATCGCAGCTTTTTATGTTTTATATCTATATCCTTTATTCAAAATTTTCAATGAAAAATGATTTTCTACCCGGGTATCCAATTCCCTGTTTTGGTATTTTTAGTGTATCCTAATAGATAAAAATCATCATTAGAATTGTCAAAATTCCACTGATGATGATTGTATTTAGCATTTTGCTCCTAGTGATTTTATAAGCCTCTCTGATGTTTTGTTTGCATAATATCAAAATTGTACCAATAAGAAATACAAGTTGCAAAACCACACCTTCTAAGGATGGTCTTTGAAACAATCTACCTATTCCATATTTATCAATGGAGCTCAATTGAAAATATTTGTAAAATATCCAGCACTCGCCGGCTAATGAGTAAATAACAAAAAACATCAGCAATATCCAGCCAACTGTTACCCTTTGCCAGAAAAAGAAAACTGCTAAAGACAACACCAATAGTGGTTCAACATACCAAACAATATGCAGGGAAAATTTTTCGAAGTAATCAAAAATACTGCGGACATCGAAGATCAAGCGAAAGATTAAAATAGCTCCAAATACCAGTGAAATTATATTGATTATTTTATTAGTTGAAAGAGTTGAGTATTGAGATGGTCTTATTGTTTCAGAAATTTCTATTGCAATAGATTTCGCCTTGTTTTCGATAGCTCTCAACTTTTCTTTTTTCACATCCTTTTTTTCTTTTTCTTGATTAAGCGCGTTACGAGCTTCTTCTGCTTCGGTATCGGACAAATTGCGGGTGGCATATTCAGTTTTTGCAGCTTCTACTGCGGAAGCCTGGTAATTTTCATAATTTTCAAGTATGTTCAAAAGCTCTGCATTGCTTATCGTTTTATAATATTCACTGAATTCCTCTGACTTTGGATCAACCATATATTTGGCTATTTTTTTACCCGCTGCGGTCTAATATGAAAATTCAAACTTTTTATTAAAAAGTTTGAATTTTTCAAAATAAGGTTATCTTTGAGACCGATTTATGAAAGCGATAGCTAAAGAATCGAACAAAAAAGAACAAGTTAAAGAAAAGATAGGAAGGGTAGCGATGAAATGTTTCGCCAGGTATGGTCTTGATAAAACAACACTGGATGATATCGCAAAAGAAGTAGGACTTAACAAGGCCTCCCTGTATTACTACTACAAAAACAAAGAGGATATCTTCCTCGAAGTTGCGATCAGGGAAGGACAGGAATTTCTGAAAACACTTCAGGAACATGTCCTGGAAAAAAAAGGAACCGAAGCGAGGGTGATGTTTTATCTCGTGGAACGCATCAACTATTACAAGAATATCCTGAACATGAACCGGGTTTCAGCGGAGACACTTAACAGGATGCTTCCCAGATTTTTTGAATTGTTGGATGCGATTATGAAGCAGGAAGTTAAATTCCTTTCCAGGATCATCCTGGAAGGAGTAAAAGCAAAAGAGTTGAAACAGGTGAATCATGAAAGACTTGCTTCATCTCTGATCATTATGAATGATGCGTTGAAGCATCATGCAGAACATAAAGCAATATTGAAAAACCAGGATGATATAGACTACAGCCAGATTACTGAAGATATGAAGTTGTTGGTCGCCCTGATATTTAAAGGACTGATAAAATAGCAGATTGAATTGTTGAAAATGTTTGTCCGTGCCGAACAGGCTGTTAAGGATCTGATAGAAATGCGCCGTTCAGTGGAAACCGGAGATACCCTGTCCATTGAATTCAGGAAGTATTTGTTGATTTCTCTAAGAGATTCAATCATCAAATATGAAGAGCAGATTTATGAAGCTCTGTACAAAGATTTAAAAAAAAGCAGGGAAGAAGCCTATGCTACAGAAATCGGCCAGCTGCTCTCGGAAATAAGGATTACTCTCAAAAACATTCATAAATGGTCCGCTCCTCAGCCCGTGAAGACCAATCTTCTGAACTTTCCCTCCTCTTCAAAAATTATTCGGGATCCGCTTGGAGTGGTTTTGATTATCGCTCCATGGAACTATCCTTTTCTATTGCTTCTTAAACCACTTATCGGTGCTATCGCTGGCGGAAATACTGTTATGTTGAAACCTTCTGAACTTGCTTCTTCGAGTTCATCGCTTCTGGAAAAAATGATCAGGGAAACTTTTTCGAGGAGATATGTTTCTATTGTTTGTGGAGATGGCCGAAAAACAGTACAACCTCTGATGGAAATTTTTCGGTTCGACCATGTCTTTTATACAGGCAGCACAAGTGTTGGGAAAATTATTTATCAGCTCGCTGCTCAAAGACTAACTCCTGTGACGCTGGAATTGGGAGGTAAGAGTCCTGTAGTTGTTGAAAAGGATGCCTCCATCGCAATTGCGGCAAAAAGGATTGCACTGGGTAAATTCATCAATGCCGGTCAGACCTGTGTCGCACCTGATTACCTGCTGGTACATTCTTCAGTAAAAACGCGGTTTCTCCAAAAATTACAGGAATCGATCAAAAATTTTTATGGACCTGATCCGAAGGAAAGCAATAGTTATGGCAGGATTGTTAATGAAAAAAGTTTCGACAGATTAATGAGTTATCTGGATGGTGTAAAAATTCTCTATGGCGGAATTCATGACAGACAAACCCTTTTTATTTCACCAACCATCATTGAGGAAATGGCGCCGGATGCTGCAATCAGACAAGAAGAAATTTTCGGTCCGGTCCTGCCCGTCTTTACTTATGAAAATATGAATGATGCGCTGGAATTGATCGCAGAAAACCCTTCTCCTCTTGCCTTTTATGTTTTTACCCAAGATCCAAACCTGGCAAAGTCATGGATCAATAAAATGAGTTTTGGGGGCGGATGTGTAAATAACACGATCTGGCAACTAAGCAATCACCATCTTCCTTTCGGGGGAATTGGTTGCAGTGGTATTGGCGCTTATCACGGTAAACAATCTTTTGAAAGATTTACGCATGCCAAGCCTGTTATGAGCACCCCTACATGGTTCGATCCCGGAATTAAGTATCCACCTTTTGACGGGAAATTAAAATGGTTCAAAAAGATGATCAGGTAATGAGTTTCGAAGGCTGGACAGTGGAAATGTTCCTGCTTCACCGGTAGTGGAGGCTCAGATTAGTTATAAAATGACTTCAATACATTTTACCTTTAAGCCCGGATCAACCAACCTCATGAACAAATATTATTCCGGAGGCGTGGTCAATCCAAAAATCGGAGGTGTTTATTATGTAATTGATGTGTATCATGTTTTTTAAAATTATCGTATATGCATTACAGTTATCATCTCAAGGCTCAGGCTGAAATACGGTAAACATGCAGATAAATCACAATACAAGAAAAAATAGAAAAAATGGATATGAAAAATTTGTTACTGAAAGGTCTTCCTGCCATTATGTTCGGAGCCTGTATCTGTTCATCCGGCTGCAATTTCGAGGGAAAGGAAATGCAGGCAGATTATAAAACGACTCTTGAATTCGGCCCCGGAGAAGAAGCTAAGATCGTAGAAGCGTTCCTAACCTTGAAGGATAGCTCTGAAATTCATATCAAAGAAGGCCTTTATAAAATTGAGAACCTGAGTCTCGCTCAGCTTAAACATATTCGTATAGCAGGTGATGGTCCGGGTAAGACTATCCTGGATTTCTCCGGACAAACGCAGGGAGGTGAAGGAATCCGCGTTACAGATTTAAAAGATTTTCTTATTGAAAACATGACGATCCGGGATTCAAAAGGCGACCTGATCAAAATCAATAAGTCTGATTATGTCACCATCAAAAATCTTCATGCTATCTGGCAAAAATCAGATTCGAGCAGCGGGGGATATGCGATTTATCCGGTTTTGTGTAAACATGTGCTGATCGACAGCTGTGATGCCGAAGGTTCTTCCGATGCAGGAATCTATGTGGGTCAGACTGATACGGCGGTCGTCCGCAATTGCAAAGCATCACGAAATGTAGCTGGTTGCGAAATTGAAAATACAAGTCATGCAGAAGTTTATAACAACGAATTTTTTGGAAACACAGCCGGCTTCCTGGTTTTTGATTTACCGGGTCTGACAAGGCGTGGAGGGTTTGTGAAAGCGCACGACAATCTCATTCACGACAACAATAACAGGAATTTTGCAAAGGCGGGAAGCTTTGGCACTTCCTGGGGAGTAGGAAATGCCGCACCTGGCAGCGGAGTGATCGTGTTGGCTGCTTCAAATGTAGAGATATACAACAATCAAATTCTGAATAACAATTCGAGTGCCATTGAGCTGGCCTCAGGTTTTGCAGTAGATGATAAAGCAGCGGAAAAGATCAATGATAATTATTTCCCGATTTCCAAAAACATTTCCATTCACAATAATACAATGACGATGGGCAGCAGCTTTCCCGAGCCAACTTATACACATCACATTGGAAAAATCCTCGTGGCTCTGGAGCAGAAATTGAATGCAATGGATAAGAACCGGAAAAACAAAAGAATACCTTTTATCATGTACGATGGTATCAGCACAAATATTTTTAGTCATGGAACGCAGGTGAATCCGGATTCTCTCTGCATTCGTCAGAAGGACGATAACCTGTTTGTGAATGCAGATTTTCTCAATATCACAAATCCTTCGAAATGGAATCCGAGTACAGATGGGAAAAGCTATGGTTGTAATTAGAATGATTTTGAGCGAAAGATAATTAGTGTTGAAAATAGATTTGTGTGATCGAAAATTAAAATGAAATGAGAAGCAGAGTAAAAGTTGCGGCTGTTTTGATGGTCTTCATGGGTGCATGGATTGTGGGAATTGAAAGTTGTAAAAATCGATCTGAAGAGAAAGAAAAAAATTTAAGGGAGTTTGTATTCAAAGATAAACTCTCAGAATATGGTTTTTTTATTGGTAATATCAAGGATCTTCAGCCTGCAAATGGAGTAGTCCGTTATGAACTCGCGACTCCTCTTTTTACGGATTATGCAATAAAAGACAGGTATATAGTTCTTCCCTCATCTGCAAAAATCAGGTATACTTCCAGCGGCCCCCTGGACTTCCCTGATTCAACCATCATCATTAAAAATTTTGCTTACCGAAATAAAGGAGGTCAGAAAATCATGATTGAAACCAGACTCCTGGTAAAAGATCCAGCGACAAAAAACTGGGAGGTCATGGATTATTTGTGGGACAGCACACAGAGCGATGCAAAGAAACATATCATTGGAGCAAAGGTTCCGATTCAATTGCAGGATGATGGAGGCAAAATAATTTCTACTGTTTACCAGGTTCCCAATACCAACGACTGCAAACGCTGTCACTATTCCGGAGGAACACTTACACCTATTGGTCCCAAGGCAAGAAATCTGAATTATGTGCTTGCGGGTCATCAGGAAAATCAACTTACCGAATGGGAAAAACAGAATATGATTTCTGGTTTACCTCCTTTGAAGCAGGTTGAAAAATTGCCGGACTGGAGAGATAGTGTTCACTATAATCTATCACAAAGAGCCAGAGCTTATCTAGATGTGAACTGTGCTCATTGCCATACCCAGGGAGGTGATGCAATGAACACAGGTCTGTTCCTCGAGTACCAGCAAAAAGATCTTTTTCATGTTGGGGTTATGAAGGAACCTGTTTCTGCAGGAAGCGGGGCGGGTGGAATGAATTATGATATCATTCCTCGAGATGCCGCTCATTCTATTTTAGCATATCGAATGAACAGCACCGAAGCCGGAACTGCGATGCCTGAATTGGCAAGAACGATCATACACAAAGAAGGGGTAGCTCTGATCGTTCAATGGATCAATCAAATGAAGCCTGGACGTTAATTATTTTTGATTGACCACAGTTTCGATGATTAAAAATTCTGTTTCTTCTTTGCAGCTGATAGAAACATTTCCTGTTCCCCAAATGCCAATAGCATCTCGTCTTTTTAATGCCTGGTTATTGGCAGTTATGCTGCCCGTAATTGCAAATACAAACAAACATTTGTTTTCAGGGTTGAATGCATATTCAATCAGATTGCCGGAATCAAAATATCCGAGAGATAATTTTGCATTCTGATTGATCCAGCAATGATCAAATCCCTCTTCGCCAGAAACAATTGTAACTAATTTATTCTTTCTTTTCTCCTTTGGAAAATGTCTTTGTTGATACCTTGGTGCGATATTATCCAGTTTTGGTTCTATCCATATTTGGAGAAAATTTACTTCTTCTTCACTGATATTATATTCTTCATGCCGCAGTCCGCTCCCCGCACTCATAATCTGAACGCCCCCCTCCCCAATCACTGTACTATATCCCATGGTATCTTTGTGATTCATCTTTCCCTTTAATAAAATAGAAATGATTTCCATATTCACATGGGGATGTATCCCGAAACCTTTACCCGGTTCAACAAAATCGTCGTTGAATGTGATCAGGGTACCAAAAGCGCTCTTTGTGGGGTTATAATAATTACTGAAGCTGAATGTGAAATTGCTTTTGAGCCAACCGATATTTTTAGTCCCTCTTTCAGCAGCAGGAAAATATACAGATTGCATAAATTGGTTTTTAAAAGTGACAGTCCCGCGTTTTAATTTAATAAAATATTATTGATTTAAGATGAAATTCTTTGCAAGTTCGAACAAGAGAGCACTGAAAGTTGTCATCAATTTAAAATTACTTTAATCACTGGCAATATCTTTGTATCAAACAGACGATATCCATTAGGTGTATTCCATTGTTTTTTCAAACTAGTTCCCGATCTTTGAAGAAATGTTGAGATTTCTCTTACCCTTGTGAACTTCCCCCCTCTAATAACATCTATCCATACCCGATAGAGCAGAATACTCAATTTGGTTAAGGAGCCGAAAAACACAGTAAGCAATATTTAAACGATTTCATCAACTTAATGATTTCGGTTTATGAAACGAATATATTGTAGTGTATTCAGCTTCTCTTTTCTGACACGGTCGGCATGGATTATTTCTTTACCGGCCATTAGCATAATTGCAAGATTCCGGGATGTATCTGTCCGGGATATCAGCGGGACTGAGCATGGTTCATCAGTCAAAACTTGCGGCGGGAAAGTTGAACACATTTCAGCATTTTCAGCCACCTGTACCACTTATTTCGTATAGTCTTAATAGTTATATTATTTTTTCACCAACCATTAAAAATTTTCCAATGAAACGAAAATCAAACCAAAACAGAAGATGGCTCTTGCTTATTTGCCTGGCATTGCTCATGAATTACAGTTTCGCCCAGAAAAAACCAAATATCCTCGTCATATTCGGCGATGATGTGGGTCAGACCAATATCAGCGCCTACGGACTGGGAGTTGTGGGTTACTGGACTCCCAATCTCGATAAGTTGGCGCATGAAGGCCTCATGTTTACTGATTATTATGCAGAGAACAGTTGCACTGCAGGCCGTTCCACTTTCATTACCGGCCAATGTGCGAAGCGCACGGGTCTATCCAAAGTTGGCACTCCCGGAGCACCGGTAGGTTTGCAGGATCGTGACATTACAATTGCACAGGCGTTGAAACCCTTGGGCTATGCGACTGGTCAGTTTGGTAAAAACCATCTTGGCGATAAGGATGAATATTTGCCAACGAGGCATGGGTTTGATGAATTTTATGGAAATCTGTATCACTTAAATGCAGAAGAAGAGCCGGAACATGCTACATGGCCAAAAGATGATCCCACATTTGAAAAAGCTTATCGCCCCCGCGGTGTGATTCATTCCACTGCAGACGGTAAAGTGGAAGATACCGGCCCGCTTACAATTAAAAGAATGGAAACCGTCGATGATGAAACGACCAATGCATGTATGGAATGGATAAAAAGACAGGTGCAGAGTGGCAAGCCATTCTTCAGCTGGATGAATTTTACGCGCATGCATTTCAAAACACATGTACGTCCTTCGATGCTGGGAAGAGCCGGAATGCCGGGTAATTATTATGCAGACGGTATGCTTGAAATGGATGACAACGTAGGCAAGTTGATGAAGCTTTTAGATGATTTGAATGTTACAGACAACACGATTGTAATATTCACTACAGACAATGGTCCCAACCAGTTTAGCTGGCCTGATGCAGCAACGACCCCTTTCCGCAGTGAAAAAAATACCAACTGGGAAGGCGCATATCGCGTTCCTGCTTTTGTACGCTGGCCCGGTCATATTAAACCCGGTGGACTGACTAATCAAATGTTTTCAGGCCTTGACTGGTTCCCAACACTATTAGCTGCAGCAGGGGATGCCACCATTAAAGATCGTCTGCTTAAAGGAACCCCGGTGAGTGGTAAAAATTTCAAAGTACATCTCGATGGTTATAACCAGCTTGATTTTATTACCGGGAAAACGGATAAGAGTTTCCGCAAAGAGTTCATGTATTTTAATGATGATGCACAATTGGTGGCTATCAGGTATGGTGACTGGAAGTGCGTCTTCCGTGAGCAGTCGGCTCCCGCCGGATTCAGGGTCTGGTCTGATCCGTTTATTACCTATCGCGTGGGAAGGTTATTTAATTTGAGAATGGATCCTTATGAAAGAGCAGATCAGACATCTGACCAGTATTTTGCGTGGCTCGTTGAAAACGATTATATCATCTTTCAATGCTCTTTGCATGCCATAGAATTCCTCGAAACATTCAGGGAATATCCGCCCTCACAACTTCCGGCAAGTTTTTCAGTGGATGGTGTGGAGGATGAAATCAACCGTGCCATTGAAGGCAAATTGAAAGCGCCGTCGCCGGTTGATATGTCCGGGAAGAAATAGATCTGTGACCGGATATTAGATTTTAGTGATAAGGTCAGTTAAAATTATCAATTTAAAAATGACAGGATAGGGTAACGCAGATAGTTACCCTATCTGTTCTAATATGAACTTTATTATGGCAGTATTGGAGCAGATAAAAGATTTAAAAAACAGGATTCAGTCTTCTATCATCGGACAGGAAGATGTTATTACCAAGATCCTGATCGGTTTACTGACAGACGGAAATGTCTTGCTGGAAGGACTTCCGGGTCTGGCGAAAACGCGAGCGGTAAAAAGTTTAGCCGCTAACCTAACGTGCAAGCTTAGCCGAATACAGTTCACGCCGGATTTGTTGCCTTCAGATATTACGGGTACAGAAATTTATCAGCCGCAGAGTGAAGAAAAATTCATCTTCCAGCCCGGACCGATTTTCAGTAACCTTGTTTTAGCCGATGAAATCAATCGTGCCCCGGCCAAAGTGCAGGCTGCATTATTGGAAGCTATGGAAGAAAGACAGGTTTCTGTTGCAGGAAAAACGCATAAGATGGAGCCCCTCTTCATGGTGCTGGCAACCCAAAACCCGATCGAACAGGAGGGAACTTATCCTTTGCCTGAGGCGCAGCTGGACAGGTTTATTATGAAGATTGAAATCAGTTATCCGGGTTATGACGATGAAATAAAAATTGTTCGACTGGTGAGGGAAGAAACGAAATCAGCAAAACCTCCGGCAGAAGGGATTCCACAACAGGCAGTCTTTGATGCAAGAAAAGAGATCAATAATGTGCAGGTAAAAGACGCGGCAGAAAAATACATGGTGGATATTATTTCAGCCACCCGTTACCCGGAAAAATTCAGCAAGGACCTGCAGAAATGGCTCAGCTATGGAGGCAGTCCGCGTGCAACCATCGCATTGGATAAATGTTCAAGAACCGTGGCCTGGCTTTCGGGAAGAGATTATGTGACCCCGGATGATATCCGCTTTATTGTGCATGACGTTCTTCGTCACCGCATCATACTAAGCTATGGAGCGAATGCGGATGGAATCAGCGCCAATAAAGCAATCGATGAATTGCTGAAGAATGTAGCGGTAAGCTAAAAATTTCTTTAAGCCTTTGCGTGAAACCCATTCAAAAAAATCAGGTATTTAAAATATAGAATAGATGTTTGGCTTAAATAAAAGTAAAACAGCATCGTATCCGAAAGAGGTCGTCACCACTCTCGAAGACCTGATGCGTTTTGAATGGCTGGTGCAATCACGTAAACTTTTACCCACACATCCCGTTTATTCCATTCTCGCCGGAGGTCATGCTTCGAAATTGAGAGGACGCGGCCTCGACTTTGAAGAAGTGAGGCAATATATACCGGGCGATGATATCAGGAATATAGACTGGAGAGTAACAGCGCGGACGGGAAAAACTCATTCCAAAGTTTTTAACGAAGAAAAGGAAAGACCAACTTTTATAGTGCTCGACCAGAGCAGCTGGATGTTTTTTGGATCGCAAAGATTTGTAAAATCGGTCTCTGCTGCACATGCTGCTGCGCTCAGCGCTTTCTATACATTGAAGCGTGGAGACAGAGCTGGTGGAATTATTTTCAACGAAGAAGGATCCGATTTCATTTCCCCGAGACGAAATAAAGAATTGCTTCAATATTTTTTGCAGTGCATTGTCAATCGTAACAAAGGTTTGCCTTTGAGAAAAGAAATCAAGCCCAATACAGCATTGCTAAACGATATGTTGCATAAAACAGCTTCATCGGTTACCCATGATTATGTGATCACCATTATCAGTGATTTTTCCATGATTGATGGAGAATCGAAAGAATTGTTACAGAATATGAGTTATCATAATGATGTGATCCTGGTTCATATTTATGATCCACTGGAAGAAGCGCTTCCTGATGGCAAACTGGTGCTCACCGACGGTAAATTGCAGATCGGATGGAATAATCAAAAGCGGAGCTGGGGCACCAACTACAGAAAAAATTTCACGGAGATGCGTAAGCGCCTGAAAGAAGAATTCAGACATACACGTATTCCAATCGTTTTTTTTAATACTTCGATCCCTATCGAAGACCAGGTAATGCATGATGTGGCTCTGACAACCAATAAGTAGAAATGAAATTTTAGCGGAAGACCGATTTGTTATGATTTGATATGAAAATCTCAATCAATCATAAAAATTTGTTTCTATCATCTGCGAAAAACAAAATTCATGGACGAGCAATATGGACAATTGATCGAACCTTCCAGCGTGCCATTCAGTTTTGGCGCCCCCGGCTGGTATGTGCTGGGTGCATTTATGTTATTGGTGACAGTGGGTATTGGATGGTTGATTTTTCTTCAATACAAAAGAAATCTTTACAGGCGACAGGCATTGAAAATGATCAGTGCAGCCGAATCGGGGTTTAGGGATTCAGGAGCAGCTGCCCCCCTTTTGTATGATACAAATATGTTATTGAAACGGGTCGCTATGTCGCGCTATGGGCGCGAGCATGCGGCGTCTGTAAAAGGACTCGATTGGATTAATTTTCTAAACCAGAGCTGCAGCAAAGCCTTATTTGATGAAAATGATAATCGGTTGCTTGAGGAGCAGCTATATGCTCCTGACAAAGAGCCTAACATCAATGCATCAGTGAAAAACTTCCTGGACAAATCAAAGAAATGGATCAGGGATCATCACCGGGTAAAAGAATGGGAGAAACCAGATCTACATCATCAACCGTAAACAAAAAAACAGAATGCATTTTGAGATAGCATATAAATGGGTGATTTTCTTATTGCCATTGCCCCTGGTGATTTACCTGGTTTTGCCAGCATTGAAAAAAAGAAGATCAGGCATGATCGCACCTTTTTTCGGAAGGGCTGCAACTGTTTCCGGGCAAAGACCTAAAAAAAATGCGTGGATCACCAGTAGAAATTTTTTTGGATGGCTGGCACTAATTCTTTGCTGGATCTGCCTGCTGGCTGCGGCGGCTTCGCCCAGATTTGTGGGACAACCAGGAAAAAAAACAAAAACAGTCAGAAGTTTTTTGATTGTTACCGATATCTCCTTCAGCATGGCTCAAACAGATTGGGTACTCGAAGGAAAAAGAACATCGAGATGGGATGCTGTCAAAACAATTATGAAAGATTTTGTGAAAGAAAGAAAAAGCGATCAGATGGGACTGGTGATGTTTGGTACACATGCCTACCTGCAGGCACCGCTCACAACCGATCTTGATGCCGTCAGCTGGCTGCTCGATCAGACGGATGTGGGAATGGCCGGGCAAATGACGAGTATCGGCGAAGCAATCGCCTTCAGCATAAAAGTATTGAAGGAAGATACGATCAAACAAAAAATTATTCTTTTGCTCACAGACGGAATTGATGATGGAAAAGGCATTCAACCCCTGGATGCGGCGCAGGCGGCAAAAAAAGATTCAATCATTATTTATACGCTGGGAATCGGCAAAGCGCACGGCAGCGGAGGATATGACCTGGATGAAAAAACGCTCAAAGATATTGCCAGCACTACTGATGGAAAATATTTCAACGCAATGAATGAGGGACAATTGAAAGATGTGTATAAGGAGCTGGACAAAATGGAGCCCGTAAAATACGAGGAGGAAACATACAAACCGGTGAAATTACTTTACATGTATCCATTGGCGTTAGCCATTGGGCTGGGATTGGTATTTCATTTAATGAACGGTATCATTAATCTTTTCAGCAGGAGTTACTGATGTGGAATGAACTGAAACATATTATTACTACAATCAATTGGGAACAATTTCATTTCCTGCGACCAAAAGCATTGTATCTTTTTATTCCTTTATTCGTTATTGTTGTTTTACTTGCAATTGGCAACCGCGAAAGAAAAAAATGGAAAAATATTGTTCAGCCTGTGTTGCGTCCTTTTATGTTTTCAAAAGGCAGCCTATGGGCAATTATTTTACCCCTGTTGCTTTTCGTAATTGGTTCTTCATTCACGATACTAGGTCTCGCCGGACCTGCATGGGATAAGAAAAAATTACCCGGCGAAAAAATTCAGGCCGTTGTTCTCATTGCGCTCGATTTATCGAAGTCGATGACAGCGACTGATATCCAGCCCAGCAGGCTGGAACGCGCTAAATTCAAGATCAGTGATTTTCTAGATGCCAATCCCCGTGCACGCACAGGTCTTATTGCTTTTGCCGGTACTGCACATCCTGTTCTTCCATTTACCAGCGACTACAAACTGATCAAACATCACGCTGCAAGTCTGACCAATACTATTATGCCGGTGCAGGGAACTGATATGCAAGTATTATTTGAAACGATCGATACAGTCATGCAAAAAATATTGGCTCCGAGCACGATAGTTTTGATGACAGATGCCATATCTAATGATGATGCCGTTGTGATCAGCAATTTCATGCGCTCAACCAGACATCATCTTGAAATATTATTATTCTCTACACGGAATGGTGCACCTGTTCCGGGATATCCGAAAGTCATATCTAAACAGGATCCATCCGTCATTCAAAATCTTTCGCAGGACAGCGCCATCACCGTTTCACCTTTAACACTCGATAAATCTGATGTGGACGGAATTGCCAAACGCATTTCCAAAAAATTGATTTTTGAGAAAGACGATCAGAAAGATGAAAAGCAATGGGAGGATATGGGATGGCTACTGATCATTCCCGCATTAATGGTCACATTATTTTGGTTCAGGAAAGGATGGGTGATTCAATGGTGTCTTCTGCCGCTCGCCCTATTTGGTTTTTCTTCCTGCGGCGTCAATAGTGAACACCCAGACTGGTGGTACAGCGATGACTATCAGGGACAGCTACTCGAAAACCTGGGACGTTATGATGAAGCAGCCGAAAAATTTACCGATGACACTCATAAGGCTGTTGCTTACTTCAAAGCCGGCAATTATGAAGCGGCGGCAGACCTTTTCGAACTGGACAGCAGCGCCTCTGCTGCATTTAATCGCGGGCTTGCACTTGCAAAGCTGGGACGTTATGATGAAGCAATAGATGCATTCGACAAAGCGATTAACCTGGACCCCTCATTAAAAGCTACCGCTCTTAAAAGCATTCATGAAACAAAATCAGCCAAACAAAAAGCAGATAGTGTACTTCAGTATGATCCGAGAAATGTAGATAAAAACATCAAAGATCTGTCAGAAAAAAAACAAAAGAATAAAAAAGATTCACTGAAAGAAAGGAAGACTGAAACTGAGGATGAAAAATTAAGTTCAGATACGCGCGTAAAAAAACTTCCAAAATCAGGCGATCGTGTAACGGATGAAACAGCCAGCAATATCCATATGGGTAAGGAAGCAAAAATTCCTCCGAAAGATTTTAACCAGGAAAAACCTTCCCAGTCAGCGGAACAGATTTTAATGCGCCAGACCGCTCCCGATCCATCGGAATTTTTACACAGAAGATTTGAATTGCAGGTGAAGCGGTATTATAAAAATGTCAAAAAAGAAAAAGATCCCTGGTGAAAAAAAGCATCACGATATTATTTATTGTTTTTGCATCGATGCAATCCAAATCACAGGTGAATTGCTTCGCCCAGCTGGCGTTGGACAGGCATAGTGTGTACGTACAGCAACCTTTTAAAATAACCATCACCGTATTGACCGCTACCTGGTATACTGCGCCTCTCGACTTCGAAAATATTCAAATCCCGAGCGCATTCATCATGTCTTTTGATCAGACCACTCCTGGCATTTTTAAAATAAACGGGAAACAATTTGCAGGGCTTCAATTCTATTTTATTGTCTTCCCATACAAAGAAGGAAGCTTTACTATTCCTGCAATCGACATCACCGCAACGACACCTCCTGAGGGAAGCGCTGTTAGTACAAAAGTAAAAATCCGTACCACGCCAGCTTCTTTTATTGTTAAACCCATTCCTGAAAATATGAAGGATGAAAACTGGTTTGTGGCGAAAAATGTATATATCCATGAAGACTGGAATAAATCTGTGCAAAACCTGAAAGTGGGAGATGTGATTGAAAGAACGATCACCATTGATGCATCAGGTACTTTACCGCAGTTTATTCCACAATTGCAGAAAGATTCTCTTGATTTTGCCAGCAGCTACCTTCAGGACGCAGACCTGAAAGATGAGAGGAATGA
>Ga0335085_10004176_pt1 | contig 24157 bp, 26 predicted proteins | sample Lox_Sample_45_FD_206712 | JGI IMG/M metagenome (GOLD analysis project Ga0335085, IMG submission 206712) | Soil microbial communities from Loxahatchee National Wildlife Refuge, Florida, United States - Lox_Sample_4.5 | ecosystem: Environmental > Terrestrial > Soil > Wetlands | place: USA...
GGGGTGATTCCCTGTCATCTGCACGCCCGGGGGTTTGGGCGACTCCCGGTTACCTTCGCCAAGCGTCCAAGTCCCCGTGATCGCGACGCACGGCGCGTGGCCTCGTCGTTGCTCTTTCCGAGGTACGGCAGTTCGAAACGTCTCACGAACGTGCGGGGGAGCCCGCGAGGAGTCGAAGATGAGCTGGAAGACGCTGGCAGCAGTCCTGGCAGGAATGGTCGTCACCGGATGTGGTCTCGGTGTGGAGGGGACGTCGGACGAGAAGGGCACGCGCCACGAGTCCCCGGAGTTGTGGCGGGCCTGGTCCGACCCGGGGCTCGACTCCGAGGGGGAGCCGGCACCCGGGCCTGTCGCGCCGCCCGAGCCGACCCCGTCGGCGACGATCCGGTTCACCGCGTCGGATCCGGAGACCGCGCTCGTGGAGTCCACCGAGTTCCCGCTCGACGAGACGCTGCAGATCTACGTCGTCGTGGACTGGAGCGGACTTCCCGTCGGCACGGTCGGACGGCTCGACATCGTGAATCCTCGGGGACTCCTCTACGCGGAGGCGCTGGTGCCGATTCCCGAGGGCGGACGGACCGTGTACACGCTCCAGGTTGCTACGACCGCGATCGACTGGTACCAGATGACCGGCACCTGGACGGCAGCGGTGGGAACCGATCGGAACACGCTCAACGATTCGGCCTGGACCCTGTACTGACGCGCGGCGCGGGGCCGGGGAGCACAGCCGACACCGCGACCACCCCGTCCTTCTCGTCCGTCCAGATCTGCCCGCCATGTGCGATCACGACCGCACGCGCGACTCCGAGGGAGAGGGCATCGGGACCGCGTCGTACTCTGGACGGGTCCCAGAACCGTTCCGCCAGGGCCGACAGCGCGCCGCGCCGCGCCGCGCCGGGCCGATACCGGACGGTGAGCGCCACGTCCGGCCCGTCCGGCGCCACGTCGATCTCGATGACGCCCCCGACGGCGCTCGCCTCGACGGCGTCGCCGACAAGCGCGGAGACCAGCTGCTCGAGGCGGGGGGGCTCGCAGAGCGCCCGGAGCTCATCGGAGGGGAACAGCGAGCGGAAGTTGACCCGGCGTCGTTCGGCCCGCGCCGCCAGGCGTGCCAGGATCCCGGTGAGCACGGGGACGACCGCGGTGGCTTCGGGCGCGGGCGGCGACCGACCCGCCTCGAGGCGCGCCAGGTCCCCGAGCTCCGCGAGGATCTGGGTCGCCGCGCGCGCGGCTTCCTGCAGCGCGCCCCCCCGGGAGCGCGCGACGCTGTCGCCGGCGGGCAGGGCCGCGAGGACGCCCTCGAGGTTGATGCCGATCACGGACAGCGGCGGCCCGAGCAGCTGCGCCACCGCGGAGACTGCGTCGTCGCGCGCGCGGCTCGCACTCCGGGCTCGCCGCTGCACCTGCTTCTCGCGCTCCTCCGCGAGGCGGACGCGGATCAGGGCCCGCACGGTCGCGATCAGCTCGGCGGGATCGACGGGATGGGTGAGGTACGCGTCGGCCCCACCCTCGAGGCCGGTCACCCGGTCGGAGACTCCCACTCGAGCCCCGGAGAGATGGAGCACCGGTATGTGGCGGGTGCGCGGGTCGGCGCGCAGCCGCTCGCATACCCTGAGCCCGGACAGATCGGGGAGGTCCACGTCGAGGATCACGAGATCCGGCCTCACGCGCTCCGCGGAGGCGAGCCCGTCTGCCCCGGTGTCCGCCTCGACCACTGCGAACCCACCCCGGACCAGGACGCGGCCGATGGCGCGCCGCACTTCACCGCTGTCGTCCACGTGGAGGACGATGGGGCTCCGGCGTCGCGTCACGACGAGGTTGTCGCCCGCTGAGGGGTCACCCGGCCTGCCGCGCCCGGGTCGGGGCCCATCGCCCGGTTGACGGCATCCCGAAGCGCGGCCGGGTCGAACGGCTTCATGAGCACCGGCAGTGGCGTCTTCTCCAGGAACGCGCGGATGGCCGGGTTGAAGATCCCTCCGGTCATGAACAGCATCCGGTCGGACTGCGCGAGGTCCACCGCCCGGATGGCCGCGTGGACGTCGGCCCCCGTGAGGATCGGCATCATGAGGTCGCACAGGACCACGTCGAACCGCTCCCCGCGCTGAATCCGGCGCACGCCCTGGGGCGCCGGATCGACGACCACCTCGTGCTCGGCCGCGAGCGCCCGGCGGACAGCGGTCCTGATGGCGGCGTCGTCGTCGATGACGAGGACCCGCCCGCGCCGGCCCGGCGCGACCGGTGCGCGCCCGGTCTCGGGATGGGAGTCCATGCCGGGTTGGATCGGCAGCGTGACGGTGAAGGTGGTCCCCCTCCCCACCGCGCTCTCCACGGTGATCCGGCCCCCCAGCGCGGTCACGATCCGGTGGCAGATGGAGAGGCCGAGGCCGGTCCCCACGCCCACCGGCTTGGTGGTGAAGAAGGGCGTGAAGAGCTTCTCGCGGTTCTCGGGGGTGATCCCTGCGCCGGTATCGGCCACCGAGATCGTGACCCACCCCGGGCACGGGTTCACGACGGACACGGTGATCGTGTTCTCGTCGGCGCGCCCTGCCGTGATGGCCTGTGCGGCGTTGATCAGCAAGTTGAGCATCACCTGGCCGAGGCGGGACTCGGTCCCCCGCACGGGCGGGACCTGCTCCAGCCGCTTCACGAGGCGGGCCCGGTGCTTGATCTCGTTCCAGGCCATGCGGACGGAGGACTCGACGACCTTACCGACGTCCACGGGGCCGGTTGTCTCCTCCTCTCCGCGCGAGAAGATGCGGAGGTCCTGCACGATGGAGCGAACGTGCCTGGCGGCCGCCAAGGCGTCCAACAGCTCGTCAAGCGCCTCCCCGGGGAGGCCCGCCGCCACCCCCGCCAGCGCCTCGATCGCGAGCGAGAGGTTCGCGATGACGCACGCCAGCGGGTTGTTGATCTCGTGGCCCACGCCGGCGGCCAGGGTGCCGACGGACACCATCCGGTCCGACATCACGAGCTGGGCCTCGAGGCGCTTGGCATCGGTGGTGTCCCGGATCACGCCCACCGCGCCGACGATCCCGGAGTCCACGATGGGTGAAAGCGCCGTCTCGTAGTAGTGGAGCTCGCCGCCCGACGCGACAGACCACCGGTAGACCATGTTCTCGCCGCCGAGGGCACGTGCCCATCTGCCACCTCCCGCGTCGAGGACGCCCGCCACCTCGCACTCCTCACACCCGACGAGGTCCACCGAACGTCCCTCGCCTGGGAGCGGCGCACCATACACGGCCGTGACCCGGCCATCGGGACCGAGGGTGAAGACCCGGTCGCGCGAGGAGCCGAGGACCACCGAGAGCTCGCGTTCGACGAGGTGCAGCGCCTTCCGGACCTGAGCGCGATCGGTGCGCAGGCCGGAGACGGACAGCTCCCGGGAGACGAGCGGGACGAGCCGCCCTAGGCTGTCCTTGCTCACGAAGTCGTTCGCGCCGCACTTCATCGCCGCGACCGCAGCCTCGTCTGCCATCGCGCCGGACACGATGACGAACGGGATGTCCTTGCCCGACCGCTCCAGGATCTTGAACGCGGCGGCGGAGGAGAACCCGGGGAGGTGGTCGTCGGAGAGGATCAGGTCCCAGTCCTCGCGGAGGGCCGCCTCGAAGGCGCCGGCCGCGTCGACCCGCTTCCAGCGCGCCATGGGCCACGTCCGCTCGATCTCCTTCCTCACGAGCTCCGCGTCGAGGGCATCGTCCTCGACGTGGAGGATCCGGATCGGCCTGGTTTGCGCCTCCGTACTCAGGGCGTAGTGCATTCACGGGCCCCTCTCCAAGGCAGGGAGAACCAGAAGGTTGCCCCGCGGTCGGGCTCCGACTCGGCCCAGACCCGCCCGCCGTGTCGTTGCACGACGCGCTGCACGTTCGCCAGCCCGATGCCGTTTCCCTCGAAGTCCTCGGGCCGGTGCAGCCGCTGGAACACCCCGAAAAGCTTGCCGGCGTACCGCATGTCGAAACCCACGCCGTTGTCCCGGACGAAGACGTGGACCTCGTCGAGCCGGGTCGTGCTGCCGATCGCGATGCACGCCGAGGGCCGACCGCGCGTGAACTTGAGGGCGTTCGAAAGGAGGTTCGCGAACACCTGACGGAGCATCGACGGGTCGCCGTCCACCTCCGGGAGCTGCGACAGGTCCCACTCGACTTTGCGTCCCGACGTCTCGTCGGAGAGCTCTTCGATCACCGCGGGCACCAACGTAGCCAGCCGGACCCTGGAACGCACGAGCGCAGCGCGACCCGCCCGCGAGAACCCGAGGAGATCGTCGATCAGCCGCCCCATCCTGGCGGTGGCGTCGGTGACGAGCCCCAGGTATCGACGGCTCTCGGCGTCCATCGCGTCGGCCAGCCGCTCCCGCAGCAACGTCACGAAGCCCGCCACGTGGCGGAGAGGCGCCCGGAGGTCATGTGACACGGAGTAACTGAATGCCTCGAGCTCCCGGTTGGAGGTCTCGAGCTGGCGGACCTCGTGCTGGAGGCGATCCGCCATCTCATCGAAGTGCGCGCCCAGCTCGGCCAGCTCGTCGTTTCCCGCCAGGGCCGCGCGGTGAGAGAGGTCGCCGGACGCAACCTGCTTCGCGCTGAGCCTGAGGAGGCGGAGACGCCTCGCTACCAGCCGCTCCGCGAGCACGGCGTTGGCGAGGGCGACCGCGAGCGCAGCGAGGACGAGGGCAAGGCCCAGCTCGATGGCGAGGCGCTGGGTCCGGGCCTCGCGTCGGGTCGCGGCCCGGATGAGCTGAATCGAGCGGCCCCCCAGGTCCTGGGTCTCGATCGCCAGCCGCATCTTCAGACGATCGGCGGCAGCGGCGACGGTCGACGAAACCGGCTCGCCCAGCTCGCTCTTGGCGCGCAGCTCCGCAGCTTCCTGGAAGAGCACCGTGTTGAGCTCGGCGGCTTCGCTCATCGCGGTGAGCGTGTCCTCCTCCGGCGTCCCCGCGAACAGCTGGCGCGCTCGCCCGATCCGCGCATCGAGACGCGCGCACAGCTCGCGCCACTGGGACCGCGCGCGCTCCTCGCCCGCCACCAAGTACTCGGTGCCGACCGCTTCCTGCTGTAGCAGCAGGCCGGGCACGTCGATCGCGGCGTCCCGAGCGGCCATCGCACCCAGGGACTCCCGCATCGCCCAGGCCAGGACCAGCCCGAGCGCCGCCAACGTGGTGAGGGAGATACCCACGTTCAGCCTGAAGCGTGTGCGGAGCCTCATCGGGCCAATCCGATCATCCGGTCCGCCTCTGGCCGCACCGCGAGCAGCGGCTCGGGCGCGATGGCCTCGAAGAAGTCCGGCTTCTGCCCTGAGCGGGAGCTCTCGGAGCGCACCGCCCATCGTGCCTCCGCGTCCATCAACACGAGGAGGCTCTGGTCCAGACCGACGCGGAAGCGGTAGTCACCCCACACGGCCTCGAGATCGGCGGGTGGAACCCCGATCGCCTCCGAGACGACGCGCTTCGCCTCCCCCGGCCGGTCCCGCACCACCACCTCGGCCCCCACCAGCGCGCGTATCACCTTCTTCATCACCTCGGGACGCGCCTTCGCCCGGTCGGATGTCGCGACCACCCCCGCCATCGTCCAGTAGTCGCTGTCCGCGTGGAGGCTGACCAGCTCGCCGGGGAACCGCCGCTCGAACTCGAGCGTGCGCGGGTGCCAGGCGACCACCGCGTCCACATCGTGGTGCGCCAGCGCGTCGCCGAACTGCTGCGGCAGCAGGTCCACCAGCTGGACCCGGCTCGGGTCCAGACCGTGTCGGGCGAGCAGCATGGTCACGAAGAACCGACCCGACGTGTCGAAGGGCACTCCCACCCGCTTTCCGGCGAGATCGGCAGGTCCGGACACCTCGTCGGCGCGCGCCAGCAGGCGCGTGCTGCGAGTCGAGGAGGAGATGGTGGCGAGGAAGACGGGACGTTCTCCCCGCAGCGTTGCGAAGACCACGGGGGCCTCCGACGTGACCGCGATGTCGGCTCGACCATCGAGGACGTCGGCCAGAGCGAGTTTTCCGAAGTCGTGCCAGCGCACCGTGACATCGAGCCCCTCGCGGGCGAAGCCACCCGTGGAGAGCGCGACCAGCGCGAGGCTCGCGTTCACGGTGGACGGCAGTGCGAGGACGAGCGGCTCCCCAGGTGACGCGGGACTACGCGCGCACGCGATCGGGGCCAGACACGCCAAGAGGAGGGCCCATCTCGCTCGCCCGGCGCATCCTGTCGGTCCCGAACTCCGCATTCCCGGAGCCAATGCTTAGCGATCTGCTCGGGCCTGGCAAGTGCGCGAGATTTGCGTCTACACGATCAATCAATTACCGCGCGTAAGCGTACCGGTACCGCGTCGCTAAGTTTGCGCCGCGCGCGATCGGGTCCCACACCCGTGATCCCATCCGGCCGCCGTCCATGCTGACGTTCTCACGAATACCTGGACGGAAGCGGACTCTGGAGCTTCGCCTGGTCACCGGACTCGCGTCACCGGCCGTCCAGCGATGGGAGAAGGTCAGCCGCATGAGCGATCACCGCTCGGGATACTGCACGAGACGGCTCATGCCCTGAAGGATTTGACCAACCCGACTCGGTTCGAGCCGGGCTCCGAATGAACGGGCCAATGGCTGACCATTCGGCAACCGCAGGCTTTCGAGCCGCGCCTGCCCGCCCGCCCGGGCCTGCTTCGTACGCTCGACTCGCCGACCGGCTCTCTCTGCCCGGCGTGCGCCGAAGCCGGCCCGCTACGCCATCGCCCGCTCGTCGTCGCCGTTGTCAGGCTCGACGTCGGTCCGGTACTTGCGGAGCACGCGCTTGAAGTTCGAGCGGTCCATGCCGGCCTTGCGAGCGGCCGCCGAGATGTTGTTGTCGCAGGCGCGCATGAGCGCGTCCACGTAGCTCTTCTCGAACCGGCGCAGGGCCTGCTCCTTCGCCGCGGCGTAGGAGAGCGAGAGCCAGGCCGCCTCGTCGCCCCCGACCGGCGCCTCGCGCACGAGCGGCGCGGTGCGGCCGCTCACCGCCGGCGGCAGGTCGGTTGGGGTGAGCGCGTCGGTGCGGCACAGCACCACGGCGCGCTCCACCGCGTTCTCGAGCTCGCGCACGTTGCCCGGCCAGCGGTAGCCGCACAGGAGCTCGACCGCCTCGGGCGAGAGCGTGCGCACCTTCTTGGCGAGCCGGTCGGCGTAACGGCGCAGGAAGTGGTGGGCGAGGAGGGGGACGTCCTCCACGCGCTCCCGGAGCGGCGGCAGCGGGATGTTGATGACGTTCAGGCGGTAGAAGAGGTCCTCGCGAAACTTGCCCGTCTTCACGAGCTTGGGGAGGTCGCGGTGGGTGGCGGCGACGACGCGCACGTCCACCTTGACGGAGTCGGCCGATCCCACCCGCTTGATCTCGCCCTCCTGCAGCACCCGGAGCAGGCGGACCTGGGTGGCCATCGGGATGTCGCCGATCTCGTCCAGGAAGATCGTCCCGCCGTCCGCCGCGTCGAAGAGGCCCTTCTGATCGCGCTGCGCGCCGGTGAACGCGCCCTTCACGTGCCCGAACAGCTCGGACTCGAGCAGCGTCTCGGTGAGGGCGCCGCAGTTGAGGGCTACGAAGGGATGGCTCTTGCGGGGGCTGCGCGCGTGCAGTGCGCGGGCGACCAGCTCCTTGCCGGTGCCACTCTCGCCGGTCACGAGCACGGTGGTGGAGCTGTAGGCCACCGCCTCGATCATCCGGACGACCTCGCGCATGGGCGCGGAGCTGCCCACCAGGCCCTCGGGGGCCGCGCCCTCCCGCTCGCGCAGCTGCAGCTCCAGCTGGCGGTTCCGGTCGAACAGCGCCTTGCGCTCGGCGGCCTTGCCCACCGACCGGCCGACGATCTCGATGTCGTCGAACGGCTTCGTCAGGTAGTCGTAGGCGCCGGCCTTCACCGCGGCGAGCGCGGTCTCCACCGTGGCGTGCCCGGTCATCATGATGACCTCGATCTCGGGGCGCCGGTGCTTCACGGCGTTGAGGAGCTCGAGGCCAGAGAGCTGCGGCATCTTGATGTCGAGCAGCGCGACGTCGAAGTCCTCCGCCGCGAGTCGCTGGGTGGCGACGATGGGCGAGTCGAGCCCCACCACGTCGTAGCCCTTCTTGCGCAGGTAGGCCTCGAGGGCCCGCAGCAGGGTCGGCTCGTCGTCCACGAGGAGCACTCGGGTGGGCCTGGGATCGGCGGGGGTGATCTCGGACATGGAACGTTCTCCTTCGGTTGCCTTCACTTCGAGGGGGCGGCCGGGAGCTCGACCACGAACCTCGCCCCCTGGCCGGGGCCGGGCTCGACTCGGATGGAACCGCCGTGCTCCTCGGCGATCTGGTAGCAGATGGAGAGCCCGAGGCCGGTGCCCTTGCCCTCCGGCTTCGTCGTGAAGAACGGCTCGAAGATGCGCTTCGCGACGTCGGGCTTCACGCCCGGTCCGGTATCGGTGACGGACAGCTCGACGCGGCCCGGGCCCGCGGGCCCGGTGCGGACCGTGACGACGCCGGCGCCCTCCATGGCCTGCAGGGCGTTGACGATGAGGTTGATGAAGATCTGCTGCAGGAGGTTGGCGTTGCCGAGTGCATGGGCGGGCTCGTAGGCGCGCACCACCTCGTACTTCCCTTCCTTGAGCTGCGACTGGATGAGGAAGAGCGACTCGTCGGCGATCTGGGCGAGGTCCACCGGGCCCCTCTCCTCTTCACGCGGCCGCCGCGAGAAGCGCAGCAGGCTCTCCACGATGCGCTTCGCCCGCATGGCCGCGTCCTGGATGAGGCCCAGGTTCTCGAGGTCGGCCTCGGAGCGCTCCTCTCGGCTCATGAGCTGGGCGAAGGCGAGGATGCCTCCCAGCGGGTTGTTGATCTCGTGGGCCACGCCGCCGGCGAGCTGGCCCACCGCCGACATCTTCTCTGCCTGGAACAGGCGGCGGCTGACCTCTCGCTCGTCGGTGACGTCCTTGAAGACGACGACCATGGCGTCGTCCTGGTCGGCCTGGAACGGGAAGGTGCGGAGGAGCCAGGTGCGCTCCTCCCAGACGAGCTCGCGCTCGGCGGGCGCGCCGGCGGCGATGGCGCAGCGCGTGGGGCAGGGAAGCGAGCCGTAGGCGTGGTCCGAGCATCGCAGCCCGTTCAGCCGGTTCGGGGCCACGTGCGCGGCGCGGCTGAAGGCGGTGTTGGCGCGGACCACCTCGCAGCCGCCGCCCCTGAGGATGGCGAGCGGGTCGCCGATGGCGTCGAAGGTGGCGCGCCACTCCTGGGCGGAGCGGACCAGCGCGGCCGAGCGGGCCGCCAGCTTGCCGTCGAGGTCGCGGTTCAGCTTCTCGAGCTCGTCGTTGCGGATCTCGAGCAGCCCCTGCAGCCGGGCGTTCTCCTCGACCATCCAGTACTGGTCCACCGCGCTCTGGATGGTGATGAGGAGGTGGGCGTCGTCCCAGGGCTTCCAGATGAACCGGAAGATCTCCGACTGGTTCACCGCCTCCTCGATGGCGGTGGAGTCGGCCTGGCCGGTGAGGAGGACGCGCTGGATGCGCGGCCAGCGCTCCTTCACGATGCGCAGGAACTCGACGCCCGACATGCCGGGCATGCGGTAGTCCGAGACCACCACCTGCACGGGCTCCTGGGCCATCATCGCGAGCGCGGTCTGGGCCTCGGGCGCGTCGAGGATCCTGCAGCGGGCGCGGCGCAGCACCCGGCGCAGCGCGCGCCGGACATGCTCGTCGTCGTCCACGACGAGGAGCGTGGACTCGCGCTCGGCGAGGCCGCTCGGCCCCGCATGTCCCGTCGCGCTCTGGCTCGCCATGGGTTCCATCTCGCCGGGTGTGGGACCTCTGCATCCATCGGTCCATGGCTGGCCGCACCCGGGGTCCAGTCATTCCATGAGTTTCGCGGTCTCCACCCAAGGGTAATTGAATACCCAGGGTCCGATCAACCTGCGCATATGCGCTCGGGGGCGGCGCGAAGCGGGCGCGACTCAGCGGGCGGCGTCGTACCGATAAGACTGCCGCTGGTACAGGCAGATGGTGTTCCTGCCCGATTCCTTGGCCTGGTACAGGGCGGCGTCGGAGTACTTGAGGAGGAGCTCGGCGCTCGTGATGTCCACATACGGGTAGGCGGCGACCCCCAGGGAGGCCGTCACCCGGTAATCCGCCGTCTCCGAATCCGACGGCGCGAGCCGGTACACCTTCGACCCGAGCTCCTTCCAGATCCGTTCGGCCACCGCCAGCGCGCCGGTGAGATGCGTCTTCGGCAGGATGACCGCGAACTCCTCCCCGCCGTACCTCGCGCAGATGTCCGGCTCCCGGGTGGAGGCGCGGATGACGTCGGCGGCCTCCCGCAGCACCGCGTCGCCGGCCTGGTGGCCGAACCGGTCGTTCACGTCCTTGAAGTGATCGAGGTCCGCCATGATGAGCGAGAGCGGGTCGGAGTAGCGCGAGGCGCGCCTGAACTCCTCGGCGATGCGCTCGTCGAAGAAGCGGCGGTTCTTGAGCCGGGTGAGCGCGTCGGTGACCGAGAGCTCCTGGAGCTCGCGCTGGGTGGCGGTGAGCCGCTCGTTCGACTGGCGGAGCTGGTCCTGCAACGTCTTGATGCGCAGCATGGCGTTGCACCGCGCCAGGATCTCCGCCTCCTCGAGCGGTTTCGCCACGTAGTCGTCGGCGCCCAGGCGGAGCCCGCGCACCTTCGACTCGGTGTCCGTCTTCTGCGAGGTGATGATGACCGGGATGAACTCGTCGGCGGGCCGCGCCTTCACGATGCGCAGCACCTCGTGGCCGCCGAGGCCGGGCAGCACCATGTCGAGCAGCACGAGATCGGGGGGATCGGTCCGCACGGCCTTGATGGCGTCCTCGCCCGTCACGGCGGTGCGAACGTCGTAGCCCTCGCGTTCGAGGACCCCGACCAGCCAGTCGAGCTGCGTCCTGGCGTCGTCCACCACCAGGATCTTGCGGCGGATCTCGGGCACGGCGTGGCAGGATACCCGGGATCACCGGCCGCCCCAAGCGGCCGTGAACGGCAGCGGCCGTGCCGCGCGTTCCGGCTCGTGAGGATGCCCCGGCGCCTCCGCCCCGCTAATCGAACCCTCCGTGCCTCGCGCCCGTCCCACCGATCAGGAGTCGATCCTCGGCGCGGTGTTGTCCCGCGCCCGCGCGACGCCGCGTGCCGTGGTGCTCTTCGACCTCGACTCCACGATCCTCGACAACCGGCCGAGGCAAGCGCGCATCCTCCGCGACTACGGCGAGCAGGCCGGCGTCCCCGCCCTCCGCGATGCGCATCCGGAGCACTGGCAGGGCTGGGATCTCGAGGTGGCGCTCGCGAATGCGGGACTCTCCCCGGCCGAGGTGGCCACCCACTCCGCACCGGCCCACCGCTTCTGGCGCGAGCGCTTCTTCACGAGCGCGTACTGCCGGTTCGACGTGCCGGTGCCCGGCGCCCCGGGCTTCGTCGGCGCGCTCATGGAGGCGGGGGCGCGCATCGCCTACGTGACCGGGCGCCCGGAGGGCATGCGCGAGGGCACCCTGGAGGCGTTCTCCGCGCACGGGTTCCCTCCGCCGGACGGCCGCCGGGCCGACCTCCTCATGAACCCCGACGCCGACATGCGCGACGACACGTGGAAGGAGATGGCCTGCGCCCGGGTGGAAGCGCTCGGCGAGGTGGTGGCCGCCTTCGACAACGAGCCCACCCACGTGAACCTCTACGCGCGCGCCTGGCCCCGGGCGCTCGTCGTGCACGTGGACACCGATCACAGCGGCCGCGCGGTGGAGGTGCTCCCGGCGGTACCGTCGGTGCTCGACCTGCGCTGGGGATCCGCCCCGACGTGATCTCCGGGATTCCCCTCGGCGCGGGGCTCCCGCCGCGTCGGAGAGGTCACCACTTCCAGTCGAACGTCGCGGCCAGGAAGAGGATGGCGCCGTTCTCGTAGGATCCCTGGAGGTCCCCCCGGCCGCCGAGCGCCACGGGCAGGTTGCCCTGACGGTCCACGCCGAGCGTGCCACCGAAGGCGTACTCGGCGGAGGCGCCCCAGCCGAACCGGTCGCTCGCCTGACGGTGAACCCCTGCCCCGAAGCGCCAGGCGGCGTTCGTCGGCAGGATGGGAGAGACGTTCGAGGCGGGCTGGAAGCTCGAGTCGTACGCCACCCCGGCATCCACGCGCCAGCCGGGCGCCGGCCTGAGCTGCCCGCCCAGGGCGAGGTGCCACGTGTCGTCGAAGGAGAGGTCCTTCGTGGCGCTCGTCGGGTCGGCGACGTCGGAGATCCCGATCTCCACCAGGCCGAACCTCGACCACTGCTGCCATCCGGCGCTGGCGAGCACCGCCCAGCGCGCGTCGATCTCGTGGTACGCGCTCAGCATCACGCCCTGCGGGACGTGGAGCCCCACCGAGACCTTGCCCGTCGTGAGCCCGCGCGCGTCGAGGAGCGCCCGGAGGGCCGGGCTGATGCCGGTGAACTCCGGCGTGTCGGCGAAGTCGAGGCTCACCTGCGACGTGTAGACGAGACCCAGGCGCGTGCTCCGGGACGGCTCCCAGAGGACCCCCGCGTTCGCGCCCACCCCCCAGGCGGCATCGTGGATCGACATCTCGCCGTCCGGGGTCGTCACCCCGTTCAGCGCCACCTTCTGCCCGAGGACGCCGTACATGGCGTTCAGGCTCGCGCCGACCGAGAAGTGCTCGTCGACGCGCCACGAGACCGACGGCAGCACCGAGAAGCCGAGGAGCGTCGCCTGGCGTCCGTAGTAGCGGCCCACCCAGTCCGGGTCGTAGTCGAGCACGGAGCCGAAGGTCCCGGCCGCCGCGATGCCCACGGAGACCGACGGGTTGATCGCGTACGAGAAGAAGAGCCCGCCGCCCGGCAGCCAGCCCACCGCGTTGCCGCCCCCGTTCGATCCCAGGGCGGACGAGGTCCCCGCGCCGGGCGTGAAGGCGACGTCCCCGTAGAGGATCTGGCCGCCCACCGAGAGGCTCGCGCCGGAGAGGCGCGCCATGCCGGCCGGATTGGTGAGCACGGTGGAGGCGTCCTGCGCCCGTGCGCCCCAGCCCGCCGAGGCGAGGCCGACCTCCGCGGTGCCCACCTCGTAGAGGAGGACCCCGCCCGCGAGGACGCGCGCCGGCACCGCGGCGGCGAGGGCGACGGCGAGGAGGAGCAGCCGAGAACGGCACGGTGGGCTGGGGCGTTCCATGGAGCCTTTGTGGCACCGCGGGGTGCGCCCCGGGGATTGGACGTTGGACCTACCCCAGCATCGCCATGACGTCCTCGGGCACGAGCGGCGCGAGACCGCCTCCGCCCAGGATGTTCACGATGGGCGAAGCGGCCGCGCGGACCACCGAGCCGTCCGGCCGCGAGCCGCCCAGGCCGCAGTAGGTGGAGAGGTCGCGGTAGAGCACGCCCTCCACCGCGCCGTCGGGGGTGATGCGCGTCGCCGGGCCCCGGCGCGCGAAGATACGCTCCTGGGCGACGAAGCCGCCGCCCCGCGCGTCGGCGAGCGACGCGTCCACCACCTTCGCCCAGGCCGCCTGGTCCATCTCCGCGCCGAGGTGCACGCTCTTCCCGCCGTAGTCCCAGCTGCGCTTCAGCACGAAGCGCGCCCGGTCCTCGAGGAGCCGCGGCCTGAGCTCCGGCACGAGCCGGCGGGTCCAGGGCACCCGCCCCGCGGCGGCCCGCTCGTCGGCGTCGAGCCCGGCACGCGCCGCGAGCGAGGCGTCCTCGGCGCACTCCGACAGCCGGGCGAAGAGCGCCTTCGCCTCCAGGAGGCCGTTCACCGGGTTCGCGAGGATGAACTTCTCCGGCGCGAGCAGCGCCCGGGCGAACGGCGTCGCCGGATCGACGCGGTTGGCCCACACGTGCCGGTAGAGCACGTCCCATCCCTCCGGCTCGCAGTCGGCCGGCACGAGGTTCTCGCAGGCATGGCCCATCTGGCGGAAGTGTGCGCGCAGGCGCCGGAGCTCGCCGATCTGCGCATCGCCCGGCCGCGCCACGACGGCGATGGACGGGCGCTCGTGGGTGCCGCCTCGCTGCCGGTAGAACGCCACGATCGCCTCGCGCAGCCGCTCCATGTGGCTGCCGCACGCGGCGACGAGCGCCTCCTCGTCCCTCGGCGCCCGTCCGAGGGCGCGCGACGCGGCGCGGATCCAGGAAAGGGCGGCGAGGTCGGCGTACGCCGGCATGGCCGGGATGGTGGCGTTGAGCTCGAGCGCGCGCGGCGGCCCCCCGGACTCCGGGACGAGGAAGTCCACCCGGGCCACCATCACCGGCAGTGGCGCGCGGGTGAAGAGGGCGCGCATCGCCTCGGCCTCGAGGCCGGAGAACGGCTCCACGAGCGCGGCCCGGTCGCGGGCGTCTCCGCGCGCCAGCAGTGCCTGGGCGAGCTTCACCGAGCCCGAGAGGAGGAGCTGCGCCTCGCGCGCGGCAGCGGCGAGGTCGGCGCGGCTCATCACCTCGGGCTCGGCGAGGAGCGGGATGGGGACCGTGGTGCCGTCGGGCCTGAGCACCGTCATGCCCCCGGCCCAGGCCATCTCCGCGGCCTTCCGTCCCACCTCGCGCAGGCGCTCGCCGTCGAAGAGACCCACGGTGGCTTCGTTCCTTTCCTGCCGCGCTCTTCCCGGCCGACGGCCGCACGAGGGCCGTTGTCGCCCCCGCGCGGTGATGTTAATTGGCGGACCGTGAAGATCTACACGAAGACCGGCGACCACGGAGAGACGGCGCTCTTCGGGGGTCCGCGCGTCCGGAAGAGCGACCCGCGCGTCGAGGCGTACGGTGATGTGGACGAGCTCAACGCCGCCGTGGGGGCGGTGCGGGCCGTCGTCGAGGATCCCGAGCTGGAGCGCCTGCTCGCCCGCGTGCAGGACGAGCTCTTCGCCGTCGGCGCCGAGCTCGCCACGCCCCACGACGCGAAGGCGCGCGCGGCCATCCCCGCCGTCGATCCGTCCTGGGCGCGGCGACTGGAGGAGGCCATCGACCGCTGGGACGCCGAGCTGCCCCCGCTCACGACCTTCATCCTCCCGGGCGGCACGCGCACCGCGGCGGCCCTCCACCTCGCTCGCTGCGTGTGCCGGCGGGCCGAGCGGCGGGTGGTCGCGCTCGCCGCGGACGCCGCGGTGGACCCGGGGGTGCTCGTCTACCTGAACCGGCTCTCAGACTTCCTGTTCGTCGCGGCCCGCGTGGCGAACCACCGGGCCGGCCGCGCCGAGACGCCCTGGCGGCCGGCCAGGCCGGAGAAGCCGGCGTGACGGCCCGGGTGGCGCTCGTCACCGGCGCCGGCGTCCGGGTCGGCAAAGCCATCGCGAGGGATCTCGCGCGCGCCGGCTGGCGCGTCGCCGGCCACTACCGCACCCATCCGCCCCGCGGCCTCGCCGCCGCGCTGCCGGCCGACCTCGCCGCCCCGGACGGCCCGGCGCTCCTCGCCGCGGCCTTCCGGGCGCGCTTCCGGCGGCTCGACCTCCTCGTGAACGGTGCCGCCGCATTCGACCCGCTTCCGTTGCGCGAGACCGACGCCGCCGCGTTCGACCGGCAGATGGACCTCAACGCCCGCGCTCCGCTCCTCCTCACCCGCGCGCTCGCACCGCTGCTCGCGCGCTCGGGCGGCTCGGTCGTGAACGTCGCCGACGTGGGAGGCGGGCTCGTGGCGTGGAGGGGCCATGTGGCCTACGCCGCCTCGAAGGCCGCGCTCGTCCGCATCACCGAATGCCTCGCGCTCGAGCTCGCGCCCGAGGTGCGCGTGAACGCGGTTGCGCCCGGCACCGTGCTCTTCCCGGAGTCGTACCCGGACTCGCGGCGGAGGGCGCTCACGGCGCGCATCCCCCTCGGGCGCACGGGCACGCCCGGCGACGTGGCCGCGGCGGTTCGCTTCCTCGCAGACGCGCCGTTCGTGACGGGCGCAGTGCTGCCGGTGGACGGTGGCAGGCATCTCGCCGGGCGCGCCCCGGAATGACCCGGACGGGCGAAGGCGACTTGCGCGGTCCACATTGAAGCCCAGGCGGGCCGCTGTTAGACTGCCCCCTGGACGACGACCCGGATCCGATCCGGCGTGAAACCCGAGGAGATTGAAGCCCATGGACGCCACGACCCTGGCCCCCGCCACCACCACCCCGACCGATCTCGGGATGGACACCCCGCCGGTGACCCTGACTGCCAAGGCGGTCGAGATGATCAAGGACGCCATGGAGCGCGAGGGCCTCGCCGGCTACGCGGTCCGCATCGGCGTCATGGGCGGTGGCTGCGCAGGGTTCCAGTACTCCATGGACTTCGAGAAGGACGCCCGCGAGGGCGACATCTCGATCGCCCAGGACAGCGTCACGCTGCTCGTCGATACGATGAGCGCGATGTACCTCCAGGGCGTGACCGTCGACTACGTCGTCGGCCTGCAGGGGGCAGGGTTCAAGTTCATGAACCCGAACGCCAAGAGCACCTGCGGCTGCGGGTCGTCGTTCACGGCCTGAAGTGCTGGTCGTCCGCAGCGTCGTCGTCGGACCCTTCGCAGAGAACGCCTACCTCGCCGGCTGCGACCGCACCGGCGAGGCCATCCTCGTGGATCCGGGCGACGAGCCCGAACGCGTGCTCGCCCTGCGCGAGCCCGGCGGCTTCCGGGTCACGCGCATCTTCGCCACCCATGGCCACATCGACCACGTCAGCGCCGTCCACGCGGCGAAGCAGGCCACGGGCGCCCCCTTCTCGATCCACGCGGGCGACGAGCCCTGGCTCGAGGCGCTGCCCCGCCAGGCCGAGATGTTCGGCTTCGAGCCGGCCACGGCCCCCTCGGTGGACCTGCGCCACGAGGAGGGCGACGTCGTGAAGGTGGGCGAGCACGAGGGGAAGGTGGTGCACACGCCCGGTCACACCCGCGGCGGCAGCTGCCTGTTCTTCGCGGCCGACGGGGTCGTCTTCACCGGTGACACGCTGTTCGTCGGCTCGGTGGGGAGGACGGACCTGCCCGGCGGCGACTTCGACCAGCTGCGCGCCTCGATCACCGGGAAGCTGTTCGCGCTGGGCGACGACGTCCGGTTCCTGCCCGGCCACGGTCCGGGCGGCCGCCTGGGCGACGAGCGGATGTCGAACCCGTTCGTGGGCGAGAAGGCGGGGCGCGGCCGGTTCTACTGAGGGTCCTCGGTCATGAGACCGACGACCTCCAATCCCCGTTCGCGCTGAGCCTGTCGAAGGGCGACGGGCGAGACGGCACCGACGCGGAGATCTCTCCCCCGTTCGTCCCGAGCGTAGCGCCGGCTCAGCCGGCGCGAAGTCGAGGGACCCGAGCGTGGCCGCCCCTCGGAAACCGTCTCGAGCGAGGACCCTCTACTTCTCCTCCCCCATCGACACCGTGCCGAGGATGTTCTGGCCGGCGTCCACGTACAGCACCTCGCCCGTCACGTTGCGCGCGAGGTCGCTGCACAGGTACAGCGCCGCCCGAGCGCAGTCGTCCTGGTCCACGTTGCGGCGAAGCGGCGTGCGCTCGGCGTTCTCGGACAGCATCGCGCGCATGCCCTTGATGCCGGCCGCGGCGAGCGTCTTGATGGGGCCGGCGCTGACCGCGTTCACCCGGATGCCGTCGCGGCCGAGGTCGTCGGCGAGGTAGCGCACCGAGCACTCGAGCGCCGCCTTGGCGACCCCCATCACGTTGTAGTTCCGCACGACCTTCTCGGCGCCGTAGTACGTGAGCGTGAGCACGCTCGAGCCCGACCGGAGCAGCGGCCGCATCGCGCGCACGAGGCCGATGAGGGAGTAGGCGGAGACGTCGAGGGTGACGCGCCAGGCCTCCCGGGTGGTCACCTCGGTGAACCGTCCGTCGAGCGCGCTCTTCGGCGCGAAGCCGATGGCGTGGACCACCACGTCGATGCCGTCCCAGAACTTCCCGATCTCGGTGCAGACGCGGTCCATGTCCTCGTCGCGGGACACGTCGCAGTCGAGCACGGCCTTCGCCCCGAGCGACTCGGCGAGCGGCCGGACGCGCTTCTCCATCACCTCGCCCGGGTAGGTGAAGACGAGCTCCGCGCCCTCGGCGTGGAAGGCCTGGGCGATGGCCCAGGCGATCGAGCGGTCGTTGGCGACGCCGGTGACGAGGGCCCGCTTGCCCTTCATGAGCCCGCCCAGCGAGAGGCGCGTGTCGTCGGCCTCCATGCGTGCCCGTGTGGAGTCGACGTCCTTCTGATCGATGCTCATCCGGCTCCTCTCTGGCGCAGCGCCTCGAGCGCGGCGGTGAGCTCGCCCTGGGCGTGCCCGTCCCCGGCGCGCGCCGCGGCCTGCAGCCCTTGCTCGTAGGCGCGGACGGCCCCGGGCGCACGGCCGAGCGCCTCGAGCACCTGGCCCAGCATGAGGTACGTGGGCACGTACTCGGGCCGCCGCCGCGCGTTCTCCTCGAACTCAGTCACCGCCTCCTCGAGGCGCCCCGCGGAACGCAGCGCCATGGCGAGCGAGTAGCGGGCGAACGCGTCGTCCGGGCTCCGGGCCACGAAGGCCCGGAAGTTGTCGATGCGCTGGGCGTCGTTCACGTAAAAGGGCTTCCTCATAACCCGAACCACGGCTTCACGGGAAGCGCCTGGCAGGACAGCGTGCCGCCCTGCGTTAGACTGGAAGGTCATGGAAGACCGACGGATCGCGGGCGCGGCCGGCGCCATCATGGCGGGCGGGAGCGCCGCGCGCCTGGGCGGCATCGCGAAGGGGCTCATCGCCGTGGAAGGCGAGGCGGTGGTGGCGCGCACGGCGCGGCTGCTCCGCGGCCTGTTCGACGAGGTGCTGCTCTCGGCGAACGACGCCGGGCCCTACGCCGGGCTCGGCCTGCCGATCGTCGCCGACCGGCTGCCGGGGAAGGGAGCGCCGGGCGGCCTTCACGCGCTCCTCTCCGCGACGCGCGCCGACTGGCTGTTCGTGGTCGCGTGCGACATGCCGTTCGTGGCGGAGGCCGGCATCCGCCACCTCGCCGCCCGGAGGAAGGGCGTGCTGGCCGTGCTGGTCCGCTTCGGCGGGCGCCTCGAGCCGCTGCACGGCTTCTGGTCGCGCGCCGCGTTGCCGGTGATCGAGCGCCTGCTCCGCGAGGGCGACCCCTCCTTCCTCGCCCTGTCGCGCCACCTGCCCTGCGCGATCGTGGAGGAGGAGGAATGGGCGCGCGTGGACCCGGGTGGCCGCGCCCTCGCCAACGTGAACACGCCCGAGGACGCCGCTCGCCTGGGCGTGGCCGTGCCGCCGAACGGCCGCTGATCCGGCGCGCTACGACCAGCGGAAGAGGCGGAGCGCGAGGGCGAACGAGACCACCGCCACGCCCGCGAGGAGGGCCGACTGCGGCGCCACGGCGGCGAGGCCGGCCCCCTCGTTCATCACCGCGCGCAGGCCGTCGTTGAGCGCGGTGAGCGGGAGTGCGCGGATGGCCGGCTGCATGGCGCGGGGGAAGTTCTCGGGCGAGAAGAAGACGCCGGAGAGGATGAACATCGGCATCATCACGAGGTTGATGAGGCCGCTCACCGTCTGGATGTTGCGGGCCCGGGAGGCGACCAGCAGGCCGAGCCCCGAGAACGCGAGCGCGCCCAGCGTGGAGACCCCGGCGAGCGCGAGCAGCGGCCCGCGGACGGGCACCCCGAAGGCGAGCACCGCGAAGCCCACGAACACCGGGACCTCCACGGCGAGGAAGAAGAGGCGCATCAGCACGAACGAGAGCATGAAGTCGCTCCGCCGCATGGGCGTCGCCACCATGCGCTTCAGGAGCTTCTTCGAGCGCATCTCGACGATGACGTAGCCGATGCCCCACATCCCGGCCGACATGAGGTTCATGCCGAGCAGCCCCGGCACGAGGAAGTCCACGTAGCGGGCGCCCGGCTCGGTGACCTGTTCCTCGCGCGGGCCGATGGTGTCCTTCCGCCCGGCCGCCCGCTGGAGGAGGTCGTCCACCACCGCTCGGGCGAGCCGGCTCTCCGGGCGGGTCGGGTCGAGTCGGTACGTCGGCGGATCGCCGGGCACGACCACGATGGCGACGCGCCCGGTCCGGAGCGCGCCCTGCGCCGCGTCGGCCCGCAACACGTCGACCTCGAGCGCCGGGCGGCCGCGCAGCGCGGAGGCCACGGCCTCGTCGCCGGGGCCCTGTTCCACGCCGGCGCGCACCGGCTCGGGGGGCCGGGAGCGGAAGGCGACGCCGAGCGCCACGGTGAGCAGCACCGGAAAGCCGAAGCTCCAGAACACGGTGGAGGGCTCGCGGAAGAAGCCGCGGAGCCGGGCCAGCGTGAGCTGCCAGAGCGGAGAGAAGGACGTGCCCTGCCTAGTCACGCAGCCTCCGTCCGGTCAGGGTGACGAAGACGTCCTCGAGCGTGGCCCTGTGGGTGGAGAGCGCCGCGAGGGGGACGTTTCGCGCCTCGAGGTGGTCGAGCAGGGCGGGGATGGCCACGTGCACCCGGTCCACGGTGAGCGCCCACCCGGTTCCCGCGCGCCGCACCGCGTGGATGCCGGGCAGCGCGTGGAGGTCGGCCTCGCGGACGCCATCCTGCGGGGCCTCGAACTCCACCACCTCGCGCCCCACCACCGAGGCCACGAGCTCCCGCGGCGTGCCGCTCGCGATCACCTTCCCCCGGTCCACGATGGCGACGCGATCGCAGAGCCGCTCCGCCTCGTCCATGTAGTGGGTGGTGAGGAGGATGGTCCGGCCCTGGCGCTTCAGGTCCACGACCACGTCCCACAGCTGCCGGCGCGACTGCGGGTCGAGGCCGGTGGTGGGCTCGTCGAGGAAGAGCAGCTCGGGGTCGCCCACGAGCGCGCAGGCCACGGCGAGGCGCTGCTTCTGGCCGCCCGAAAGCCGCTCGTACCAGGTCCTCGCCTTGTCCTCCAGGGAGACGAGCCGCACAACCTCCGCCACCTCGCGGCCGCTCGCGTAGAAGGAGCGGAAGAGGCGCAACAGCTCCTCGACCGTGAGCCGCTCGGGCAGGTGCGTCTCCTGCAGCGTGATGCCGAGGCGCTCCCGGAGCGACGGTGCGTCGCTCGACCACCGCTGGCCCAGCACCTCCACCTCGCCGGAGGTCGGCTCGATGAGCCCCTCCAGGATCTCGACGGTGGTGGTCTTGCCCGCTCCGTTGGGCCCGAGCAGGCCGAAGCACTCGCCGCGCCGGACCTCGAGATCGAGGCCGTCCACCGCCAGCACGTCGGGCGGGTAGCGCTTCACGATGGCGCTGCAGCGGATCGCGAGATCGGACACCGGAGAGGCTCCTCGGGAATGTCGTCAGGGGTGCCCGGCGAGCAGCCGGCCCGCCACGAGGCCGGCGAGGCCCGCGGCGACGCCGAGCACCAGCGTGGTCGCGACGTAGACGGCGGCTGCGCCCGCCCGACCCGAGCCGGCGAGCGCGAGCGTCTCGGCGTTGAACGACGAGTAGGTGGTGTACCCGCCAAGTACCCCGGCACCCAGGAAGAGCCTGATGTGGTCACTGCCCGGGCGCCCGGAGAGCGCGGCCACGAGCACGCCCATGAGGAACGAGCCGGAGGCGTTCACGAGGAGCGTACCGCGGGGGAAGTCCGACCCGAGGGCCCGCGCCCCCCAGGTGGCGACCAGGTACCGGGCGCCCGCCCCGAAGGCGCCGCCAAAGCACACGAGGAGGAGCCGGGTCACGGGCCCTCCTTACCCCGCCGGCGGCCGAGCGGCAACGGCGGCCGCTCAGGCGACCGCCACCCGCCGCGCCACGAGCTCGCCCCGCCCACCAACCGAACGGTCAGTCCGGGCTCGCGGCCGCGCGCGCGGCCGCAGGCGTGAGAGCGTCGAGCGCGCTCGCGTAGGACCGAGCGTCGAACCGGCCCTCCGCGAGCGTGGCGGCGAGCGCGTCGGAGGCCACGCGGCCGATGGCGTGCAGCGCCTCGTGCCGCCGGAGGCCCCCGGCCACGAGGCGATCGAGCGCCTTCCTCACCTCCGGCGGCTCGCCTCGCGCGAGCTGATCCTCGACCACGACGTGGAGGGCTGCGTGCACGCGCGGCCGGTCGGTCGGCGGGTGCGGGTCCCTCGCGGCGGCGTGGTGGGCCTCCACCGCGTCGACGCGGTCGGCCTGGCCGGCGGAGCGCCAACCTTTCGCGTCCGGGGCGCGATCGGCGTCGTAGTCGATCATCGCATCTCGAACTTGAGGCTCGTCACCGAGATCAGGACCTCGCGGAGGAAGCAGAGGAGCGCGCCCACGAACGCGGCCATCGCGCCGATGAACAGCACGGCCAGCGCCACCGCGAGGTCGGCGCCGGCGAGGTAGCCCACGAACGCCGAGCCGATGAGCACGCAGACGAGGAGGGCCGACGTCGTGCCGGCGGTGATGGCGGCGTTGACCAGCTTCCGGCGGCGGATGAGCAGGGCCAGCTCGTCGCGCAGCGATGCGCGGCCGCCCTCCGGCGAGGCCTCGATGAGCGGGGCGAGCTGCCGGGCGCGGTCCACGATCCGGGCGAGGCGGTTCGAGAGCACCGAGAGGATGGTGCCGATCGCGGTGAGCAGGAAGACCGGCGCGACGGCGAGCTGGATCACGCGTCCGATCTCGGTGACGTGGCTGGGGGGCACGGCGACCATGCTCGGCTCGGGGCCGCGGCGGGTCAAGCGCCCCGCGGGCGCAGCAGGCGCTTCACCTCGTGCAGGAACGCGTCCACCTGGAACGGCTTCTCGAGGAACGCATCGTGCGCCGGCAGCTCGGTCCGGCCCGGGAGGCCGTGCGCCGCGCTCATGAGGATGACCGGGACGGTGCTGCCGCCCTGGGCGCCGCGGATGGCGCGGACCATGGCCGGCCCGTCCAGCACCGGCATCATCACGTCGGCGACGACGAGGTCGGGATGGTGGCGCTCGAAGGTGACGAGGCCCTCGGATCCGTCGTGCGCGGTGATCGGGTCGAGGCCTTCCATCTCCAGCACCTCCCGGAGCGAGTCGGCGATCGCGTCGTCGTCGTCCACGATGAGCACGAGGGGCGGCGCCATGGACACAACGTACACTTCGGCGCGCCCCGGTGCGACACGGGATGTGTGGTCAATGAGCCGCCGGGGTTCTAGGATGCGCCCGCCATGCTCGAGGCCCGCATGAAGACGAACCGCGGCATGTCGCTCCTCCCGGTCCCCATGGCGCTCGTCGCCGCCACCGCGGGCCTCGCGCTGGGCCTCGCCTCCTACGCGTTCCACTACGCGAAGGGCTCCTCCTACCTCGGCAACGACCCGGCGACCTGCGCGAACTGCCACGTCATGCAGAGCCACTACGACGGCTGGCAGGCCGCGCCGCACCATCTCGTGGCCACCTGCAACGACTGCCACACGCCGGCCGGGCTGGTGGGGAAGTATTTCGTGAAGGCGCTCAACGGCTACCACCACTCCATGGCCTTCACGTTCGGTGGCTACCCCGACGTGATCCGGGCCCGACCGACGAGCACCGCGGTGGTGGAGGCGAACTGCCGCCGCTGCCACGCCGACCTCACCGACTCCATCGCCCACGGCGGAGGCGTGTCCTGCATCCGCTGCCACGCCTCCGTGGGCCACCTTCGCTGAACCGACCTCGGACTCATCGCAAAAGGAGCAGCTCATGGCCGCCGAGAACCAGCCTCAGAAGCGCGGGCTCCTCATCGCCCTCCTGGCCGGAGTGTTCGCCCTCGTGGCCGTCGGAGTGGCCACCCTGCTCGTCAACATCGCCGAGCGGAAGGAGCAGGCGAGGAACGCCTACGTGAAGCTCGTCGAGGTGACCGAGAACGACGTGGACCCGGCGAAGTGGGGCACCAACTGGCCGCGCGAGTTCGACGGGTACAAGCGGACCAGCGAGCCCACCTCCACGAAGTACGGCGGTGCCCGCGGCCCGGCCGAGGGGCTCCCCTCGCCGCAGAAGTCCGAGCGCGACCCGTGGCTGAAGCGCGTGTTCGCCGGCTACCTGTTCGCGGTGGACTACCGCGATCGCCGCGGCCACGCCTTCATGCTCTTCGACCAGGAGAGCACGAAGCGAAACGTGCCGGCGGAGGCGAAGCAGTCCGGCAACTGCCTCCACTGCCACGGCTCGATCATGCCGCTCTACAAGAAGCTCGGCAAGGAGGCCGCCCCGCAGGCGACGGAGGCGGAGCAGATCCAGGCCGGCCTGGTGAAGGTCTCGGAGATGGGCTACTGGGACGCCCACAAGGCGCTCGAGCAGCTCACCGGCGGTAAGGCCCACCCGGTCTCCTGCGTGGACTGCCACGAGCCGCAGACGATGGAGATCCGGGTGACCCGCCCGGCCTTCATCACCGCCATGCAGAAGCTCGCCGCCTCGGCGTCGCCGGTGCCCCACCTG
>Ga0335085_10004177_pt1 | contig 24157 bp, 24 predicted proteins | sample Lox_Sample_45_FD_206712 | JGI IMG/M metagenome (GOLD analysis project Ga0335085, IMG submission 206712) | Soil microbial communities from Loxahatchee National Wildlife Refuge, Florida, United States - Lox_Sample_4.5 | ecosystem: Environmental > Terrestrial > Soil > Wetlands | place: USA...
GGATTGCGCTGAGACCATCCTCGCCGATGCGCACGTCTGCAAGCATTGCGGCTACCGGTTCGAGCCGACACCGTGAGCTGGCGGTTAGCTCGTCCACGCTTGGCCGTCTACGACCCGATGCGGCAGTCAAGAGCAGCCGTCCGACTGAGCGCCAACAGCGGGATCGAGGCATCGTCCGCGTCCTCACCGACGGCGCCCCAGCTCTGCCCCAGCTATCGGTCGAGAGCTGCTAGCACGCGCTCAAACGCCTTCGGTCCTAGATTGCCCACGCTGACGGCCGAATTGCGGTGACTGTTCAGGCGGTAGACGCGATCGTGGGCGCGGATGGCTGGGACCGCGACGGACCAGTCGTCGGCGCCGCGCGTGATGAGGATAGTCGCACGACGCCGCACCGCATTAGCGACGAGGGAGAAGCCAAAGGCTTGCGTCGGCAAGGTCACCCCGACAGGCCGCCAGTTCTTCGAGTGGTACCCGTGAAACTCCACGATGAGGATTCGGCGGGCGAGTTCCTCCTCGGACCCGCAGTGTTCGGCGAGCTGCCTGAGTCTTGGCCGCCACCAGCACCCAGCCGGCGTATCAGCGAACTCGTCAATCAGAGCCGTGACCACATGCCCAGCGGGGTCGTCTTCCAGGTTGGCCCGAAGCGCCCGTAGGTAGCGCGGCTCCGTGTGGACCGCGTAGTCGCCCGGCGAGATACCAGGATTCCGCGCAAGGAGGACCAAATCCGCGTCGCGCCTGCCCATGAATGGCTCTGGGTGGAGCCGCGGGTCGAGACGGTACCTGCCGTCGCCGCCACCGAACAGCTCATTGAAAGCCTCAACGTGCGGACGATCCTCGGGCACCACGTATGGCACGGTCGTCGGTAGGCGGTGCCAGGGGTTGTCCATGGGCTGATGATCGCCGACGGCGCGGACTCGGAGCTGCTGAACGTTGTGCGCGCAACCGTCCCGGCCTTGACTTTTGGACATGGCCACACATAGCCTCGCTCTTGATGAGGCGCGCACTAATCGCGGCTGTCCCTGTTCTTTTGCTCGCCGGTTGTGGAGGCAGCGCGAGCACGTCAGGCGCCCCTAGCGAAAGCGAAGCCAGGGTGGCGGCCGAAGATCGGTTCATCGAACGCACCGCGCATGACCGCATAGCAGTGAGTCAGCCGTTTTCCGATTGCGATCCGCGCGAAGGCACGGTACGGACGTGCGTGAGCGCGGCGGCGGTTCCGTCGGAGGGGGACTGTCGCTACCTCTTCGCCGTGGTGGGTCCACACGCTCAAATCCTCCACGAACGCATGATTACGCTACGCCCGGGGGAGCACGAGTCCAACAAGTTTCTCCAAGAACTTGCCGAAGCGTGCGAGCGAGGGGCGACCGCATCCACAACCACCGCCACCACGGTTGCAACCTCGGAACGCAAGGGCCCGATAGCCTCGGAACCGCCACCTCCTGCTCGCTCATTCTCCGGAAGCGGCATAGAGGACATTGGAACGCTCACCGTGAACAAGCCGGCCGTGATCCACTGGACGGCGGAAGGGCAGAGCGGCTTTGAGGTGTTCTACCTCTACAGCAAGCCAACCGCGGAAGCGGCGTACATCTACGCTGGCGGCCCTAACGTGGCGACCGGCGAAACCCACGTCGAACCGGGCAGCTACCCCGAAACCACGGTGGACACGACAGGTCCATGGCGTCTCGAAGTTGTTGAAGGCAACGGCTGACGACCGCCACGGCAAGCTCGCTTGACTCGTGGCATCGTCACCCGCCCGGGGAAGCCTCCCTCATTCCGATTCGCCGCCGCATTCGATCCCGTAGCCTTGCGCTAGCCCGTGCACGCGGGCCTTCGCGGTCTTGACGGTTTCCTCGGCGGCGTCGATTCCGCTGAGTTCTTTGTCGGCCACCGCGTGGGCAAGGTTGTTCTCGTCAGTCTCCTTTTCCTGGTTAGCGACCACCAGCTTTTCGATCACCGCGCTTTCCCCAGCTGGTTTGGGAAGCGCCTGCAACCTTGCGATGTCTGCGCGTTCTATGGCCACGGCTCGCAGAAGCAGCGGCGGGAGAAGCTTGCTCTCAGTCCCGAGCGTCGAGCCCTTGAGCGCCCCGACGCTCGCGACGATCGGCTTGAGCTGGGCGTTGTCGAGGCGGCAGATGCGGTCGGCCTGGGCGATGAATCGCGCCTTGTTGGGCAGTCTTGTCGCGGTGGGGGAGGCGGCCGCAGTTGTAACCGTCGCCGACCGCGAGTCCGCCGTCGCCGACCTCGTGCTCGCTACTCCGCAGCCGGCGGAGACGAGAACGGCGAGCGGGGCAATACAAGTTAGGCGTCGCAAGGGCGTGGGGCGGCCATCCTGACAGATTCCCTATTGAGCAATCGGTCAGGCCGCCCGATCGTGCCGGGCCATGCCCGCGCCCCACCCCCCGGTTTCGCAGGTCGAAAGCTGAACAGCGCCTCGTGTAGTTCCTCGATCTTCTCGGACACGCTCGCAACGATTCCACGCCTCGGCATCCGCCGGTCTCGCAACCGCTGCGATCGGCTTCGGCGAGTCGTGCACCGGTCCACCCGGCCAAACGACCACCGCGAGAGGAGCCGACGGCTCGGCGCGATCTTCGGTGGCACCGCTCGGCGGCAAGCCCGCGTCCCATCGGCGTCGCTGGAACACTGTGCGCACGATGAGCGTCCTCCTCGGGCTGACGATCACGGGCCGCATGACGGCGGGCGACCTTGCCGTCGCGGTTGGCACCATCGCCCTAGCCCTCGTCACGGTGTGGCTCGGCAGGGAAGCTCGGGCCAGCACAAAGGCTGCGCAGAGGAGTGCCGACGTTGCCGAAGTGAGCGCCGACGCCGCGAAAGCAAGCGTCACCGTGGCCGAGGAGAGCGTCGAGGTCGCGAAGGAGAGCGTCGCGGTGGCCACCGAGGCAGTGGAAGCCTCCGAGGAGCCGTTCGTGATCGCCACGCCCACCGACAACTTGCAGCTGATGCGGCTGTTCGACTACGAGCTGCCGCAGGGCGGCGAACCACCGCCTCTTCAGATTCACCGCACCCGCGGCAGCACTGAGGGGCCCTTCGTGCGTCTGCGCCTGTGGAACATTGGCCCCGGATCAGCGGTGGTCACCGCGGTCGGAGTGGCGCGGCTCGGCGACCCGAACGTGCTCGGGCCGTTGCACCAGCACTATGCCCTCGGACCCGGCGGCGTCGCGGATATCGAGATCCCGTCGCCGCGATGGCCTGCCGTCCTTGGCGACGGCACCCTTACAATCGACTACTTCCGCGCCAGCGGCACGCACTACCGCACGACCTCTCTGGCGTCTATCGGCGACCCCACGGTGCAGTGCCGGACCTACGAGCGGACGCGGCTGTGAGCCCGCGCGGTCGCCATACCGGGCCACGACTCTGGGCACTGCGGGCACCGCTCCGCCGCGGCATGGTTGCACTCTGAGTAGCATCCGGCCGCTTGGTCCTGCGCGGCGCGAGCCTGCCCACTGGAAAATCCCGCCATAGCGGGGCGTTCCCCAAGGCAGTGAACGGGTCCCGTCGAGTCCAATCCTGTCCGGAAGCGTCGGTTACAAAGGGGCTTCGGGCACCGCTGGCGCGCTCCGAGTCCCATCTGTTCCCCCTGGCGCCGGTTGCAAGTGGTGTGCGCGCTCGCTGTCGAGACGCCAGCGTGCTTCAACCACCGGTGAGCTTGGTGCGCCTCACCGACAAGTCGGCTCGCTGGCTTCTCATTCGGATCGGAAGCGCCGGTCCGGGCTGAGCCTCCGCAGGAACGGAGTCCCGGCCGCGACCGGCCATTCAGCCACCTCGAACTCGTGAGGCATCGCGGTTGGCGCCGGGCGGTCGTAGGGCTGAACGTAAACGTCGCCGCCTCGGAACACGATCGTGACGGGGAGTTGAGTGGTGCCGCCTTCCGGCGTGTGGTCGTCCCTGCCGTGCACCCACATGCGCCCACCCTCGTCTCCAGCGTGGAGCTTGAACGTGAGGTAGTCACTCCACTCGCCTCCCGCTCCCTCGTTGTCGCCGAGCATATCTGCTAGGGGGAGGTTCAACATCCGGGCTTCCGGAGCTAGAAAGCCCCGGAGGCGTTCGGCGGCGGCACTTCTCGTTCTGGATCGACCAAGGTACGTGAGGATGCCGAGCGAGTCGTAGTGCTCGATCCACCAGCGACGTTTTGCTAGAGCACGGCGATTCACGATGAGAGCGACCCTACGCTAGTGGAAGGACACTCGTGCGTCGGCCATTTCGAGCCCGTGAGAGGGGGGCCCGGAGTCCTGCCTTGTTCCGTCGGGTCCGGTTCCAGGCTGTGTGCACACAAGCCAACTGCGCAATCATGCTGCGGTCGCAGCACGACGCCGAGGGGCGAAGCCGCGTTTGACCCATCCGCCCTCGCACCTACGCTCGTGCGATGCCAGAGGGGCTGGCAATCGTCATTGCGCTCGCGGCAGCGGCGGATGCCGTTGCGGCTCGCCAGGACCATGCGGCGCTAGGCCGGCCGCCATCGTGAGCGGCTTTCCAATATCCACGTCCATGAGGTGTACATAGGTGGAGAGCGTGAACGCTGCCAAGTGATGGCCGAGCCACCGCTGCACCTGCACCGCCTTGCGCCCGTCGGCGAACAGCAGCGACGCGCAGGTGTGCCGCAGCGTGTGGAACGTGGCCCACGAGACAGCGGCGGGCTCTGGCACGCGGCGGTGCAGGTGGCGCCGAACCGGCACTGGAAGGCTTCCATAGCGCTTCCATAACGGCCTCCGGTCTCCGGGACAGCGAGGCCCGAATCCGCGCGAACCGCCGGACTTATGGGCCTTCTTCGCAAGCCCAGCTCCGGACTCGAACCGGAGACCCCCTCCTTACCATGGAGGTGCTCTACCAACTGAGCTAGCTGGGCGCGTAGGTGGACTCTAGCGTGCGGCTGCTTGGGGTGGGCGCCCGTGAGCGGCTCGGTCGGGCGCCGCGGCGGAGACCGACTGTGGCGTCCTGTACGTGAAGCGCGGGACGGGCGGCTGATTCCGGTCGAATTGCCCATTGATATCGCGCGGTCACGGTCCTAGCGTCGCCGGCGACCGGGTGAGGATGGATGTTTGGGCGCCCGGAGGAGCTCCGGAGCACTCGACGCACAGCGCCCAGGACCCCAGCTCGCGCCGGTCGCATAGGGGTCCCGCTCCGGACTCTCCAAAGGGTGGGGGGTGGCAACGGACGGGCCGGATCGACATGGAACTGTGGCGGGCGGTGGCTCGCTGAGATCGTGGCAAGAAGGAGAGTCCGCATGTTGTACGCAGCAGGGAGCGCCCCAGCCGGCCGCTGGGTGAAGAGGTGGTGCCAGACGGTACATGCCCACAGGACGGCCAGGCTGGATCGGCGCCGGGCCGGGACGGGGGTGCGCGGGCGCGTCTTGGCGGTGACCACGGCGGCGGTCGCGCTGGGTGCGCTTCACGCGCCGGCGGTGGCGCGGGCGGGGACCTTCATCGCCGACCTGTGCGCCACGCCGGCCGGCACCCCGGTGGGCACATCCGGCCTGAGCGAATCGACCAGCGGGACGCCTCCGGTGTTCGGCGTCGGTCACGAACACAGCTGCGGCGCCTCGGGTCAGGCCATCACGATGCACGTGGGTCCCTACGTCCACGGATACGCCGATCTGCAGGGCGGCATCTACACCTACTCGACCCCGGCCGGTGTCACCATCTCCGCCTACCGGATGCCGATCTCCGCGTATGCGGCGAGCTGTCTGGAACTCACCGGGACGCCCTGCACGGGAGGCGTGGGGCAGGTGTTCGTCTGGCACACCGGTGAGCTCGACCCGGAATATGACTTCCGGGACCTGGGCGAAGGCAGCGTCGCCGGCACGGTTGAACGGAGCGGCCTCGAGAGGGTGGACGCGGTCTCGGTGGGGGTGACCTGCGACGGCTTCTTCGGGCCGTGCCCCGGCGGCCGCGTCATCGCGAGCACGGCCATCCCCTGGGCGCAGTTCACCTTGCAGGATCAGACCCTCCCGAAGGTGGAAGTGGTCGAGTCGCCACTGGCACCTGGCAGCGCGCTCTCTGGGGAAGCCGAATGGGCCTTCAGCGCGACCGACAGCGGCTCGGGGCTCTATGCGGTCGGCGAGGAAGTGAACGGCCAGCTCGCCGGCGCGGACCTCCTCGATGAAGGCGGAGACTGCCGTGATCTCGCGACCTCGGGCACCCGCGTCTTCGACTCACCGCAGCCGTGCGCACCGGCTGTGAGCTCCTCGGCGTCACTGGACACCGACGACCTCTCGGACGGGTCTCACCACGTGCGCCTCTACGTCGAAGACGCGGCCGGGGACAGGACTGTGTTCTTCGACGCCACGGTCGTCACGCAGAACGGCCCGCTCGTCGAAGATGCACCCGCGGTCTCGGGGGTCGCGGAGGTGGGTGGGGCGCTCCGCGGCGAAGACGCGGTCTTCAAGGCACGCCCCGGCGACGTGCTCGGAGCGGTGAGCGATCAATGGGACCGCTGCTCTGCTCCGGGGAGCTGCCAGCCGATTCCAGGCGCGACCTCGGCCACCTACACCGCCGCGCCAGCCGACGTCGGTGATGAGCTCGTCTACACGCAGACAGCGAGGTCAGCTGTCGCAAGCGGGGCGTTTGCAGGCCTGGAACACACGACGACGGCCGCCTCGATAGCGACCCCGCCCGTGGCCGAAGCGCCGGGCCCCGCTCCGGGGTGCCCCGGCCCCTGCCCGAGTACGCCCCCGGCAGGCAACGGCGGCGTGGGCGCGAACGGAGGCGATGGTGCGAGCGGCGGCAACGGCGGCAACGGCGCCGGCGTGACCGTCAACCTCGGCGCGCTCGGTCCCCCCGCGCCGGGGTCAGCGGGCCAGCTGGGGAGCGCCAGCGACTGGAGGGTCTCGCTGGGCGTCTCGCCCAGGCGTGTCCATCGGCACTCGACGATCCACCTGGCCGGCCGTGTCGCCACCTCGCCGCGCCCGTCGGCGGGCAAGCTCGTCTACCTGGAGGCGCGTGCCCTTCAGGTGACCTGGCACCACCGGCAGGGACGGTTGCAGGCGACGCGAGCCTACGGCCGCTGGATCACCTTCATGGTCCTGCGCGCGAGGCCCGACGGCACGTTCGCTGCGACGTATCGATTCCGGCTCGGGGGCAGGCACGTGTACGAGTTCCGAGCGGTGGCCCCTGCCGAGGGGCGTTTCCGCAACGCGACGGGCCAGTCGGGAATCGTCACGGTAAACGAGCAATGAGGATGGCCGGACACGCGCGGGGCCGGCGGCGCCCTGGGCCCGTCTGCCACGGCGTCCTCCCGGGACGCCGTGGCGTCCCTGCACGAGTCCACCCGCCCAGCGCTACGCTCAGGCACGCCGCGAGAACCCACCGACCAAGGAGCAGACCGATGGCCACGACCACATCCCAGATCATCACCGGCACCGACTTCGTCTCCGTCCCGACCGAGGACATCGAGCGGGCGGCGCGCTTCTACGGCGAGACGCTGGGCCTGCGCCGCTCCATGTACATGCCCGACCGCCACTTCGCGGAGTTCGAGACCGGCAACCTCACCCTGTCGGTGATCAACGCGCAGGGCATGGGCATCGCCTCCGAGCACGAGCCCCTGCGGGTGCCCATCGCCCTCCACGTGGAGGATGTGCAGGCGGCCCGCGAGGAGCTCGAAGGCCGCGGGATCGAGTTCGAACGCGACATCTTCGACACGGGCGTCTGCCACATGGCCTTCTTCGCCGATCCCGACGGCAACGCTCTGATGCTCCACCACCGCTACGCGCCGCGCCAGCCCGAAGCCTGAGCCGGGCTGCTCAGGCTGCCTTGCGGTGGGGCCTGGCCGTCACGTGGCCGAAGGCCACTCCTGAGCCGGCGGGGACTCCGGCGAGGCGGGCGGTGCCTCGGGGCCTCCCGCCGGGGAGGCCTGCCCCTCGCCATGCACCGGGGGCTCGTCCTGGAACGGCGGGTAGGTCTCGGTCAGGAGGAGCAGGTAGGCATCGGAGCGGGCCGTGTAGGAGTTGGCCAGGACCATCACCTCGAAGAGCCCCTGAGGAAGCCTGCCCAGGATCAGGATCACGAACCAGGCTGCGATCGCGGCGAGCTCCAGCAGGATGCCCATCACGTAGCGCAGGATCAGGATCGGGATCGCGAGGATGATGCGGAAGAAGGTCTTCAGCCGGCTGTACGGGTGCAGCGGCCCGGCGAAGTGGATGCGAACCGGGTAGGCGTCGTCATCGCTCCCGCCGAAGGAGGGATACGGGTCGCAGAGGAGTGCCACGTAGGCCGTGTAGCGCGCCACGAAGCGGATGAACCCCGCGGTGAAGTCGTACATCCCGAGCGGGAAGTTGCCCGTGATGACGATCGCGAACCAGGAGATCACGACCACGATGGTGGCCACGAGCCCGTAGAGATAGAGCCAGAGCGCCAACGGGATGGCCAGGATCAGGCGGAAGAACGTCGTCAGTCGGTTGCGCCGCTCCACGTAGTCGGCTTCGAAGGTGACCGGGTATGACATCGCATGCTCCCCTCTTGATTGGCTCTCAGAGCGAGCCCACCTCTATGTGCGGTGGCGACACTAGCGACCGCTGCGGCGGCCGCTCAGGACGGAGTGAGCACGATCAGCGGAATCGGGCGCGCCGTTTCCCTCTGGTAGGCGTCGTAGCGATCGTGGTTGTTGTCGTTGACCAACTTCCACAGGCGGCCGTAGTCCTCCTCTCCGCGTTCGAGCACGCGGGCCATGCCCGGCCTCGTGTCGCGGGCGATCTGGATCTCGACCTCCGGCTTGGCGCGCACGTTGAAGAACCATCCCGGAGCCTGGTCGGAGCCCCCATTCGAGGCGACCACCACGTAGTCGGAGCCGTCCTGCGCGTAGACGAGCGCGTTCGTCCGCGCGGCGCCGCTGCGCCGCCCGGTGCTGCGCAGCAGTAGGGTCGGCACCCCGATCATGCGGTGGCCGATCCTCCCGCCGCTCCTCTCGTAGAGCGACTGGTGGAGCTTGAGGAGCGCGCTCTGGATCGAGGCGGCCATGCTCACTGCGCAAGCATAGATCCTGGCTTGCCGGCGCGACCCTCAGCGGCGCTCCCGACGTGCCCCTTCAGGGCGAAGCGCCACTGACGCCGCATGCGCGGCGAGTCACGCATCCGTCGTCTGTCCGGGAAGCCGACCTATACGGCCGCCTTCGCCTCCTCCCGGGCCGTGACCGTGGTCACCGGGAGACCCATCCCGGCAACCTTGCTCGGCAGGTCGAGCCTCAGCCAGCGCGAGATGCGGGCGCTCAGCGTCGACACGATCGCCTCGTCGAACGGACCGTGCAGATTGATCGCGTCCTGCACGGCCGCCACCGGGTCCGCGTCTCCCACCAGGCCCTCGACGGGCATGCCCGAGGCCGCGTGCAGCGCGGGCACCGCCTCGTCGAGCACGGATTGGGCCTCGCCGCCGCCCTGATCCTGTGGATCGACGACCTTGTGCAGGCCGTGAACGGTGTTCGGCACCAACAGGGTGAATGTGCAGGGGCCCCGCTCGGCGCGCTCCCTGACTGCCTCGAGGAGCGGCTGAGTGCTCGCGGTCTTGTGGGCCACGACGAGCACGCGCGTAGGCGTTGAGGACGATGACTCCATGGTCGGTCCCTCCTTGTGTGGATTGCCGCTTTCCATGATCGCAGCAAATCGGCGAGGGACGGTATGGAGTCAGTGGCGGGGGCAGGATTCGAACCTGCGAAGGCTGAGCCGCGAGATTTACAGTCTCGTCCCTTTGACCGCTCGGGAACCCCGCCGAGCCCGCCGAGCATAGCGATCCGGGCGCCCAATCCGGGGCCCTGGAGCACACCGCGCGGGCGGGGGCACGCTAGGCGGTCTCGCGCAGGCCCTGGGCCTCGGGCAGTTCGCGGAGCTTCTCGAGCGTGCGCGTCTCGATCTGGCGCACGCGCTCGCGCGTCACGTTCATGATGCGGCCGACCTGCTCCAGGGTCAGGCGTTCTCCGCGCAGCCCGTAGCGGAGCTCCAGCACCTCGCGCTCGCGCGTGGGGAGCGCTTCGAGCAGCCGCCGGATGCCCTCCGTGCGCATCGCGAGCGACGCCCTCTCCCAGGGCGAGGCCTCGGCGTCCTCGACGAAGTCCCCGAGCGGGGCCTCGTCCTGCTGGCCCACCGGCTTCTCCAGTGACAGGGGCTCCTGCGCCATGTGCAGCATGTGGCGAACCTTGCTCGGCGAGGAGTCGAGCGCCTGCGCCAGCTCCTCCGCCGTCGGCTCGCGACCGAGGCGCTGCGTGAGCTGGCGTTCCAGGCCCATCAGCCGGTTGAGGCGCTCGCCCACGTGCACCGGGATGCGGATGGTGCGGCCCTGGTCGGCGATGGCCCGGCTGACCGCCTGGCGGATCCACCAGGTGGCGTAGGTGGAGAACTTGAAGCCGCGGCGGTAGTCGAACTTCTCCACCGCCCGGATCAGCCCCACCGACCCCTCCTGGATCAGGTCGAGCAGCGTCAGGCCACGACCCACGTAGCTCTTGGCGATCGAGACCACCAGGCGCAGGTTGGCTTCCACCATGTGCTGCTTGGCCGCCATGTCGCCGCGCTCGATGCGCTTGGCGAGGCAGACCTCCTCCTCGCCGCTCAACAGCGGCACCCGCCCGATCGCGTTCAGGTACTGGCGCAGCGTGTCCGCGCTCGGCTCGACGCTCGCGTCGAGCTCCGTCTGGTGCGCCGTCCTCCTTGGACCGGACTGGGTCTCGAGGTCCTGCTCGGGCTCCTCCAGGTCCTGTGCGGGCGCCTCCACCGGCGCCGTCTCGGCGTCGACTTCCTCGATGACGTCTACGGCCACCGCGCTCCCCTCGTCCACGAGCATGCCAAAGAGCTCCTCCACATCCGCCGGAGCTGTCCCTCCTCCCATAAGAGTCCGATCCTGGACTCTCACCTAAGTCCCGAAATCATGCGTTGACTCCCTTAGTCGCGGAGTCATAGCAAACTTCGGCGCCGCTAGTCTTGCGGTTGACATGTCCGCCGCCCAGCCCAGCGCCGCCGAGACCGCCGATCGCTCCTTCTCGAGGCCCGAGAAACCCGCCTCGCCGGACGTCCAGGCGCGCGCCCCGCGCGTGGCCGTGGGTCTCTCGAGGGTCGGCGTCACCGGCGTGGAGAAGGTGATCCGCGTCCGCGACGAGCTCTTCTTCGCGCGGCTGGATTGCTTCGTCGATCTGGGCGCCGAGCAGAAGGGCGCCCACATGTCCCGCTTCGAGGAGGTCGTCAATCAGGCGATCGGCGAGGTGGTGCTCGGCGAGGCGCCCTTCCGCGCCGAGACGCTCGCCAAGCACATCGCCGAGCTCGTCCGCGAACGCCAGCAGGCCGAGCGGGCCGAGGTGAGGATCGCCGCCCGCTATCCCGAGCACAAGCCGGCGCCCGTGTCCGGGGTGCAGACGCAGGAGATCTACACGCTGCTCGGCCGCGCCATCGCCTCGGCGACTGGCACCCGCCGGGTGGTCGGGGTCCAGGCCACCGGCATGACCGCCTGCCCCTGCGCGCAGGAGCTCGTGGCCTCGCGCGCGCGCGCGAGGTTGGAGGAGGACGGCTTCGCGAGCGACGAGGTCGACCGCATCCTCGAGCGCGTTCCAGTGGCCACTCACAACCAGCGCGGGCTCGGGACGCTGCGCATCGGCTGCCTCGAGGACTGCGACGCCGAGCTCGACGCCGCCGCCCTGCTCGCGATCGTCGAGGGCTCCATGTCCTCGGAGATCTACGAGCTGATGAAGCGCACCGACGAGGTGGAGGTCGTCGAGAAGGCCCATCGGCGGCCGCGCTTCGTCGAGGACTGCGTGCGGGAGATGATCGCCGGCGTCGTGAGCGCCTTCCCCGAGCTCGAGGACGGCAGCTTCATCGCCGCGCGCCAGGAGAACCTGGAGACGATCCACCAGCACAACGTCCGGGCCGAGCGTCACGGCGTGCTGGGGGAGTTGCGCGCCGAGATCGCCACAGGCCAGCTCGCCTCGCACCACACCACGCTCGAGGAGTGGCTCGACGGGGCGCGCGGCCGAGCCGCCGACCTCGCGCGCGGAAGCTAGCCGAGGCCCCGGCCGGGACCGCCCGCACCCTGACTCCGGGCCCCGGTCGCCGGAGCGAGGGTCGAGCCGCCCGTGCCGGTGGCGCCACGCTCCACCGCCTCACGGGTGGCCTTGCGCGCGGCCAGCACGTGCCTGCGGAGCCCGAAGAAGTAATCGAGCCCGGACACCACGGTGACCACCACCATCAGGTAGATCGCCACCTGGAGCCACGCCGGGCTTCCCGCCACCGCGATCACCGCGAGCACGGTCAGGATCTGGACCACCGTCTTCAGCTTGCCCAGCCAGCTCGCCCCGATCACGACGCCCTGATGCGTGGCGCCCATGCGCAGCATGGTCACGGCGAGCTCGCGGGTGATGATGACCATCGCCACCCACGCCGCCAGGCGGTGCAGCGACACGAGCGAGAGCAGCGCGGCCACGATCAGGAGCTTGTCGGCGAGCGGGTCCATCAGCTTGCCGAACGCGGTCTCGTCGCCCCGCGCGCGCGCCAGGTAACCGTCGATGAAGTCCGTGAGCGAGGCCAGCGCGAAGACCACCGCCGCGAGGACGTCCCCCGCGGGGGAGTTCCCCAGCAGCGCCACCACCACCACGGGGACCAGCATGATCCTCAACACCGTGAGGACGTTGGGCAGGTTCATCGGGAACATGGCTTGCCTGGGTCTGGCCGATGACACGCCCGCGGCGCGGGGTGCCTCAGTGGCTCTCGATCACCCGGTCGATCAGGCCGTACGCGACCGCGTCCGGAGCGGTGAAGAAACGGTCGCGGTCCATGTCCTCATGGACCTGCTCGCGGGAGCGACCCGTGTGTGAGGCGAATGCCTCCTCGAGACGCTCCCGCACAGCCAGGATCTCGCGCGCGTGGATCTCGATGTCCGTCGACTGGCCCTGGAAGCCGGCCGAGGGCTGGTGGATGAGGATGCGGCTGTTGGGCAGCGCTGCACGCTTGCCCTTGGTGCCGCCCGCCAGCAGCAGCGCGCCCATCGACATGGCGATGCCGACGCACATGGTCCTCACGTCCGGGCGGATGAACTGCATCGTGTCGTACACGGCGAGGCCTGCGTAGACGGAGCCACCGGGCGAGTTGATGTAGATCGACACGTCCTTGTCCGGGTCCTCGGACTCGAGGTGCAAGAGCTGCGCCACCACGAGGTTCGCAACCTGGTCGTCCACAGGCGTGCCCAGGAAGATGATCCGCTCGCTGAGCAGGCGGGAGAAGATGTCGTATTCGCGTTCTCCGGTGGCGGAGTGCTCGATCACGGTCGGGACCAGCGGCATGGCCCCACCCTACCGCGCCCCTGGGGCCAGCACGCGGGTGGGCGCCCGCCTGCCTGTCGCGGCCGCCCCGCCTCCCCGTCCCGGCCCACCACTAAGCTCGGTCGCCATGGCCGCCTTCGGAAGGGTCGAGCGCCTCGCCCTGGGCGCCGTGGCCCTGCTGAGCCTGCTGGCCGGCATCGCCAACTACGTGCCCTTCTCCGCCACGCCGCGCTTCCTGATCGCGACGCTGGCGCTCATGGGCCTCGCGTGGCTGGTGTCACTGGGGACCGAGCAGGTCGGATTCCACTTCGGCCCGGCCGCGACCGGCGTGTTGCAGGCCACCCTCGCGAACCTGCCCGAGCTCTTCGTCGTGCTGTTCGCGCTCAACGCCGGTGATCTCGTGATCGCCCAGAGCGCCGTGGTGGGCTCGCTGCTGGCGAACGCCCTGCTCGTGCTCGGCACGGTCATCCTGGTGGGCGCTCGGCGCGCGCCGGGGGGCGTCATGCGCTTCTCGGCGCGGTTGCCCAACGACACGGCCACGCTGCTGCTGGTGACCGCGTTCATCATCGTCCTGCTCGGTCTCGTCCTGTCCACGCACGAGCCGGCCGCGCACCACGTGGAGGCGATCTCGGTGGTCGGGGCCGTCGGGCTGCTGGTCGTCTACGCCTCCTGGCTCATCCACCACCTGCGCACGCCCGACCAGCGCGAAGGGGTTCCCGGGGAAGCGCGGCTCACCCTGCGCGGCTCGGTGACCCTGCTCGCGATCGCCGGCGTCGGCTCGGCCTTCGTGTCGGACTGGTTCGTGAACTCGCTGCGGCCTGCCATCTCGACGCTCGGCCTCTCCGCCTCGTTCGTCGGCATCGTGGTGGTGGCGATCGCCGGCAACGCCGTGGAGCACGTGGCCGGCATCGTGCTCGCCGCGAGGGGGCGCTACGAGCTCGCGATCTCGGTCGTCAAGAGCTCGGTCGCCCAGATCGCCGCCTTCCTCTTTCCCGCGATCGTGCTGATCTCGCTGCTCCTGCCCACCCACCTGACGTTCGCGCTGAGGCCCATCTACATCGGCGCGCTCACGCTGATGGCGCTCGCCGTTCAGCAGGTCACCGGCGACGGCGAGGCAGTCGCCTTCGAGGGCTATGCGCTGATCACCCTCTACCTGGTCGTGGCGGTCGTCGTCGCCTTCGACTGAGCCGCTCCCGGGGGCCGGCCCCCGCGTTCGCCCCGCTGTGTCCGTCCGCCGCCGAGCGCGGCGGACGGCGCTCAGCTCCCCGTGAGACCGCCTATCAGGGCTCCAGCGATGCCGCCCGTGGCCGCGGCGCCCGCGTTCGAGCGCGTGCTGTCCTCGGACTCGGCCGGATCGATGTACATCGTCTGGATCGCCAGGTTGCCCGGCCCCGTGAAGCGATTCCAGGTGAGCTTGCCGCCGCCGCTGAACATCCCGGTCTTCAGGCCCATGGTGACCGCCTCCAGCTGCACGGTCGGGTCCTTGAAGAGCCAGCTCCCCGGCTCCACGTCGATCTGCTCGCCCGCGTCCAGCGCCACCACGAACACGTTGCCGTGCCCGTGCAGCCACAGCAGGGCATCGCCGTTGGTGGCCCTGAACTTGTCCATGAAGAAGCCCGAGCCGCCCACCAGCATGTTGCGCACGCCCTTGATCCGTTCGAACGTGTACTCGATGTTGTCGGTGGCGGCCAGGAACTGGTGCTCGCGCACGTCGAGGCCCTGTCCCTGGCGCAGGTGCAGCGGCACGCACTGCCCCGCCGAATCGCGCGAGAAGGCGATACGCCCGGCCCCGGCGCTCTTGGTGACGAAGAAGTCGAGGCCGGCGATCTTGCGCTTGACCGCGCCCGGCAGCTTGCGCAGCTCGATGTTGACCTGGGTCTGCTTCCAGAGCAGCACGTGGTGTTCGAACATGACGCTCTGCTCCCCCACCTCGACCTGGAGCTCCGGGATCAGTTCGCCACGGATGTGGTAGGTCACCCCCGCGAAGGACTCGTCGTGGACGATGGGCGGGATCGGCTCTGGAAGATGCATCGGCGCCTCCTTGGGCGGTGGCAATCTGCGCGCTGAGCGCGCGCTCGGGCGACGTTATCGGCCCGTCCCGACGATCTCTTGAGCCCGGCACCTCGCCGTCCCGGGCCTCTTCCTGCGGAGCACGGGCCCGCCCCGGGAGGGGTCGCCAGTGGCCACACCGAGCCGCCGGCCAGCCGGCCCGGCGCGCGGGGCAGGGCGCACGGGGGCGATGGCGGCGCGCTACACTCCACCCTGCTTCGCGATGGCGCCTGCCATGGTGCCTGGGCGGGGTTTTCGCGCACCAAATGACCACGACGACGCAGGGACTGCCCTATGGCCCGCGGAGACGTTCGGATTGCTGTCACCCTCGCCTGCGAGGAGTGCAAGCACCGCAACTACCAGACCAACAAGAGCAAGCGCAACGACCCGGAGCGGATCACGCTGCGCAAGTACTGCCGGTGGTGTCGCAAGCACACCGGCCACCGCGAGACCCGCTAGCGCTGGAGGCTGGCAGTGGCCCGTGACCGCAAACGCGCTCGACAGCGCAGAGAGCGCCCCGCCCGCAGGGCGACGAGCCCGCAGGTCCCCGCCCACGTTCCCGGGCCCGTCGAGCATGCCTCGGGCGACGTCGACGAGATCGACGCCGCGATCGCACGGGGGGCGTCGCTCGGAGAGTCCGGCGGCTCCCCGCTGGCCGGCGACCCGGATGCCAGCGAGCAGGCGAGCGGCGCCGCGGCGCCCGGCGCCGAGGCCGCGGGCGGCGCGGAGGATCTCAACGGCGCCCTCGACGACGAGGCCAGCGTGGCCGCGATCGAGGAGGTTGAGGACGAAGAGGAGGCCAAGCCTGCGAAGCGCGCCGACGGCGCCCAGGGCCGCAAGCGCCAGTCGATCGGCGCGCGCACGGTCGCCTTCCTGCGGGCCTGCTCGGCCGAGCTGCAGCGAATGCAGTGGCCCGACCGCCGCCAGACCTCGCAGGCCACGGCCGTGGTGCTCGGGTTCGTTGTCGTCGCCGGGGTCTACCTCGGCATCGCCGACTGGGTCGCACAGAAGATCGTCAACTTCATCCTCTGACCGGGGGAGCCTTTTTCAAGCCGGCCCCGTCCGCCGTGGCGACGGGGTTCGGACGCCGATCACCCCGCGTCGCTATCTTCCTCCGGAGTCCTACATGTTTCGCTGGTACGTCATCAACACCTATTCCGGTCACGAGAACAAGGTCAAGCAGAATCTCGAACACCGGCTGATCTCGCTCGGGCAGCAGCGCGCCGTGCGCCAGGTGGTCGTGCCCACCGAGTCCGTCTCGGAGATGAAGGACAACCAGAAGGTGACCGTGGAGAAGCGCACCATGCCGGGCTACGTGCTCGTCAACATGCAGCTCGACGAGGACTCCTGGGGGGTCGTGCGCGGCACCCCCGGCGTGACCGGCTTCGTGGGCTCTGAACACAAGCCCGTGCCGCTCACCCAGCCCGAGGTCGACCGGCTGCTGCACCGCACGGAAGTGGCCACCGCCCCGCGCACGCGGGCGCAGTTCGCGATCGGCGAAACCGTGAAGGTGATCTCCGGCCCCCTCTCCGACTTCTCCGGCGAGATCTCCGAGATCAACGACGACGCCGCCAAGTTGAAGGTGCTCGTGTCAATCTTCGGGCGCGAGACGCCCGTCGAGGTCGGCTTCGACCAGGTCAAGAAGCTCTGACCCCGGAGCACCGGGCGCGCGCCGAAGGGTAGGCTGAGAAAACCAGATGGCAAAGAAAGTTCTGACCACGATCAAGCTGCAGGCCAACGCCGGGCAGGCCTCGCCTGCCCCGCCCGTCGGCCCTGCCCTGGGCCAGCACGGCATCAACATCATGGAGTTCTGCAAGGCCTTCAACGCACAGACCGTGAGTGAAACCGGGACCGTGATCCCCGTGGTCATCACCGTCTACGAGGACCGCTCCTTCACCTTCGTCACGAAGACGCCGCCCGCGGCCGTCCTGATCCGCCAGGCGATCGGTCTCGATAAGGGGTCCGGCGAGCCCAACCGCAACAAGGTCGGCAAGATCAGCGCCGAGCAGATCCGGCAGATCGCCGAGCGCAAGCTGCAGGATCTGAACGCGCACGACCTCGACCAGGCCTCGAAGATCATCGCCGGCACGGCACGCTCGATGGGCGTCGAGGTCGAGGGAGCCACCTCATGACCGTCCATCACGGCCGCCGACATTCCTCCGCCATCGCGAAGGTGGACCGCGAGCGTGTCTACGCTCCGGCCGAGGCCGTCTCGCTGGTCAAGAGCCTGGCGAGCGCCAAGTTCGACGAGTCCGTCGAGGTGCACGTGCGGACCTCGCTCAACGTGCGCCACGCCGACGAGCAGCTGCGCGGGACCATTGCGCTTCCCCATGGGACCGGCCGGGACGTGCGCGTCGCGGTCTTCGCGAAGGGGGAGAAGGCGAGCGAGGCCGAGGGCGCCGGCGCCGACGTGGTCGGCGGCGACGATCTCGCGAAGCGCATCGAGGAGGGCTTCACCGAATTCGACGTGGCGATCGCCACGCCCGACATGATGGGCCTGGTGGGCCGGCTCGGCCGCATCCTCGGCCCGGCCGGCAAGATGCCCAACCCGCGCGTCGGAACGGTGACGATGGACGTGGCCAAGGCGGTGGAAGAGGCGAAGGCCGGCAAGGTGGAATACCGCACCGACCGCACCGCCATCGTCCACCTCGTGATCGGCAAGGCCTCCTTCACGGATCGCCAGCTGCTCGAGAACTACGCGGTACTGGTCGAAGAGCTCGTGCGCGCCAAGCCCTCCGCCGCCAAGGGTCGCTACCTCCACACCATCACGCTCGCCTCGACCATGGGGCCCGGAGTGAAGGTCGACCCGGCGCGGACCCGCGATATCGTTGAGGAGGCGCCAGCGGCAGCTGCCGCCTGAGCACCTCCTCCAGGCCACCGAAGACCCCCGGCGATCAGGTAAGTCCGGGATAGGAGCCCCATGAACAGAGAGCAAAAAGCTGCCACCATCGACGTGCTCGCCGGCGAGCTACAGGGTGCCGACGCGATCTTCGCCGTCGACTACCGCGGGCTCACCGTGCAGGATGCTGCGGACCTGCGAACCAAGCTGCGTGAGCAGCAGGCCAGCTTCCGCGTCGTCAAGAACTCCCTGACCGAACGCGCCGCCGACCAGGCCGGCGTGGAGGGGCTGAAGGGGCTCCTGCAGGGTCCGACAGCGCTCACCTTCGTGCACGGCGACCCGGCGATCGTCGCCAAGACCCTCGCCGACAAGGCGCGCGCCATCCAGCTGCTGCCGTTCAAGGGCGGCGTGATGGGCGCCGAGGAGCTCGCCCCGGAGCAGATCGTGGCGCTCTCCCGGCTGCCGTCCCGCGAAGTCCTCTACGGGCAGCTCGTCGGCATCGTGGCCTCGCCCGTCAGCGGCCTGGTGCGGTCGCTCAACGCGCTCATCAGCGGGCTGGCGGTCGCGCTCGGCCAGGTGCACGAGAAGCGCGCCAAGGAGGAGCCGGCGGAGAGCGCTCCCGCTCCCGCCGAGGCCAGCGGGCCCGCCGCCGAGGAGACCACCGCCGAGGAGGCTTCGAGCGAGGCAGCCGCGGACGACGGAGCCGCCGCCGATGAGGCGCCGGCCGAGTCCGCCGAGGCCGAGCAGCCCGCCGAGGAGAGCGCACCGGCCCAGGCCGCCGAGGGCAGCGGCGAGCAGGGTGATGAGCAGGAGGCGACGGAGCAGGCCGCCGAGGAGAAGTCGGATCAACCCTCGGACGAAGCCGAGGCGGATGGCGCAACAGATGACAACCAGCCGGAGGCCTCGTAGCTGCGCGGCGGACGCCGTGCAGCGCCGGGCACCGGCTAGCAACCCAGGAGACCAGTCAGATGGCTACAACAACGACGGAGCAGTGGATCGAGGAGCTCAAGAGCATCTCCGTGCTCGAGCTCTCTGAGCGCATCAAGGCGCTCGAGGAGGAGTTCGGCGTCTCGGCCGCCGCCGTGGCGGCGCCCGTGGCGGCCGCCGGCGGCGGGGAAGCCGGCGGTGGCGACGGCGCTGGCGAGGAAGGCCCCAGCACGGTGAACGTGGTGCTGGCCGCCGCCGGCGACAAGAAGATCCAGGTGATCAAGGTGGTCCGCGCGGCCACCGGGCTCGGGCTCAAGGAGGCCAAGACACTCGTCGACGAGGCGCCGAAGCCCGTCAAGGAGGGCGTCGAACGCGAGGAGGCCGACAAGCTCAAGCAGGAACTCGAGGAGGCCGGCGCCACCGTCGAGATCAAGTAGGGCTTGCCCGGGGCGCCGCCGGGTCGTCCCGGAGGCGCGGGTGGTGGTTGGTCTTTTTCGGTTGCCAACGGGCGCGTGCGTGCGCGCGCAGGCGCACGCACGTAGCACCGGAAAATGGACCACCCCAGGCTCCCTCCCTCAGGCCCGCGATCGGGCCCCAAGGCCGTCCCCTTCCCTTTCGGCCCGGATTCGGGTAAAGTTCGTCCCGCTGGCTTATAGTCGCAGCCGCTCAGAGGTACGGCCCCACGCCACATACGAGGGGTTCCGCGAGCGGGGTCCGTGAGCGCCAGCGCGCCCACTTCAGGGTGTCGCTGAGGTGTGCTATCTTTACGGGTCGCGCGTGTGCGCGGGGTTTGGTGGTTCGATCGGTGGTCCATCGCTCTGCGCTCGCGTCGATGGTCGTGTGCCCCAAGCCGTGCCCGTGCTTCTCGTTCTCCCCCTTTTGAAGGAGTAGATCTTGGCTGTTGCCGACGCTCTGCGGACGCGCCGTTCCTTCGCGCGTCTCACCAAGCCTCTCGAAGTCCCGAACCTCATCGATATCCAGCGCCGCTCGTTCGAGTGGCTGACCGACCCGAAGACGGGCGGTCTGCGCGAGACGATCGACGACGTCTCCCCGATCGAGGACTACACCGGCAATCTCGCCGTCCAGTTCGGCGAGCTCGTGTTCGACGAGCCCGTGGCCTCGCTCGAGCAGTGCCGGGAGAAGGACCTCACCTACGCACGGCCCCTGACCATCACGGTGGCCTTCGTCAACCGCGAGACCGGTGAGATCAGGGAGCAGTCGGTGTTCATGGGCGACTTCCCGTGGATGACCGATCGAGGCACCTTCATCATCAACGGCACCGAGCGCGTGGTCGTCACGCAGCTCGTCCGCTCCCCAGGCGCCTACCTGATGGAGCCGAAGGACCCTGAGAAGCAGGTCTTCGTGGCGAACCTGATGCCGGCGCGCGGCTCCTGGCTGGAGCTCGAGATCGACAAGAAGGGCAGGGTCTACGTCCGCATCGACCGCAAGCGCAAGCTGCCCGTGACGGTGCTGCTGCGCGCGATGGGGCACGTCAGCGACGAGGAGATCATGTCGCTTACGGAGGACTCGCTCTACATCCGCAACACGCTGGAGGCCGACACCGAGGTCACGCGCACCGAAGAGGGCGCGCTGATCGAGCTCTTCAAGAAGCAGCGCCCGGGCGAGCCGCCAAGCGTGGAAAGTGCGAAGGCGCTGCTCAACCAGCTCTTCTTCGATCCCAAGCGCTACGACCTGACCCGTGTGGGGCGCTACAAGCTGAACTCGCGCCTCGGCCTGGACATCGACATCGACACCCGCACCCTGACCCACGACGACATCGTGGCGCTGGTGAAGGAGCTGGTGCGCCTGCCCAAGCTGCTCGGCATGTCCGAAGACCCGGAGATCGAAGTCAAGGACTACGCGGCCGAGGCCGTGGTGCTACCGCGCGAGCCGATCGCCAAGCACCTCGACGAGTACGAGCACTTCGGCAATCGCCGCCTGCGCACCGTGGGCGAGCTGATCCAGGAGGCCTTCCGCATCGGCCTCTACCGCATGGAGCGCGTCGTGAGGGAGCGTCTCACCACCGAAGACGCCGACACGATCACGCCGCAGACGATCGTCAACATCCGGCCCGTGGTGGCGGCGCTGAAGGAGTTCTTCGGCTCCTCGCAGCTCTCCCAGTTCATGGACCAGACCAACTCGCTCGCCGGCCTCACGCACAGGCGGCGCCTGTCGGCGCTCGGCGCCGGGGGCCTCACGCGTGAGCGCGCGCCGATCGAGGTGCGCGACGTGCACCCGACCCACTACGGCCGCATGTGCCCGATCGAGACCCCTGAGGGTCCGAACATCGGCCTGATCGGCTCGCTGTCCTCATATGCCGAGGTGTCCGAATACGGCTTCGTCACCACCCCCTACCGGGTGGTGAAGGACGGCGTGGCGACCGAGGAGATCGTGCACCTGGACGCCACGCAGGAGGAGGACTGGGTGATAGCCCAGGCCAACACGCCGATCGATCCCAAGACGGGGCGCCTGAAGGGCAACGAAATCCTCTGCCGGACGCAGGCCGGGCAGTACGTGACGGTCGGCGCCAAGGAAGTCCACCTGCTCGACGTCTCGCCGGAACAGATCTGGTCGGTTGCCACAGCGATGATCCCGTTCCTCGAGCACGACGACGCCAACCGCGCCCTGATGGGCTCGAACATGCAGCGCCAGGCGGTGCCCCTGCTCTCGAGCGACGCGCCACTGGTGGGCACCGGGATGGAGCGCCGCGCGGCGGTCGACTCGGGGGATGTGCTGCTGGCCAAGCACGCCGGCACGGTCGGCTACGTGGACGCCAACGAGATCGTGATCGAGCACTCCGGCGGCAAGGAGGAGTACGAGCTGCAGAAGTTCATGCGCTCCAACCAGGGCACGATCATTCACCAGAAGCCGCTGGTGCGCACCGGGCAGAAGGTGAAGGCGGGCGAGGCGCTCGCCGACGGCTCCTCCACGGACCGCGGCGAAATGGCGCTGGGCAAGAACCTGCTGGTGGCCTTCATGTCGTGGGAGGGCTACAACTTCGAGGACGCCATCATCGTCTCCAAGCGCCTCGTGGCCGACGACGAGCTCACCTCGATCCACATCGAGGAGTACGAGATCGACGCCCGCACCACCAAGCTCGGCGACGAGGAGATCACGCGCGACATCCCGAACCGCTCGGAGGAGTCGCTGCGCAACCTCGACGACCGCGGCATCGTGCGCGTTGGCGCCGAGGTCGCCTCAGGCGACCTCCTGGTCGGCAAGGTCACCCCCAAGGGCGAGACCGAGCTGACCGCAGAGGAGAAGCTGATCCGCGCGATCTTCAAGGAGAAGGCGCGCGAGGTGCGCGACACATCGCTCAAGGTGCCCCACGGTGAGGGCGGCGTGGTGATCGACGTCAAGACGTTCAGCCGCGCCGAGGGTGACGACCTGCCGCCCGGCGTCAACGACCTGGTGCGCGTGCTCGTCGCGAAGAAGCGCAAGATCTCCGAGGGCGACAAGCTCGCCGGGCGTCACGGGAACAAGGGCGTGATCTCGAAGATCGTGGACATCGAGGACATGCCGTTCCTCGAGGACGGCTCCCAGGTGGACGTGATCCTCAACCCGCTCGGCGTGCCGAGCCGCATGAACGTCGGCCAGATCCTCGAGACGCACCTCGGTTGGGTGGCGGCGAACGGCTGGTACGACGACGGCACGCCGGCATACGAAGAGGCCAAGCGCAAGTCCAACGGCCACCCCGGCCGCGTGTTCGTGTCGACGCCCGTGTTCGACGGGGCGACGGTGGTCGACGTCGACGAGGCGCTCGCACGCTGGCAGGAGCAGCACGAGGGCGCGATCCGCATGGACGTGGACCGCAGCCGCCGGCCGGGAAGCCAGGCCTCCGGCAAGCTGACGCTGTTCAACGGCCGCACGGGGGAGCCGTTCGAGCAGCAGGTCACGGTCGGCCACATGTACATCCTCAAGCTGCTGCACCTGGTGGACGACAAGATCCACGCCCGCTCGACCGGGCCGTACTCGCTGGTCACGCAGCAGCCGCTCGGCGGCAAGGCGCAGTTCGGCGGGCAGCGCTTCGGCGAGATGGAGGTGTGGGCGCTCGAGGCCTTCGGCGCCGCCTACACGCTGCAGGAGATGCTCACGATCAAGTCCGACGACACGGTCGGCCGCGTGAAGGCCTACGAGGCGATCGTCAAGGGCGAGAACATCGCCGAGCCGTCCATACCCGAGTCCTTCAAGGTGCTGCTCAAGGAGATGCAGTCGCTCGCGCTCGACGTGAACGTGGTCTCCGAAGAAGGCGAACGCGCGGAGCTGCTCGATGAAGACGACGACCTGCTGCGCGCCGCCGAGGAGCTGGGCATCGACCTCGCCGGAGTGCGCGGCGCGGTCGGAGAGGGTGGGGAGGAGGCGCTCGAGGAGGGCGAGGAGGCCGCGGCCGGAAGTGAGGCCGGGGCAGACGAGAACGGGAATGTGGAAGCGTCCGCAGCCTCGAATGGGCCGCCTGACGACGAGATCTCGCTCGATGGCGAGGAGGATCTCGACGTCGGCGACATCGAGCTGGCGGACGAGGAGCTCACCGAGGAGCCTTCATGATCGACATCAACAATTTCGACGCCATCGAGATCTCCCTGGCCTCCTCCAAGCAGATCAGGAGCTGGAGCCACGGGGAGGTAACCAAGCCGGAGACCATCAACTACCGCACGCTGAAGCCCGAGAAGGATGGGCTGTTCTGCGAGCGCATCTTCGGCCCGACGAAGGACTGGGAGTGCTACTGCGGCAAGTACAAGCGTGTCCGCTACAAGGGCATCGTCTGCGAGCGCTGCGGCGTGGAGGTCACGCGCTCGAAGGTGAGGCGTGAGCGGATGGGCCACGTGGACCTGGCGGCGCCCGTCAGCCACATCTGGTTCTTCAAGGGCGTGCCCAGCCGCATCGGCTACCTGCTCGACATGGCTCCGAAGGAGCTCGAGAAGGTCCTCTACTTCGCGGCCTCGATCGTCACCTGGGTCGACGAGGAGGCGCGTGAGAAGGACTTGGACTCGCTCGAGAAGGAAGTCAACAAGGTGCTCGACGCCTACGCCGCCGAGCGTGAGGAGCGCGTGCTCGAACTGCGCGAGTCCCTCGAACGGCGCGAGGCATACCTGGGGACGGGCAAGCAGA